>Ga0247807_10001598_pt1 | contig 13089 bp, 13 predicted proteins | sample UWRJL074202C1_FD_179931 | JGI IMG/M metagenome (GOLD analysis project Ga0247807, IMG submission 179931) | Plant litter microbial communities from Arlington Agricultural Research Station in Wisconsin, United States - UWRJ-L074-202C-1 | ecosystem: Environmental > Terrestrial > Plant litter >...
CGTCGAACTCGTTAGCGAGGGTGTGAAGTGGGCTCGACATGGCGTCAACCGTAGTTGACAATCGACTGATCGTCAACCCAGGTTGACGAGCCCGAGGGGGTGGCGACCGTCGGTGGCGCGGTCTAGGCTCGATTCTCGTGCCAGCACCTGTCATCACCGCCTCATCCCTCACCAAGAAGTACAAGGACTTCGTTGCCGTCGACGGCATCAGTTTCGAGGTCGCTCCGGGGGAGTCCTTCGGTCTGCTCGGACCCAACGGCGCGGGCAAGTCCACGACCATGCGTATGGTCGGTGCGGTCTCGACGCGCACTGACGGTGAGCTCAGCATCCTGGGGCTCGATCCCAACAACAACGGACCAGAAATCCGCGCCCAGCTCGGAGTTGTTCCGCAGACCGACAACCTCGACACCGAGCTTCGTGTGCGCGACAACCTGCTTGTCTACGGTCGCTACTTCGGGTTGCCCCGCGCTCAGGTGCAGACTCGCGCAGACGAACTGCTCGATTTTGCCCAGCTCACGGATAAGTCGAAGGCCAAGATCGACGACCTTTCTGGCGGTATGAAGCGCCGCCTCACGATCGCGCGTGCGCTCATCAACGACCCGCGCATCCTGCTTCTCGACGAGCCCACCACGGGCCTCGACCCGCAAGCACGCCACATTCTGTGGGACCGCCTGTTCCGGCTCAAGGAGCAGGGCACAACCCTCGTGCTGACGACCCACTACATGGATGAGGCGGAGCAGCTCTGTGATCGCCTCGTGGTTGTCGACAAGGGGCGCATCATGGCCGAGGGCTCGCCCGCCGCTCTCATTCGCGAGCACTCGAGCCGCGAGGTGCTTGAGGTGCGCTTCGGATCCGAGCGCAACGCGACGGTCTCGGCAGAGCTTGCCGGCATCGGCGACCGCATCGAGACCCTGCCCGACCGCATCCTGATCTATGCGTCCAACGGCGAGGAAGCTCTCGTCGAGGTGACGCGACGCGGGCTTCAGCCCATCACGAGCCTCGTTCGTCGCTCGAGCCTCGAGGACGTCTTCCTCACCCTCACGGGACGGACGCTCATCGAATGACGGATGTCACCTTCGCCCGCACGCGCCGCTTCGGCGCCTGGTACGTGCTCGAGCACAAGATCCGCCAGATGCGTGCCTACCTCGGCACCGCGCTCGCGACGGCGCTCGGCACCCCCGTGCTGTATCTCTTCGCGTTCGGCGTGGGGCTCGCGACTCTCATCACGGGCAACGTTGGCCCGGTCGAGGGCATCAGCTATCTGCAGTTCGTCGCGCCCGCTCTGCTCGCCTCGGCAGCGGTGCTCGTCGCGATGGAGGAGTACACCTTCGGCATCATGCTGGGCCTCAAGTGGAACCTCACGTTTGTTGCCATGAACGCGTCGCCCATAACGGCGCGCCAGATTGTCAACGGAATCATGCTCTTCGTCTGGTTCCGGATGCTGGTGACGACGGTGATCTATTTCCTCGTCATGTTCGCCTTCGGGGCGGTATCGAGCCCGACCGGTGCGCTGACGATCGTCGCGGGTCTTCTCGCGGGCTTTGCCTTTAGCCCGGCGGCCGCGTACGCCGCGACCATCGAGGAGGATCGCGGTCAGTTCGCTATTCTGCAGCGCACGATCATCCTGCCGCTCACGCTCTTCAGCGGAACCATGTTCCCGTTGACCCAACTGCCGCAGTTCGCGCAGTGGATCGGATGGGCGTCGCCGCTCTGGCACGCGAGCGAGCTCGGGCGCCAGTTCGCCTACGGGCCGACGGAGCCACTCTGGTTGAGCGTCGTGCACGTCGCCTACCTGCTCGCTCTCGGCATCCTCGGCTGGCAACTCTGCGTGCGCATCGTCGCGAGGAGGCTCAACAAATGACCGCCTCTACTCAAGTGCGCTCGGTCGGAGTTCGCGCTCTCTACGCGGGCAACGCCCGTGCCGTCGTGGGTCGCGGACTGTTGGCCACGCGAAGCACCAACTGGATCATCGTGCTCACGGGCGTCTTCGAGCCGGTCTTCTACCTGCTTGCTTTGGGGGTGGGTCTCGGCAGCTACATCAGCGGGATGACAGATGCCGCGGGCAATCCCATTCCCTATGCGGCATACATTGCACCGGCCCTGCTCGCGACCGCGGCGATGAACGGCGCGATCTACGACTCCACGTGGAACGTCTTCTTCAAGATGCACTTCGGCAAGCTGTACCAGGGGATGCTGGCGACGAGTCTCGGCCCACTGGATGTCGCGCTCGGGGAGATCTCGCTGGCCCTGTTGCGTGGTGCCGCATATGGCACGACGTTCCTGCTCGTGATGCAGGCGCTGGGACTCAACCTGTCGTGGACGGCGCTACTCGCTCTGCCCGCCGTGCTGCTCATCGCCTTTGGATTTGCGAGCCTCGGGATGGGGATCACGAGCTACATGAAGACGTTCCAGCAGATGGACTGGATTCAGTTCGTCCTGCTGCCCATGTTCCTCTTCTCGGCCACGTTCTACCCGCTCACCGTGTATCCGGAGCCGATCCAGTGGTTCATTCAGGCGCTACCGCTGTGGCACGGAGTCGAGCTATTGCGAGGACTGACGACGGGTGCGATCACGGCAGCAATGCTTGTGCACGTGCTGTACTTCGCGATCATGATCGCGGTGGGCCTCGTATTCACGACCCGCAGGTTGCGGTCGCTCTTCCTGGACTAACTACTTCACGCCCTTCACCGGCAGGATCGCGAGTCCGCCGAGGGCAGCCGCTGCGGCCGACACCACAAAAAGCCCGCCGAAACCGTGCAACGAAGCGACGATAAACGCGCCCAGAAGCGGCGCAACGGCCTGAGGCACCGTCGTCGCGATGTTCATGATGCCGAGGTCCTTGCCGCGCGTGTGCGAGTTGGGCAGCACCTGCGTCGCGAGCGCCTGGTCGACGGCCATGAAGCATCCGTAGCCGAGACCGAGCAGGCCTGCCGAGATCGTGACGATCGTAAGGTCGGGAACAAACGCGATGAGCAGCGCCGCGATGCCCTGCAGATAGGCGACGACATACACAAACGGCTTGCGCTTGCCGATCACGTCGCTGAGCTTGCCGAATCCAAGAGCCGCGATGATGAAGAACACGAGGTACACGAGCGTCAAGGTGAGTAGGTCGTCCTCGGCGGTCTCTTCCCGGCCGAGCCCGAACATGATGAAGTACAGCAGCAGGGTGGTTCCGAGCGCATTCCCGATGTTGACGAGAATGCGGCTGAGCAGCGTCCACCCGAAGTCGGGGTGGGCGACGGGGTTGATCCAGAATCCCTTGATGAGCACCGGCAGCGAGAGCTTGGGGCGCAGCACCTTCGGCAGCACCTCGTCGGGGATCACGGCGAGGAAGGGCAGCACGAGAACGACGAGCAACACGGCCATAACGACATAGCCCACGACGGTCGAGAGCACGAGCATGGATACGAGCAGAATGCCGAGAACGGTGCCGATTGCCTGGGGCGCCGACACCCATCCCGAGACGAACCCGCGCTGGTTGACGGGTACCTGGTCCGAGATCACTGCGGTGAGTGCAGCGGTCAGCATGCAGAAGCCGATGAGGGCGAGGGCCCAGAAGATTCCTACGCCCACGATCGTGCTCTGCAGCCCGAGAAGCACAAGGCTGATCGCGAAGACCAGCGTGCCTACGAAGATCCAGGGCCGGCGCCGCCCAAACCGACTCGTCGTGCGGTCGGAAAGCGCACCCGTCAGGGGATAAGCGAAGAGAGCGCACGCCCCGGCAATGCCCGAGATGATGCCGAACGCGAGCACGGACTCGGTCCAGTCGGTGGGGTTGAGCAGGTCGTCGATCTGCTGGGGCAGCAGCAACTGGATGGGCGTTAGTTGCGCCATCCAGATGCCGAACCAGGCGGTGGCAAAGAGGGCGATCCATCGACCGGGCACCTTGCGGGTGGGCTCGGCGAACGGGGTAAAGGCTGCGGGAAGTGTGGGTGCGGTCACGCAGACACACTAGCGCTACGCACAGCTACTTCGCGCGGCTCACTGTGGGGGTGACCGCGCGGGTACTGAGCTTGTCGAACGGATCCTTCGGCAAGCTCAGTGACCGAGCCTTAGCCTCGGATCTCGCGCAGCAGCAGAGCCGTGGCGACGGCAGCTTCGGCTGCCTCGACGCCCTTGTCTTCCTTCGAGCCCGGCAGACCGGCGCGGTCGAGTCCCTGCTGCTCATCGTCGAGGGTCAGCACGCCGAAACCCACGGGCTTGCCGGTGAGAATCGAGACCTGCGTGAGACCGCTCGTTGCGGCATCCGACACGTACTCGAAGTGGGGGGTGCCACCTCGGATGATGACGCCGAGCGCCACAACGGCGTCGGCTCCAGCATCCAGCGCCGCCTTACTTGCGACGGGCAGCTCGAAGCTTCCCGGCACACGAACCTCGGTCACGTCGACGTTTGCCGCCGCGAGTGCGCGGCGGGCTCCCGCGAGCAGCCCGTTGGTGATCTCTTCGTGCCAGCGTCCCGCGACGATCGTGATCTTGAGGCCGGTGCCGTCTGTCGTGATGGTTGGTGATCCTGCGCCGCTCATGAGAGGGCTCCCTTCGTGTGCGACAGCACTGCGCTGTCGAGGATGGCATTGGTGGGCAAGACGTGACCCATGCGGTCGCGCTTGGCCTCGAGGTAGGCCTCGTTGAACTCTCCGACTCCAACGACGAGCGGCACTCGCTCGATGAGGGTGATCCCGCGCTCTTCGAGCTGGCGCACCTTTTCCGGGTTGTTTGTGATCACGCGTACCTCGGAGAGGCCCAGATCATCCAGAATCGCGACCGCGGCGCCGTAGTCTCGGCCGTCGGCCGGGAATCCGAGCGCGATGTTGGCGTCGAGCGTGTCGAGCCCGTCCTCCTGCAAGCGGTAGGCCTTGAGCTTGTTGATGAGTCCGATGCCGCGTCCCTCATGACCGCGCATGTAAATGACGACTCCGCCCTGCTCCTGGATCATCGCGAGAGCCGCATCCAGCTGAGGACCGCACTCGCACTTCTCCGAGCCGAAAACCTCACCCGTGAGGCACTCGGAGTGCACGCGCAGCAGGGCTCCGTTGGTGGGCTCGCCCGAGATGATGGCGAGATGATCGGCGCCCGTCATACGGTCGCGGTACGCGCGGAAGCGGAACGAACCGTGCACGGTGGGCACCGTTGTCTCGACCTCGAAGATCACGCGGGATGTCTCGGGGATCTGTACGGCGACGGGCACGTCGCTGTCGCAGTGCCACTCCTGCAGGTAGTCGATGAGGGCGGCGATCGTGATGACCGGAATGTCGAACTCGGCACCCAGCTCGATGAGGCCGGGCAGCCGCATCATCTCTCCGTCGTCAGCGACGACCTCGCCGATCGCTCCGACGGGGATCAGGCCGGCGAGCTTGAGCAGATCGATAGTGGCCTCGGTGTGGCCCGGGCGCTGGCGCACTCCACCGTCAACCGCACGCAACGGAATAATGTGGCCGGGCCGGTTGAGGCTGGCCGGCGTCGACGTCACGTCGGCAAGCACGCGCAGAGTGTGAGCGCGGTCTGCGGCGCTGACGCCCGTCGAGAGGCGGTCCGCGGCATCCACCGAGACCGTGTACGCGGTGCTCAGCGGATCCTGGTTGTCGAGCACCATGTACGGCAGCTCGAGCCGGTCGGCGAGCTCGTTGGTCATGGGGGCGCAGATGAATCCGGAGGTGTGACGGATGGTCCACGCCATCCACTCCTGCGTTACCGACTGCGCGGCGAGAATGATGTCGCCCTCGTTTTCCCGGCTTTCGTTGTCGGCGACGATGACGGGCTTGCCCTGCCTCAGCGCCTCAAGGGCGGCGGGGATATCTGCGAGGCTCATGACTCAATTCCTTCGTTGGTGGAGCTGGCCGAAACCGCGTCGAACTCGTTCAGCCGGGCGACGTGGCGAGCGAGGATGTCGGTTTCGATGTTGACGCGTTCGCCGACGGAGCGAGCCCCGAGGGTCGTCGCGGTAAGGGTCTCCGGGATGAGGGAGACCTCGAACCAGTCGCGCCCCACGGCGCTCACGGTGAGGGAGACGCCATCGACGGCGATCGACCCCTTGCGGGCAACGAGCGGCGCGACGTCGGGGGAGAGGCTGAAGCGCACGACGTTCCAGACATCGCCGACCGTGACGGCGAGCACCTCTGCCGTGCCATCGATGTGGCCCTGCACGATGTGGCCTCCCAGTCGGTCACCGACGCGACTCGCGCGCTCGATGTTGACCGCGGTCCCCGTCGTCAGTGCGCCGAGGGTGCTCATGGCGATGGTCTCGCCCATCACGTCCGCGGCGAACCAATCGGCGCCTTGACCCACGACAGTGAGACAGACTCCGCTGACCGAGATCGAGTCGCCGTGCACCGCATCCGATACCGCGAGCGGCGCTCGCACGGTGAGTCGAGCCGCGGTGGCCGATGGCTCCCAGGCAATGACGCTTCCGAGCTCTTCGATGATTCCGGTGAACATGGCTACTTCCTTACTGCGCGGCCGCGCGTGCGACGACGAGGATGTCGGGTCCGAGCGACTCGACTGAGGTGATGGTGAGGGGGCGAGCATCCGCGATGTTCGTGATGCCGATATCGCCGACGGCCGTGCGGTCGCCGCCGAGCAGCAGCGGGGCGAGATAGACGAGGTATTCGTCAACGAGGCCCGCCTCGATGAACGAGCTCGCGAGCGTCGGCCCGCCCTCGACAAACACGCGGCGAATGCCGCGCTCATAGAGGTCGCTCAAGATATCGGAGAGCTCGCCGCCACCGGCCTCGATGAGTCCGGCGGGGTGGCTGCGCAGCCGAGCGTCCAGAGGGACGGCGCGCGAGCCGATGACGACAGGGACGGGCTGGTGGGGGAGGAGCTCGCCGCCATCGCCGCGCGCGGTGAGCGAAGGGTTGTCAGCAAGCACCGTGCCCGTGCCCACGAGGATGGCATCGGCGGTGGCGCGCTGCTCGTGAACACGCTGGCGGGATGCCGTGCCGGTGATCCACTGGCTCGATCCGTCGGACGCGGCGGCGCGGCCGTCGAGGCTCGACGCCCACTTGACCTGCACGTATGGACGTCCAAGCTTCGTGGCCGTCAGCCACGCGTGCAGGAACTCGGTGGCCTCGGTTGCGAGCACTCCCGAGACGACCTCGACGCCCGCTTCGCGGAGTCGGTCGCTTCCGCCGCTCGATGCTCGACCCGGGTCGCTCACGGCGTAAACGACGCGTGACACACCCGCTGCAATGAGCGCTTCGCTGCACGGTCCCGTGCGGCCGGTGTGGTTGCACGGTTCGAGGGTGACGACCGCGGTGAGGCCTTCTGCCGACGCGACCTTGGACAGGGCATCCACTTCCGCGTGCGGCGTGCCTGCACCGCGATGCCAGCCCTCAGCGACGACGGTGCCGTCCTCACTCAGAAGCACGCAACCCACTCGCGGGTTGCCACCGGTGAGGGGTCCGCGGGCGGCGAGTTCGAGCGCATGACGCATCGCGGTCTCGTGGTCTGCAGCTGTGGTCATCCGGAGTTCCTTGGGTCCTTGGTGCAGGACGAACTCCGGGATGCGATCAATTAATCGCGTGGTCTCTCGACCGGCTCCGAGGGTGGCCAAGGAGCCCGTGCTTCCTCTCATCCGGACTGAGGGATGTCGCCATCCCATTACCGTCGGTCCCGGAATTCCACCGGCTCAACCTGGCTTGCGTCAGGCTCGCGGACTATAACCGCCGGTTCGGACTTTCACCGACCCCGGAGCACGTTCTGTAGTACGAGTGTAGTCAACGTGGCTGGGAGCGAAATATTCCCGCAACCGGGCGTAATGAGAGGCGCTTCTCTGCCGGCCTCCCTGTCCATAACTCCTGCAGCTGGGGGTGGTAACTGCGCGGACGGTCCCGTATTTGCAGGCATCCGGTCGGCTCGCCGGTCGCCGCTGCAGGAGTTATGCACACAGCATCGGTCGCACATGTTCTCCACCGGCGACGAGGTAGGCGGATTCGCGGCCTTCCGCATGGGGCATCGTTCCATCATGGGATGGAGAGAAGCAATGGCCGAACTGGGGCGCACTGTCGCCTCTCGCGGCGAACTTGTCGCTGCCGGGGCCACTGGCCGCGGACTCACGTCGGCCGTTCGCGGTGGTCATCTGATCCGCGTCCGCCGAGACCACTACGCACTGCCGGGGCTGTCGCGTCCCATCGCCCAAGCGGTTCGAGTGGGCGGAAAGCTGGGTTGTGTCTCTGCTCTCCAGCACATGGGCATCTTCGCCATCAAGCCGCCGACCACACACATTCGACTGGATCGAGAGGCCTCGCGATGTCGCAATCCAGATGATCGGCGTCGGCCGTTGACCGCGCACAGGTCTGGAACGGTTCTGCATTGGGGCGATTTGGCGGAGCCTACGGACGCCAACGACGTCTGCGTGAGCGTCATGGATGCGCTGGCTGACGTTGTGCATTGCCAACCGAAGTGGCTGGCGATCGCGTCCGTCGACAACGCTATCTTTCAAGGATTCATCGAGCCTTATCAGGTGCACGACCTGTTTGTGGGGTCTGCCGCGAAACGGGGGATGGCCCGACTCGTCAATGGGAGGGCCGAAGCAGGCCAGGAATCCGTTCTGCGCGGGATCGCGCACGAAGCCGGTTGGGACTACGAGATCCAGGCGAGCTTCGAGGGAGTCGGCCGTGTTGACACGTTCATCGAGGGGCTCGCGGTTGCGGAAGCAGATAGCCGGCTCGCCCACGATGGATGGAGCTTGCACGTCAAAGACAGGAACCGCGATCTGGCTTTGGCAGCGTTGGGCTTTCCTTCCGTGCGACCGGTGTTCAACCGGATTATTTATACGCCGCGCGATGTCGAGCGTGCGATAGCGGGTCTCCTGTCGATTCAGTCGAGGTTCCGCACCTACAACTAGGCGCTTCAGCGTTAGTCGGCCTATTCCGTCCAGGCTCCGCCCGGCCCGACCGAACTCAGCGACGTCCGGTGTTCATAACTCCTGCAGCGACCGCCGTTCGAACGAGCGAACCCGCACCATTCTGCTTTCATCACGCGACCCCGTCGCTGCTGCAGGAGTTATGAACAAGGGAGGGGGCAAGGTCGAGTCGAGCGTCGACGAGGCAGGGGCCGCGTCAGGTTCGTGCTCATCAGCGTGTGATGTTCATAACTCCTGCAGCGTCCGTCGGCTGAGGACCGCACCCGCATGCTTCTGGGGGCTCTTGGTCGGATCGCGTTGCCTGTGCAGGAGTTATGAACATTAGGGGCAGGGGCAGAGAGACGAGGGGTATCGCGCGTCTCGCCAAGGGAAGGTCAGAGCGATAGGCGGCCGTTCAGAGCAGGGCGGGCAATTCGTCGAGGGTGTGGATGACGGACGCACCGGCCGCGGCTGCGCGAGTGAGCTGCTCGGGCGTGCCCGCCCGGTTCCTGTCTAGCCAGACGCCCATGAGGTCCGCGTCCGCGGCGCCGATTGCGTCGGTCTCCAGGCGGTCGCCGACATACACGCTCTGCTCGGGCTCGACGCCGAAGAGTTCGCAGGCGTAGTGGAAGATCCGGCGATCGGGCTTCGCGAATCCCAGGTCCCCGCTCGCAACGATGTGCTCGAAGCGCTCGGTGATGCCTAGCTTCGCAATCTTGTTGCCTTGGAAGACTGCATCCCCATTGGTGATGATCCCGAGCCGGATGCCGCGCTCGCCGAGGGCATCGAGGCACGCGAGCGCGTCGTCGTGCAAAACCCAGGCGTTGACGTAGTGATCGAAGTAACGGTCGAACCATTCGTCGGCGAGGTGGTCAGCCGCGAGGTCGATGCCGAACGGCTCGACAAACTCGCGAGCTCTCGCTCGACGCTGTCCGACGAAGTCGAGTTCCCCCGCGAGATAGCGGTGATAGTGCCGTTCCTCGAGTTCGTTCCAGCGCGCATCCTCAATGGTGGGGTCGGCCGCACCGAGCGCACCGCCGTGATGGAGGCGAAAGGCCAGAATGCCTGCCGAGACTGCATTGCGGTGGGCGAAGAGCGTGTCGTCAAGGTCAAACAAGACGAGGGATGGGGCATGCTGCATGCCTTCATTCTCGCGCCTTGCCCTCCTAGGGTGGAGCCATGACTGATTCGGAATTCTTCGTCGCCTGGGTCGATAACGGGGCATTCGCTTCTCTAGAAGCTCAGATAGTTTTCGAGGAAAAGGTCGGGACGATTGAGCAGTGGAACGCCGACCTCGCGGCAGGCGAGGTGACGTTCGAGGCCGGTGGTACCACCCGAGTGATGAAGGCGCAGGTTCTGGGTTCTGCCGCTCCCGGTCCCCAGTCGTGGCTGTGGTCGTGGGCGAACACGTCAATCTCGCAGGATGCGACGTCCGTCGCCCAACAGCTGCGGTCCTACGGCGAACAGCACGGGGTGCCCGAGTTTGTTTCCGCCGAGCTGCCTCTCGGCGAGCGTGATGATGGCGATGAACTCTGGAAGCGTATTGCCATCGCCGCTGGAGCAATGTACCCCGAGTGGCGCACGTACTTTCCCGCGCCCATCGGAGGTGGGTCGATCGCGCCGCTGCTCGTTCAGCACCCCGACCTCGTGCTCCCCGCGCCGGCAATACCTCGCCTCATTCGCGTGCTCACGCAGGGACTGCAGTACGTCGAAATAACCAGCGCGAGCCGGGCGATCTCGGCTTACGCGACCGTAAGGGGCATCCCGATTGTGTGGGAGGGAAGTGTCGGCACTCTCACGCTTCCCGAGGGACACGTCACGGTGACCCTCGATCCCACGATGACGCGCGTCACCAACATCCACGGATCCGCGGGGCCGACTAACTAGGCGGGCCAGCCCGGTCGCTCCGCGCGCGAGTCCCTCGACAGCAGGAGGCCGTGCCAGCTCTCCTCGCGCCTACCGTCACGCGATGACACGTTGGCGGGCGCCGTTCCCGTGAAGGTGAAGCCCGACTTGCGCGCGACACTCGCTGACGCAACGTTGCCCACGATGCACTCCCAGCGCACGGACTCGCGGCCGCGCTCGAACAGCCAGTCACACACCGCGACCACGGCCTCGGTCATGTATCCGTTGCCGCGGTGAGGTGCGCCGAGCCAAAAGCCCACGTCCTGCAGCGCGACCCGATGACCAATAGCCCCCATCAGCGGTCCGCCGGCTCGTTCGCGGATCGCCCAGGTGAACTCTCGTCCACTGGTCCAGCCCGCAGGCACGTGAGCGGACAGAAATGAGTCCGCATCCTCTAGCGTGTACGGCCACGGTGTCGTCATGAAACGCTCGAACACCGGGTCGGTGCAATATTCCGCGACGAGGTCGCGATCGTCTATCGTGGGCGCATCGAGCACGAGCCGCTCGGTGCGCAGGATGACGGGAAGCACTACACCCTCGGCAGGAACCCGACGCGGTCGTAGACACGTCGAAGCGTCGCGTTGGCAATCTCGGCGGCTCGTTCTGCGTTTCCGGTGAGGATGCGGTCAAGCTCGGCCGGATCGGCAAGCAGTTCGAGTGCGCGCTCGCGGATCGGTCCGAACTCGGCCGTCACCACCTCGGCCACTTCACCCTTGAGGTCGCCGTAGCCCTTGCCCACAAACTGGGCTTCGAGATCGGCGATAGAGGTACCGCTCAACACCGAGTGGATTGTCAGAAGGTTGGACACTCCTGGCTTGGTCTCGCGGTCGAAGCGAATTTCACGGTCATCGTCGGTCACGGCGGACTTGATCTTCTTCGCGGTCTTCTTCGGGTCATCCAGAAGCCAGAGCACGCCGGAGTCGCTTGCCGCGGACTTGCTCATCTTTGCCGAGGGATCCTGTAGGTCATAAACCTTCGCGGTCTCCTTGAGAATCTGCACCTCGGGGATCACAAAGGTCTTACCGAAACGCGAGTTGAATCGCTGGGCGAGGTCGCGTGTGAGCTCGATGTGCTGGCGCTGGTCTTCGCCGACGGGAACCACGACCGAGTCGTAGAGCAGCACATCCGCCGCCTGCAGAATCGGGTAAGTGAAAAGCCCGACGGACGCCGAGTCCGATCCTTGCTTGGCGGACTTGTCCTTGAACTGGGTCATACGGCTGGCCTCGCCGAATCCCGTAATCGTGTTGAGCACCCACGCCAGCTCGGGATGCGCGGCAACCTGGGACTGCACAAAGAGGGTCGACTCTTGAGGGTCGATTCCCGCCGCAATGTACTGTGCGGCGGTGCGCCGCGTCTGCTCACGCAGCTGCTTCGGATCCTGCGGCACGGTGATCGCGTGCAGGTCGACGACGCAGAAGATGGCATCGTGCGTGCGCTGCATCTCTCGCCACTGCAGGAGAGCACCCATGTAGTTGCCGAGGTGAAGCGAATCGGCGGAAGGCTGCATACCGGAGAAGAGGCGGGGCTTGGTGCTCATCCTCTAAGTCTCGCAGAAACTGCGATAGGGCTAGATCGCGTAGTCGACGACAACCGGAGCGTGGTCGCTCCAGCGCTGGTCATACGCCTCTGCGCGATCGACGACGTAGTTCGTGACGGTCTCGGCGAGTGCAGGAGTGGCGAGGTGGTAGTCGATGCGCCATCCGGTGTCGGTGTCGAACGCCTTGCCGCGCTGCGACCACCAGGTGTACGGGCCTTCGACTTCGCCCGCCCAGCGGCGTCCGACATCCACCCAGCCGAGCCCGGGACCGACGGACCCGTCGACTCCCTCAACGTCGGTGCCCGCTTCGCCCATGAACCGATCAAAGTACGCGCGTTCCTGCGGCAAGAATCCCGCGTTCTTGCGGTTGCCTTTCCAGTTCTTGATGTCGAGCTCGCGGTGGCCGACGTTGAGGTCGCCCACGACTAGGGACAGAGGGTTGTGCTCAGCGAGTTCGGGAAGCCGCACCGTCATGGCATCCAGGAACTTGTACTTCTCCACTTGCTTCGGAGTGTCGACCTCACCCGAGTGAACGTAGGTGCTGACGACGGTGACGAGCGTGCCATCAACGTCGTAATCGGCCTCGAGCCAGCGACCTGCGCTGTCAAAGTCATCGGCGCCGAGCGTGACGCGGTGGATGGATGCGCGCCGACGCGAGGCAAGGGCAACGCCGGCGCGCCCCTTCGCGGTCGCGGCGTCGTGAAGGATGTCCCACTCAGAGCCGAGCAGCCCCTCAAGATCTTCGGTGGACGCGCGCACTTCTTGGAGGGCTAGGATGTCGACGCCTCGCGCGTCGAGCCAGTCGCCC
>Ga0247807_10001599_pt1 | contig 13088 bp, 13 predicted proteins | sample UWRJL074202C1_FD_179931 | JGI IMG/M metagenome (GOLD analysis project Ga0247807, IMG submission 179931) | Plant litter microbial communities from Arlington Agricultural Research Station in Wisconsin, United States - UWRJ-L074-202C-1 | ecosystem: Environmental > Terrestrial > Plant litter >...
GAGCACCACCATCCCGACACCGATGACGGCGTTGATCGCGGTGGGCCGCGAGAGAAGAGCGATGGTTCCCGCAACCACGAGCAGCCCGATCGCGAAGCCGCGGGTCCAGAGCATGTATGGACGATCCCGGAACGGGTCGCGACGATCGAACGCGAGACTCCACGCGACCGCGATGCCGGTCGCAACCGTGACGCCAAGAAGAGCCACGGTGAGGGAGGGATCGCTGCTCCCCGCGACAGCCAGCGCGGCGACCGCCGACACTCCCGCAGCGACGAGAGCCAGGATCGCTACCGGCACCCGGCGGCGGACGACCGGTTCCTCATCATCAGCGGGAGCGTCGAGGGGCACGAGCGCCCAAAGCCACAGATAGAGCAGGATGCCTGCCCCGCCGCAGAGGGCGAGCACCACCGTGAGCAACCGCGTGCGGTCGAGGCGCCAGCCGAGATGGCGAGCGACTCCAGCACAGACGCCACCCACGAGAACGTCGCGCGGGCGCGACAGCGGAGGGCGGGTTGTAGTGGTCACCTCCACATCCAAGCAGGTTTGACCCGACCCGCACCGGTCGGGTGGGGGTTTTCAGGGTTCGATCAGGGGGATACCTCATAGCGAGAGTGAGTAACCCTCGGCCACGATCGAGATATGCCAAAACGACCTGCCATCGAACCCCCGGACGATTCAACCGATCCGAACACTCCCGACACTCCTGATGAAGAGACGATGCCCCTTGAGGGCTCGGAGCCCACGGCGAGCGCCGACGCTTCGACAAGCTCAGCGAGCGGAAAGGCGGCCTCAACCGAGGAACTCCCCGCGAGCGAGAAGATGGGGATGCCAGCGACCGAAGAGAGCTCAGCGAACGAAGGCGCTTCCACGAGCTCGGCGACCGGGGGAACTCCTCCCCCGCCTATCTCGGGCAACCGCTTCTTTGCCTGGATCCGCGGCATCGACATCCGCCGCGAACCGGGCTGGATCGGCGGAGTCTGCTCGGGCATCGCCGCCCGACTGGGCATCGACCCGCTCATCGTGCGCGGCATCGCCGTGGTCATCGCGGTGCTCGGCGGCCCCGCGATCCTGCTCTACGCAATCGCGTGGTTGCTGCTTCCCGACGCGAACGACAAGATCCACCTCGAAGAGGTCTTCCGCGGACGCCTGGAGGCGCCCATCGCCGCCATCGGTGCGCTTATTGTGCTCTCGCTGCTGCCCGTAACAGAAGGATTCTGGTACGCGGGAGCCGGCTTCTGGGGTGAGCCCCACTGGGGCGCATCCGCGGGACGAGCGATCTGGACCGTATTGCTCCTTGGAGCACTCGTGTGGTTCGTCGTGTGGCTCGCCCGTCGCGGATCGACCCCCGTCGCCGCTGCGGCAACCCGCCCCCGGGATGCCTCAGCTTTCGTCGCCGGTGACACCACGACCGCTTCACCCACTGTGGCCTTCACTACGACACCGTCGTCAGCAACGCCGACCACCGCCTATCCCCCGACATCCTTCGCCCCCGCGCCCACCAACGCGACAGAGCCGGAACTCGCCGCGTGGCGGGAGCAGCAGGCTCAGGTTCGCGCCGAGCAGGATGCGTTCCGCAACCAACAGGCGCGGGACAAGGCCGCGGCCAACCGCGCGGCAGCAGAAGAAGCCCAGCGCAAGCGTGCGGCTCAGCGTGAGATCTACCGGGCGGAAAATGCGCGGACGCGCTCACATCCACTGTTCTCGCTCATCGTGATCGGTCTCTCGATTGTGGCCGGTGGCCTCGCCACCGTGTCCGTCGCAAACGGTGATGTGTCGGTGACCTCGGTCGTCGTCGGCCTCGCGACGATGCTCGCCGTGCTCGCCATCGGGATCATCATTAACGGGATCCGCGGCAAGCGCTCGGGTGGTGCAGCGGGAGTAGCGGCTCTCGTGCTGCCGACGCTGATCATCGCATCCACGCTTTCGACCGTGGAGATTGCGGTAGCCGATACTCCCCAGATCACCTACACACCGACCGAGTCGCAGAACTACACCCTCGACGGAGGACGGGTCGAACTCGACCTCACCAAGGTTGTGCTCGAGGAGCCCGGCGACTTCTACAACGACGTGATCTCCCTGAACATCGGTGTGGGAGACGTTACGGTCATCGTTCCCGACGATGCACACGTGCTGTTCAACGCAACGGTGGGTGCAGGGAGCATTTCGACCGAGGGCTCGTTCGATTCCAACCGCATCGGCCCGATGCAGACCCTCTATACCGAGTACACGCCTGGCAATCAGTCGCTCAACACGGTCCCGCAGATGTCCGTCAGCGTGCAGATGGGCGCGGGCAACATCACCGTCATCGAAGAAGGAGACAACAAATGAGCGAGAGCACCCAGACCCCGACCCGCCGCCCCGTGAGGGTCGGACCGATCGTGTGGGGAAGCATCCTGCTCCTCGTAGCGAGCATCGGCGGCGCAGCAGCGTTGCTCGGAAGCTGGGATGCGACGACCATCGTGTGGGTCGTCATCGCGTTCGGCGCCCTCATCGTGGTCGCCGGCCTCATCGGAGCACTCGGCCGGTCGATCGGCTCGCGCGAGTAACCGAGGGTCGCTGAGCACGAGGCGGGCCCTTCGACAAGCTCAGGGACCGAAAGCTGACCCGCATCCACCGATTGGGGGATGCGGGTTTCAGCCGGTGGAGGGCTGCCGGGTTCGGCATCCACCGGCCACGATTGACTCATGACTACACACCCCGTCGTGAGCGTGCGCGATCTGCGCAAGAGCTACGGCCATTTCACCGCCCTCGACGGCGTGAGCTTCGACATCCACGAGGGCGAGACTTTCGCTCTGCTCGGCCCGAATGGGGCAGGCAAGTCCACGACGATCGAGATTCTCGAGGGCTACCGTGACCGCACGAGCGGCGAGGCCATTGTGCTCGGCATAGATCCGGGCAAGGGTGGCATCGATTGGAAAGCCCGTCTCGGCATCGTGCTCCAGTCCACGGGTGAAAGCGGCAACGTCACCGTTCGCGAGCAACTAACCCACTTCGCCGGTTACTACCCGAACGCCCGCAATATCGACGAGGTCATCGCTGCGGTCGGTCTCGAGGCAAAAGAAAAGACGCTCATCCGCAAGCTGTCCGGCGGTCAGCGGCGGCGAGTGGATGTCGCTCTCGGCATCATTGGACGTCCCGCCCTCCTCTTCCTCGACGAACCCACCACGGGTTTCGACCCCGAGGCCCGACGCCAGTTCTGGGATCTCATCCGCTCCCTCAAGAGCGAAGGAACCACGATCCTGCTGACGACCCACTACCTCGACGAAGCGGCACAGCTGAGCGATCGGGCTGGTGTCATCGCGGGCGGTCGCCTCATCGACATCGGCGCGATCGACGAGATCGGTGGACAGGATGCGCGCGTCCCTCGCGTGCAGTGGATTGAGGGCGGGCAGCTCAGGAGCGAGCGCACCTCCGAGCCCGGCGCGGTTGTCGCCTCGCTCGTCGCTCGACTCGGTGAGCCCGAGGCGCTCGAGGTCGTGCGCCCGAGTCTCGAGGACGTGTATCTGCAGTTGGTTGGCGATTCCGAGGCGGTCCCTGAGGCTGAAAGCGGGTCGAGCTTGTCGAGACCCGCCGAGCCTGTCGAGGCACCACCGGCATCTCGGCAAGCTCGATTGGTCTCGACAAGCTCGACCCACCTTGACGATGAAGGAGCACAGCGATGAGCACCACCACGATCCCCCGTCTGCCCGCGGGACACACTCTGCGTCTCGGGGTCAGCCGGGTGCGCTACGAAGTGCGCTCCTACTTTCGACAGGGCGACTCGGTCTTCTTCACGTTCCTGTTTCCGCTGCTGTTCCTGACCATCTTCTCGGTCGCGTTCAGTTCCCAGAGCTTCGGGGCTCCCGGAGAGGAGATCAGCGCCGCGGCCTACTATCTTCCCGGAATGCTCGCGGCCGGCCTTCTTCTCAGCGGCTTGCAGAACATGGCAATCGACATCGCGGGAGAGAAGGGCGACGGCACACTCAAGCGCTTCGCGGGAACCCCGCTGCCCGTCATGAGCTACTTCATCGGCAAGATCGGGCAGGTTCTCGTCACGGGGATCCTGCAGGCGGCTCTGCTGTTGGTCGTCGCTCGCGTCGTTTTCCAGGTCGAACTGCCCACGGATCCCGAGAAGTGGCTCACCTTCGCATGGGTGTTCCTGCTCGGCGTGACCACCTGTGCCGTGCTCGGCATCGCGCTGAGCGGGCTCCCCCGCAGCGGGAAGAGCGCAACGGCTGTCATCATCCCGATCACCCTGGTGCTGCAATTCATCTCGGGTGTCTACCTCAGCTTCACTCAGCTGCCCGAGTGGCTGCAGAACTTTGCGAGCATCTTCCCGTTGAAGTGGATGGCGCAGGGCATGCGTGAGGTTTTCCTGCCCGCGAGCTTCGAAGTGCTTGAGCAGAACGAGAGCTGGAACTTGACCGGTGTCGCTCTGGTGACAGCGCTCTGGCTCGTGGTCGGGCTCATCGTGTGTCGCCTGACGTTCCGCTGGATCCGCAAGGATAGCTAGATGGAGAACCCCCGCTGGTGGAACATCGCGGTGAGCGGCATGGCCGTCACCCTCATCGCGGTGTTTCTCCTTGCCGGTTTCCCGCAGTGGAGGACGATCGGGGCGATCTCGGCGGTCGTTGTGTTCGCCGCTGGATGGTTCGCGCTCGGACGCGCAGCTCTCAACTGCAGCAACCGATGGGCGTCCCCCGCACTCGCGGTCATCATCATTGTGACGCTCGGTGTTGCCGTGTCGTTCGCGCCGTTTGCCGCCATCATGCAGTGCGTTGCGTATCCGCTGCTCTGGATAACGGCGAACCGAACACGCACGGCGATCTTCACCAACGTGATCCTCGCGCTCTCCGTCGCAATCGGATACTGGCTCGGCACCCGCAACCTCGTCGAGGTGCTGCTGACTGTCGGGCTGTCCCTCACCTTCAGCATCGCGCTCGGCCTGTGGATCACGCGCATCTCCGAGCTGAGCGAACAGCGTCGGCAACTACTCACCGAGCTTCGGGATGCGCAAGAGCAACTCGCCGCTGCCCACCGCGAATCCGGAGTAGCGAGCGAACGAGAAAGACTGGCGCGCGAGATCCACGACACCATTGCTCAGGACCTCACCGGTCTCGTGATGCTCGCTCAGCGAGCGCAGCGCGAGCTCCCCCAAAACACGGCCGGGCCAACGCTCGCCCTGATCGAAGAGAGCGCGATGGCCGCTCTCGCGGAGACTCGAGCCCTCGTCGCGGCGAGCGCTCCCGTGGGGCTGGGCGGCGGCATCCAGGATGCTCTCGTTCGGCTCGCGGAACGTTTTGGACGAGAGACCGGAGTGGCCGTCACGGTCGAGGCAGTGGGCATCCCGCCACTCGATCGCGACACCGAGGTCGTGCTGCTGCGCATCGCGCAAGAGGGTCTCGCGAACGTTCGGAAGCATTCAGCGGCGGGGTCCGCGGTGATCGTGCTGAGTGCGACCGCGTCTGGGGTGCAACTCGAGGTGCGCGATAACGGGCACGGTTTTGACGCTTCCGCGCCGTCCGACGGCTTCGGTCTGGGCGGGATGCGTGACAGGCTCGCTCTCGTGAACGGTGAACTGGATGTCGCAAGCTCCCCGAGCGGCACCGTGCTGACCGCGACCCTTCCGGCGGTCATCGCATGATTCGGGTGCTCGTGGCCGACGACCACCCCATCGTGCGCGGCGGCATCGTCGCTCTTCTCGCGGGGGAAGCGGATATCGACGTCGTCGGCGAGGCGACCGATGGGCTCTCCGCGGTGTCGCTCGCGGCATCCCTGAACCCCGACATCGTGCTCATGGACCTCAGGATGCCGCCGGGCATAGACGGCGACGAGGCGACCGCTCGCATTCTGGCCGCGTCCCCAGCGATTCGCGTCATCGTTCTCACGACGTACGAGACCGACTCGAGCATCCTCACCGCAATTGAGGCGGGGGCGAGCGGGTATCTGCTCAAGGCGGCGCCGCAAGAGGAGATTCTTGCCGGCATCCGCTCGGTTGCGCGTGGGGAGGTCGCGCTGGCGCCGTCGATTGCGGCGATGCTAGTGAACCGCGTCGCTCGTCCGGCGGTGACGCTCAGCCCGCGGGAGACCGAGGTGCTCACGCTCGTTGCTCTGGGCGACTCGAATCCGACCATCGCGGGCAAGCTGTTCCTGAGCGAGGCAACGGTGAAGACGCACCTCATTCACGTGTTCGAGAAGCTTGAGGTGAAGGATCGAACGCGAGCGGTCACGCGAGCGATGGAGCTCGGCATCCTATAGCGACCGTTGGTCGAGTAGCGCCGTCTACGGCGCGTGGGCCCCCGCGAGCAGTCCAGCGCGAAGCGAAGCGAGTGCTGGCGGCTCAGAAGGGGAGCGAGACCTAGAGCTGCACGCCGATCGCTACCGGCTCGGGCTGCAGGTCGACGCCGAAACGAGCCTGCACCATGAGGCGCACGTAGCGCGCGAGCTCGGCGACCTCGGCCGCCGTCGCGCCGCCACGGTTGGTGATCGCGAGGGTGTGCTTCGTCGAGATTGCTGCGCGCGAACCCGGCAGGGCGAAACCACGCTGGATGCCAGCCTGCTCGATGAGCCACGCGGCGCTGAGTTTCACCCGGTCGCTCGAGGGTGCCGGAGGCGCGGGCTCCTCGCCGAGCGGCACTGCGACATCCGGGGCCTCCGGTGCCATGGGCCACTGCGGGGCGTCGGATGGCAGACCGCGAGCGAAGTTTTCTCCGACGATGGGGTTGGTGAAGAACGAGCCGCAGCTCACCGAATCCTGGTCGTTCGGGTCGAGCACCATCCCCTTGCTCGCCCGTAGCGCGAGCACGGCACGGCGCACCTCGATGAGGGGCAGCCGGTCGCCGACCTTCACCGCGAGAGCGGTGGCCAGCTGTGGGTATTCGACGCGCCCGCGATCGGCAACGTCGAGCTCGAGCTCGATCGCGACGACAAGTCCGCCTCGGCCCTGTTTGAACACCGAGGTGCGATAGTCGAGGGCCAGTTCAGACGCCGGGATGCGCTGCACTTGTGTCTCGAGAAAGTCGAGAAAGTCGACCGCAACGAGAGTGGATGCCACTTCCTGTCCGTAAGCGCCAATGTTCTGAATCGGTGCGGCGCCGACGGTTCCGGGGATACCGCTGAGCGCCTCGATCCCGGCCCACCCCTGAGCGACGGCATAAGCGACGAGGGCGTCCCAGGAGTGTCCAGCCTGAACCCGAATGCGCACTCGCGCTTCGTCAACAGCAAGCACCTGGATGCCCTCGGTCGCGACCCTGATGACGGTTCCGTCGAAGCCGTCGTCCGCGACGAGCACGTTAGAGCCGCCCCCGAGAATCAGCCAGGGTTCCCCGGATTCCCACACCTCGACCGTGCTGGCGACGAGCTCCTGCTCGGTCGCGGGGCGCAGGATGCTCTCCGCCGGCCCGCCGACGTGCATGGTCGTGAGCTCGGAGAGGTCCGTCATGAGAAGCGGACCTGCACCTGGGCCTTGCCGAGCACCGTCTGGTCCGCGAACGTCACGGTGAGGTCGACGCGAGTGGTCTCATCCAGGATCGCGCCGACTTTGGCCACGACCATGACGGTAGCGCCCTCCTGAGCATCCACGAGCACGGGACGCGTGAAGCGCACCCCATAGTCGGCGACGACACCGCGGGTGCCGAGCCAGTCGATGACGGGCTGAACCGCGAGGCCCATGGTGAGCATCCCGTGCGCGAGCACACCGGGCAGGCCCACGGACTGCGCCAAGTCGTCGCGGTAGTGGATGGGGTTGAAGTCTCCGGATGCTCCGGCGTAGCGCACGAGGCTGTCGCGACTGAGCTCGAAGGTCTGCTCGGCGATAACGTCGCCGACCTCCGCGGTGATTGAGGCGCCCTCGCTGGTTGAGCTGGGCCCACTCCCGCCGGTTCCGGAACGGAGCGAAGCGACGTCCCGGCCGTGCGCGGAGGGGAGCGAAACCATCATGCTTCTCCCCTAACAACGAGAGTGGATGTCGCCGTCACGACATGCTCGCCCGAGGCATCCGCGATCGTGGATTCGGCCGTGACCATGTCATTGCCGCCGAGCGACTTGATGCTCGTGACCGCGAGGGTCGCGGTGAGCTCGTCGCCCGCAACGATGGGCCGTGTGTAGCTGAAGCGCTGCTCGCCGTGTACGACGCGCGAGAAGTCGATGCCGCCATCCGGTTCCGCAAGCAACTGGGCGAGAGTCGCCTCTTGCACGACGACCGCGAAGGTTGGCGGTGCAACGACATCCGCGTACCCGGCGGCCTGCGCGGCGGCGGGGTCGAGACTGAGCGGGCTGGTCGAGAAGACAGCGCGAGCGAACTCGCGAACCTTCTCCCGACCGACGAGGTAGGGGGCCACCGGTTCAAAGACGCGGCCCTGGAGTTCGGGGTTCACTGGCACCCGCCCAGCTTAACCCGTGGGCCTCGAGCCCGGCGCGGCTACTCGCGGGCGGGTTTCCGGCGTCGCGCGAGCGACATTGTCAACAGCGTCAACGCAACAAACAGTGCGCCGCTGAGCAACCACAGCTCCGCTGTGACGTCAGCGCCCGTCGATGCGAGAGCAGGTACCTGCGTGGAGGGTGGGACAGGAGTGATGGCGGGTGGGGCGATAGCGGCTGATGCGGCAACCGTTATCGCCGTCGTCTGGGTGTCCGTGCCCGTGCTGTTGGTTGCCGTAATGGTCGACGTGTAGTCAGCCGCGGTTGTCGGGGTGCCGGAGATAACTCCGGTGGCGGGGTCCAAGCTAAGCCCGGGCGGCAGGGTTCCGGCGGAGACACTGAAGGTGATGGGCTGACTGCCGTCGGCCGTCACTGTCGCACTGTACGGGAGACCAACAGTTCCCGCAGGTGGGTTTGCCGAGGTGATCGTCGGTGCTGTGAGTTCCTCGGCACCGGGCGCGATCACCACAGTCGTGGTCATGGAAGATGCTCCGTAAAGGTTCGCCGCCAGAACCGTGAAAGTGAACGAACCCGCCTCCGTCGGAGTACCCGAAAGAACACCGGTTTCCTCGTCAAGGGCAATCCCGGTAGGCAGGGCGCCCGACGTCACCGAGAACGTGATCGGCCCCGTCCCCATTGCGGTCACCGTCGCGCTGTACGCGACACCCACCTGGCCCGCAGGCGGTTCAGGTGAGGTAATCCCCGGCGAGCTTCCCACAACGGGTGCAGGCTCAATCAGAACCGTGCTCGTCTGCGAGGCCGTTCCGTAGACATTCGTCGCCTCAATCGTGAATGTGGATGAACCGGCCTCCGTCGGCGTACCCGAAAGCACACCGGTCGTCTCGTTGAGGGTGACACCAGCAGGCAAAGCGCCCGACAACACCGAGAACGTGATTGGTGCGGTGCCGGTAGCGGTAGCCGTCACAGTCGACCTGTACGCGGTACCCACCTCGCCCGCGGGCGGGTCAGCGGAAGTGATCACCGGCGCACTACCGGGGCCATAGCACGTATCCGTGACGTTGAAGGAGGCCCCATGCAACGTCCAATCAGCAGCAGTGGTCCCATCCATTCGAACGATGGTTTTTAGGTCGGCATAGTCAACCGGGGCCGACAAGGTTAACGTTGCTGTACCGGATCGGTCTACCTCACTGGCACCGTCAGAGCTGGGCGCCCTGAATACCACTCCGTAGGGGAAGAGATAATCGGTGTCGTTGAGGACATGGTTGTGACCCGCCCCATCCCAGGAGAATGACGAGTCAGGATCACGCTCACCATCGATGATGTTCAACATGGCGAAGAGAATGCTTTGCACGTCGTCGGGGTCCGTTGCCCCATTGGGATGCAAGGTAACGGATATTGAGATGGAGTTAACTAAGCGCGAACATCCAGCTTCGGGAGCAGCCGCAACGAAATAGGACGCGTCGTAAATTCTGTATGACGGGTAATGGGCGAAACTCCTGACCTCCCTCGGAAAGACAACCGGGCCAGCCGGAACGATGGGAAGGTAGGAAAAATCCCCCTCCCAAGTGTTCTCTGGGGTGATGTCGACTGCCGTCGCGCCCGAGATCGTCGTTGTCGTCACGGTAGCTGCATGAGCGGAAACACCCCCGACAACCGCAAAGCAAAGACCCGCGACAAGAGACACAGTGGCAAGAGACTTCACAATCGACCCTTCTACAACTGGTGGATCCGGTGTTCAGCGAGGAGCATCGGCCCCGGCGAGGCCAATTCCTGCGGGGTGGCGGGGTAGGAGAAGCCTACTGAGTTCGGCTCGATTCGGCTCGGTGCGCTCGCAAGAGTGGCCGCCAGACGGTCATACGGAGCAGCGGATGCCACGGGCTTAGCTCCGGGCAAAGGGAAAGCCCTGGTCGCCATCATGGCAACCAGGGCTTTCGGAATCTTTAGGTGCGTGCCCCCGGTAGTTGAACTACTGGCAGCTGTCGCACTGCAGAAGATCCATTGGGTCCATCGGGACTGCGTATCCACCGATGGTGTCGGTCTCGTTGTCCATTCTGTCCTCCTTATGTCTTCTCAGTAGTTCAGCGATCCCACCGCTTTCTGCGGGAGGGTTCTCACTATATAACGGGAATCACACTCGTGTCATTCCACTACATCTAGTGTTTCGGCGTGTCGCGAACTTTTCTTTAATCTACGCAGTGCCACCGACATTTTGACGTGTGGGTTCAGTTGGAAGAGATCCTCTTTCTAAGACAGCAGTTCCGATTGACAGTTAGCAGTTCCCATTCCCTCGCAGCCTAAAACGCAGTTTCCTCGCCATGGGGGCCCGGATATCAACTCCGAGATCATCGAGTGATTCGAGAACGCGTGAACCAGACAGCAGCGATCAGCAGCATGAGCGCCGCTTAGAACCAGGGCGTGACGCTTGATCCGTGGATCAGATTGAGGGTGAGGTCACCATCGTTACTCTGATCCACCGCCGGCTAGGCGTCGAACGCCTCTTGAATTCGTGGTTGACGCCCCTCATGGTCCTGTCCCCGCGCAATGGGGAGAGGGCCCCATGCCGACAGGCTGCGATGCCTTTCAATACCTGCGATGCTTCATAAGAGGTTTGAGAAGTGGAAGGATTCCCAGTGATGACAGGTGGGTTCTGGCGCGCAGATGCCGACTTCTTCGTGCGCCCTAATCCAGATTTTATAGGGTCCCCTCGCTGGGGACTCGCCGACGCTGAGGCGCCCGGAGACGGTCGGTCCGACGGCGTCGATGACGCCGAGCTCCTCGTTCGACTGGCCGCCTTCGCGGCACTGCCGAGCGCATGAGCTCCCACAAACCGAACGACCTGCCACCGGAACCCTTCCCATGGATGAGCACGAATCGACCCTCCGGGCCGTATCGGATGACCCTGAGGACTCCGCTCAGTGAGGCGCTGCTGGGGTCGTTCCTGCTGGTGATGGCTCTCGTCTTCTTTCTGACCGCGATAGATAGTGATTCCACAGGCGTCGTGGTGGTGGGCCTCGGCATCTTCGTCATCGCGGGCGGCGCCGGAGTATTCATGCTCATTGTCGCGATAGCGCGCGCGCGCTGGTTCCGGGCCTTTGAACGAGCCCACGGCCGTCGACCCTTCTGACCGCCTGTCGCCGAACGGGAGTCGCTGAGTAGATGCAGCTAAGCGGCAGGGTCAGCTACTATCCAGGCGAACCCCCATCACGGTGTGATGCCGGATCGTCAGGAGCCGTAGAAGAGCCGTTCGGAGACGGCCCTGGCGCGCCGAGTGACCCCGAGGTAGTCCTCCTCCAGGGTGGTCGGCGACCCCGAAGGGTACTCCAGCAGACGCGCGATGCCATCGGGCAGGCAGATTGCGTGTCCCGTTCTCGAGTGACGCGCTTCAGACTGCCATCCGGGCAAGGATGCGGTCTGCAGCCGGTCCCCATCCGGTCGGGTCTTCCCCCGAAGGGACGAGCACTAACGAGAACCACAGCACAAGGAGTTTCCACCAGCCAGCTTCTGCGCTTGTCAAAGGGCGCTCAGACTCGTATCCGTCGAGGAGCCAGGCATGTACGTGGGGTGGCACCGGCCCCCAGTCACGGAAGCGGGTTCCGAGCATGACGGCCGATTGCGCTAGCTCCATGATGGGGAAATCGATCCGGGCTTCCTCAAAGTCCAGCACCGCCGCCACTTGGTTTCCAGCGCACAGGATGTTGGCGGCTCGGAAGTCTCCGTGGACGAGTTGTGCAGCCAAACGGTCGGAGCGCGTACTGGCGACGAGCGAGATTAACTTTTCCCGTGCGGAGGGCGACAGGGCACTCGAATGGTCGGAATCCAGCCACTCTGTGATTCGTGTTGCAAGCAGTTTGGGTGGATCGGCCAATTCGCCTGCCTCCGCCGTTCCCGGGTATCGGGCTAACGCAGCGTGCAACTTGGCGAGAGCAGCTCCGGCGGCCCGCACTTGGTCTCTGTCTGTTACGTCCAGCAGTTGGCCGCTGATCTGGTGTTGGAGACTGATCGAGGTCCCACCTCCAACCTCCAGCTGAACCCGACCGTCGACAGAGGCCACGGGTTCCGAAACAGGTAGCCCTCGCTCACCAAGCCATGCGGTGAGCTGCGTCAACACGGAAAGTCGCCGAAACCTCTCCGGGAGAACTGACCACTTGGCCAGGTACGATCCCGACGAAGCGCTAATCCATGCCAGAGCATTATGGCCGCTCATCACTATTCGCGAGACCGACTCGACCTCGACGCCCCAGTGAACACCTACGGTGGCAGCTACCCACTGGCCTACCGCTGCGCTATCGCTGAACCCGAACCGCGCAGCAAGCACCTCTGCGGCATCATCCTTCTCCCACAGCATCTCCAGCGGCGGTGAAGAAAATTCGGTCATGCTTCCCCCTGCGCGGTCAAGGCCATCGCTGGAAACGTTACCGCGGCCTTCCATACAACAGGTCCTGTTCCAGCTCACTCCCCCTCGCGGCCTGGCCCCGCAGTTTCCTCTAGATCGAGCCGCCGATCCCGCTTCGGTCAGTTGTCCTCGAGCCAGCTCTTGATCGTGTCAGCGACGCGGTCGAGGTCGGATTCGAGCAGGAAGTGTCCGCCGTCGATGAGTTCGACACGGGCGTTAGGACTGTCGCGGGTGAATGCCGTGGCGCCGGCGGCGGCGAAGATCTCGTCGTTGCGTCCCCAGATCGCGAGGACCGGCACTTCGGAGGTGCGGAGCCATTCGTGTACAGCGGGGTACA
>Ga0247807_10001600_pt1 | contig 13081 bp, 13 predicted proteins | sample UWRJL074202C1_FD_179931 | JGI IMG/M metagenome (GOLD analysis project Ga0247807, IMG submission 179931) | Plant litter microbial communities from Arlington Agricultural Research Station in Wisconsin, United States - UWRJ-L074-202C-1 | ecosystem: Environmental > Terrestrial > Plant litter >...
ACGACCACCATGACCACAACGACCGTCACCCACTCACCCACCCACCACCACCACCACCACCTTTCCCACCCATCATCCCAAGATACGGGATCGACTCTCCGATGCTACCATAGGTCTGACATGGCCACTTACATGCCACGGATTGCAACCATAATCGCGGGGGCCCGATCGATAAGCCTTGTGGGGATTAATCTCTCCTAGGAAGTATTAGCTGGCAACCAAACACACATAACACACAACCACCACTTACCCAATACTCCGATAATCCGAAATCCGATAACCGACACATCCACTCTCACTGCACCAACCGCCATTGCATGGGAGGCACCGTTGGACATACTGGTTCCAGCATCCCTTCTGGAAGGCCACGATGCTCGCCAGCTTCCCTGTTGGGTGCTGGATCCGTTGTAAAACTGAACCAATTTCTTATGAGGACCTGGGGAGGTGGTCTCCGACCGCCTGCCCTGGCTCGAACACACCGTCTTCTGTTACATAGTTGCATAGGTGGATGACGGAGGGAACCCGCTCGAGCGAAAACGGCTGATAATCTTCAACCTTCCCCATTTAGGTAGATTCTAGTGACCCTGCGTGCAATCGCTGTTACCGCTACGATGCATGCCGGCCCGAAGTGAGTGGGACATTAATAAGTGTGTTATATGGGACCCTATGATAGTGCTGTGCTGTGCCATATGGTATGGAACAAATGTACTGTACCTAGGCACCCACCAGGCCGGCACTCAGAAGCCCAAAAAGCTTCACTCTTCGTGCGTGCCAGGGAGTCGCCCGTTTGAAACTAGAGTTCTTTGAGGAGGACCTTCTAACGCGGGACTGCTTCTTCCTTGTCCCTCTGCACTCTTCAGTTTCAATGCTATATGTTTACACACCGCCGCAAATCACCTGCGAGCCTGTATGATACGATGCAGAGCTTGGAAAGGTTTGAGGCAATGCTTTTTCATCCTCAACTACCTAACTATATCAGGAAGGCTTTCACGAGGAATCAATTACTGGTATTATGGGGCTGCGTATTCGGAAATACTGTCTCGATTGATCAAACAAAGTGCAGTGAAGTCACGGGCATTCTCTCGGTAGTTTTCAGTGATTGAGTCAATTTTGTTACAGCTTGACTCTATTATATAATCTTTGGATCGTTAAAGATTAATTGACTCGCACACGATTTATAATTAGAGTAAAAGTAGCAAAGACGATCACCGATCGACTATCCACGACTGAAAGGACGGCCAGAAGTACGGCGGATTTGGCTGGGGCATCGCACAGTGAATTTTGGCAATCTGTTTACAAACACAGGACAGTACATATTTACGGTGTATGGGTTTACGTTGTATTACAGTTATGCAGCACATAAACCCAGTCCCGCGGTATGCGTGTCAACATATGGGGAAGCCCGTTATCAATATTTCCTACCCGCCTTCCATCGGCCTTCTAGTGTCAATATTCAGTGTCATAGCTTGTGAGCTTAGTCACACATCTTATTCGGCCAACTAGAGCTTTTGGGGACCAACAGGATTGACAGAGAGCCTTACCAGCAAGGCACAAGTTGGTATTTTAGGCAGCCATATCTGAAACCATATTCCAACGTGACTTCGTGATTTGGCGCGTCACGAGCCCCGCCTATCAACCACGACAACGACAGAATGTCATCCACGCTGTGATCGGAGAAGCTGTAATTTCCCCAAACCTTGCAAGTCATCATGTCTGCAAGTCAGAGAAAGCCAAATGCGGAAGCGCGCAAGGAGGATGACCTCCAATACGGCCACGGTCCGATGAGCAAAGATGAGTTGGAGGCCAAGTCAGTTCTACTCACTCCGGTTCGTTACCATGCTAATAGACTGTTAAAGGTATCCAGATCGACCCCATAACCACTCGAAAACTCTACTGTTTTCCGAACTCTACCTATCCCTCTTTGATCCTCTCAGCGCAAACTTGAAAAAACCCAAGGTCGCTCGGGTCAAAAGCAAAGTCCCCGCACATGAGCAACGTAAAATAATAATCGACAACTTCGTCTCGCGATGGCGGAGCGAAGTAGGAAACGACATATATCCAGCATTCCGTCTCATAATGCCTGATAAGGACCGAGACCGACCAGTTTATGGTCTAAAAGAAGCAGCCATTGCCAAACTGCTAGTCAAGGTATTGAAGATAGACGCCAAATCTGAAGATGCACTTCATATGACACAATGGAAGTCAATTGTAGGCGGGAATCGGAACTCTACTGCCGGTGATTTCGCCGGCAGATGTTTTGAGGTTTTGGATAAACGAAACGAATTGGAAGGACCTGGCACAATGACAATCGCAGAGGTCAATAGCCTTCTTGATAAACTTGCTGCATCCCAGAGCGACCGTGACCAATTGCCAATCTTTGAAAAGTTCTTCAATAACATGAATTCCCAGGAGTTGAAATGGCTGATTCGAATAATTGTGAAACAAATGAAAGTTGGAGCAACAGAGAAGACGATCTTTGGTGTATGTGAACTCCTACAGCGCATCTAACTCTTTCTAATTTATATATAGTCATGGCATCCGAATGCAGATGCTCTATTCAACGTGTCTTCCAGTCTCCGTCGAGTATGTTGGGAACTGACGGACCCTTCTCTCAAATTAGATGACGACGAGGCAGGCAAAGTTGAGCTCATGTCCTGCTTCAAGCCTCAGCTTGCTCAATTTCAGAATGCGGGCTTCGGTAAGATGATAGATCGGATGATGGGAAGAAAGCAGGGTGACGAAGATGAGGTGAAATTTTGGATCGAGGAGAAATTAGATGGGGAACGTATGCAAATGCATATGCTAGAAGACGATAGTGAGCCAGGTGGCTTCCGCTTCTCATTCTGGTCTCGTAAAGGCAAAGACTATACGCCTTTGTATGGCTCTGGATTTGAAAATGATCAAGAGAACTCGGCACTTACAATATTCATAAAGAATGCGTTCGACCCAAACTTGAAGAACATTATTCTTGACGGTGAGATGGTTGAATGGGACTATAACCCAGATAGCAAGGTCGATTGTATGGCTGAGTTCGGAAGCCTCAAAACTGCTGCCCTTGCACAACAAAAGAATGCATTTGCCGAAGGAAAGCGGCCACTCTTTAGGGTCTTCGACTGCCTATATCTCAACGACAAAGATCTTACCAAATATCAACTGCACGAACGGCGCATGGCTTTAAATAGGTTTGTTAAGGATGTACATCGCCGGATCGAGATTCACAAGTACACAGAGGCAAAATCTGTCCAAGATGTTGAGACTGCGCTCCGAGACGTAATCAACTCGAGTGGAGAAGGGCTAGTTTTGAAGAATCCAGGTTCCGACTATAGGCTCAACGAGCGTAACGATATGTGGATGAAAGTTAAGCCAGAATACATGAATGAGTTTGGAGAAAACTTGGATTGTGTGGTAATTGGTGGGTACTATGGATCAGGTCATCGAGGCGGCACTTTATCATCCTTTTTGTGTGGTTTGAGAGCTGACCGCAACGATATCAGTAAAGGTGAGTATCTAATATTTCGAACTGACAGAATCTAACTTTAAAAGGGGCGGATCCAGAGAAATTCTATTCTTTCTTCAAAGTTGGAGGTGGATTTAGACGTGAAGATTATGCCCATATCACGCATCTTACTGATGGGAAGTGGCATGACTGGGATCCGAGAAAGCCTCCCACTAAGTACATCGAGCTTGGTGGTCCAGATGGTAGAGCAGAACAACCGGATCAATGGATTAGACCGAGTGATTCCTTCGTCGTCGAAGTAAAGGCAGCATCAGTCGGAGCCTCGGAACAATTTAGAACGAAATTTACGCTGCGATTTCCACGCTTCAGGAAAGTACGGACTGATAAGGACTGGAAGCAAGCATTGTCTCGCGAAGAATTTCGAGAACTGAAAGAAAGAGCCGAGACGGAGCGGCAGGAGAATATGACAATTGATAGTAAGCGAAAGCGAGTTACAAAGCGACTGAAACAGCAAGTTGTCATTGCTGGAAATGACAGCAAGGTCAAGACTCCATATGCGGGGCCTGTGACCGCGGTATTTGAAGGGTTGCTGTTCTGTGTCTTAAGCGATATGCTACAACCACAGAAAAAGAGCAAAGCAGAGATCGAGCAGATCATCAAAGTCAATGGTGGAACCATCACCCAGAACCCGACAGCGAAAGAAAACACGATCTGCATAGCAGACAAGCGGGTGGTTAAAGTCGCGAGCTTAGTAAAGAGTGGACACACTAATCTGATAAAACCAACATGGGTGCTTGATGCTGTAAAGCAATCAGAAAATGACGGGCCGCGAAAGGAAAGATTCATAATTCCATTTGAGCCAAGTCATATGTTTTTCATGACGCAGGATGCACAGTATAGTGTTGAGGGAAATGTGGACATGTATGGGGATAGCTATGCCAGAGATGTCACTGTCTCAGAGCTAAGACATGTTTTTGACGGTATGGCTTTGATAAAGGATGGAGGGTTCTTGCCCAATGAATTCATGTCAGAGCTAGAGGAGCATGGGAAGGGGTTAGGTGAGCTGCAAGGCTCGTTGTTTAGAGGATCTGTCGCATATTTTGGCCCTGCTGGGCACGATGCCGATTCTAACACTGATTTGGTGCGTTTGATTGCATATAGTCGGTATCTCTTCACGGGTGGAATAGTTGCAACTGATGAGGCCGACGAGGATATCACACATGTTGTAGTTCTCAATAACGATCCGGAGAGTGTAAAGGATGTGAGATCAAAAGTCCTGAGTACGAGAAGAACAAGGATACCCAGGATAGTGAGATTAGCTTGGATTCAGGACAGTTGGGAAGAAGGCACTCTTCTAGACGAAGAGAGCTATGCTCCTGGAACATGATGGACACGAATGAATGAATGATTCACGACAGAATTTATCACGCGGATATTTGGTACTAATAAATAATGCAAAAGAATCATACATGACATCTACATAATAGTTTGATAATCTTGGAACCTCTAGATGGCTAACGTGATAGTGAAGGACATTCAGCAAACTCAACAACAATTTCCTATTAACAAATCTATCCTTGCAAATCATTTGCCTCATAAATCAACATGAATAACGTATAATAGCATTATATTATCCCGTAAAGCTCCAAAGACGAGCGAGAGATGGGCAAGCTACTTCTTAGTTTATTGATTATAGCTAGTCGTCGAATATTGTCTTGTTCGCTGTCTGGAACGAGTTCTGACTACATCCACTCCGTAATATAAAAGACGCTCTTTCAGATGCTTACTATTTAAACGGCTAGGCACAGAAACGAAACGAAACGAAACAGCAAGAGATAGACATTTGCAACTGCCTTTAATTATCTTTATAAGGTTTTTTTATTTCCATAATTAAACTCATGGTCTCATATCTGCTTTAAGCTTCCCAAACCTGACCCGTGGTGCATATCCCGCAACATCCATAGCACCGAAATCCCACACACTGTAGAACTGCCGCAGCAACGGCGTGCCAAACAGCCCAAAGCGATAACTCCCCCTGCTATCAAAGGGCGGGTAGCAAAACTCCTCCCTGCCCGCAAAACCCGGCCGCGCGAGCTGCGCGCCGTCCAAGCGCACCGCATGCCTCCCTTCGGCGTCATCACGCTCCCCGAAATCGAACGTGACTGCCCACGAGGAGTTGAACTCGGTGCATCTCGGGATGTGCGCGCCAGACAGGATCGCGGTCCAGTTGAAGCCGATGGCAGCGTAGGCTTCGCCCTTGATTGCCTCGGAGAGGGATAGGCTCCCGGAACCGGTGTCGAAAATCACCCGCGCAAGAGAGAGCGCTACCGTTGAGCTACTTATTTCGTTGGTGTCAGACCTCAGGTGTGATCCGGAGATGGCCTTGAGCGGCGCGCGCCATACTTGATATACGATTTCCTGGCTCATTGGAATCCACGTTAGGTTACCGTCAACGAAGTGCTCGCTCTTGTCTCCGCCCAGGGTCAGGATGCCTCTGGACTCGCACCGGTTCTTTGAGAACTCTTTGCAAAAGTATATCCACAAACGGGAGCGGTCGATGAGTCCTTTTTGCATCAGGGTCTTGAAGAGGGTAGTGGTATTGCGGGATGCGATGGTGGAAAGGCAAGCCCGAGGAAGCCATCGGCGGTGATGAAGCGCCATGAGTTGCTCGTTACGGAGAGGAAGGTTTGAGACCATGTGAGGGTGGGATCAGATGCAGGAAGGGAAAATTTTGTCAGTTCATGCAAGGCTAGAGGTGAAGTCTGATGGACTGGAGTACTGCATCGTACCAAGTGGCCCTTGGACGATTGACGTTGATGAGGCGGAGGCATTATATCCTAATCGCTCATAGCTGGAGATTTATAAGTGTTTAGCCAGTTGTACCAAGAAGGGGTACTATTGGGGATAGCACCTACTGGCTTCCATTCGGACAGGAAAACAAGGAGCAAGCCGTATCTTGCATCCAACTCGAGGATGATCCGGTGTCAATGCTGAGGCGGTATGGTGAAGGTAGAGTTCCGACAAGTACCTCGACGGAAGCTTGCTTGTATTATTATCGATTATCATATATTGGATTTTAGTTCATCTCGAAGGGACTTACGTATGAAGTCAGGAAAATAAGCGGAAGATCAAGAGTCACCGGCATTGATCACCAGTGCTTTGCTAGCTACTGTTAAGATAGCCAGGCTCCTTTGAATGAAAACAAGCCTCATCATGAAATACCAGCATTGCAAACTAGAGAAGGAGAGAAGAGAGAATCCGGCTCGTGACGAGATTCTTCATCCCCAAATATATATCCAAAACCACCATAAGCTACCCTATACGGCATCTACCTGGGTTTGGGGCATTAATGACTCGGTAATTGTGCACTCTCTCGCTTTCATAGGGCCGTGACAGTGGCGTTTATCACTTAGCCATAAACCCCAGGGAAACTCTCAATTTTAGCGAAGGCCCCTTTTTTTCGACTTCGCCCTCGACCAACTATCCTTACCCTCCCCAGCGACAGCACCACTGATGGATGCATCACGGACCGGAATGCTGCATTTTGACAAAGTTTCGAAGCCTTCCCACTAGATATAACACAAACAAATGCTCATATTGGACGGACACTTAAAGCTCGTACTATGTATCACTCTCTGCACATTTCTCAAAATATTTGCTACGTGTTCACCAAGAAGAGAGATGTCAACGCTGTCTTTTGTCATATAGATTGGTGGGAGTTATCTGTTAACTCCATACAGCTTTTAATTGGCCCTACATGTATGTCCAATGTGAAAGAAGGGTGAAAGCGAGGTTACAGAAGCTGTAGATGATAATCAGTGCATTCTTGAAAAACTAAAAGCTTCCAAAGCTTGAATAATTGTAGGGTAGACAATTGTGTATTGGCTTGACATTTCGTAGGTGGAAATAAAAGCGGGATACGCGGAGCGAATACGGTGAGTAATTTCAAATCCACAGTAATGGTAACTCCTCAGATGCAAATTTTCTAAAAGTCTATGTATCCTTGTAGCTCGGGATGGTATTTTATTATTAAGCCCGGGGGGGAAGCGTCTCATTGTTAAATACTCATGCAGTGCCAGACTCAAACTCCCATATCACCCCTTCAAACTCTGTCCGTCTGCTAATCACAACATCCATATCCTTCATGGGAGAAACAGATGCAACGCCCAGCCTTTGAAACTCCCCCTTCGGCACTTGCCACTTGCTCCCATCAGCCATCTCCATCTCAAAGCCATAGATCAACATAGCAGCAAACGCCGTGATCTCTGTAAACGCCAAATGTCTTCCCGGGCACAGATTCTTCCCTCCACCGAACGGGATATACGCTTTCTCCTGCGTCCTTTTCTCATCCTTCGGCAAAGACTTTTGGTCGATAAAGCGCTGTGGGTTGAACTCCTTGGCATCAGGTCCCCAGATTTTGAGATCAGCCTGCAAAAGCCCGGCGGGAATTTGGACAAAGCCGCCTTTCTTCAGGAGGTATTGGTCGTCGAGCATTACGTCTTCTAGAATGGTGCGGACTGAAGCGCCAGTCTTGGTAAGGCGGAGGGTTTCTTGGAAGCACGCAGTCAAGAGGGGACAGTTGGATTGAAGCAGTGTAATATCAAGCGTCACAACCTCAATCCCATCTCTAGTCTTCCTCCTTACAATTTCGCTGACTTCTTTGCGCAGGGACGTGACTAAATCGGGTCGCCCAAAGATATAACTTAGCATATAGAAGACATTAGGCACTGTATTAGTTCCTGCAGCCATAATAATGGTGATCTCCGCTTTTGCAATGTCTTCGGTCGTAAGACCCCAATGGCGCGCGGCTCGTGCACGACCTTGGACCAAAGAACTGGCGTTCTTGTCCAAGCCGGCGTTGTAGTATTTCTTAAATGCAGGCAGAGCGACAGCACGACCCATGTAGCCCTTTAGCGCTGTAATTCTTGGGAGAAAGTTAAGGACAAGCATTCCAAGGTCTTTTTCGAAATCCCTGGTAAACACTTAGTTGCCTGTGAACCACTCAAATCGTGCAGCTCACCAGATTGATTGTATTAAACTAGGATCTTCCGAAACGGGGTTTGGAATTCCATAGAGGGCTTCTGCAGAGCCTATCGTATACTCATCTCGTAGCCAGCGAAACAGTTGGTGTCTAGCTGGGGTTTTTTGAAAGCTATTCAAGGACTTGGCGAGGTAGTTGAGGAGCCTCGCGTTGGTTTCTAGCAGATTCGGGCCTGGAGCTAATGCTAAGTGCATTTCTTGATGCAGTTCCGTCATATAAGAGCCCTCCCCTCTCGGGGGCTGGAATGCAACAACTTTAGTTGCACGTTCGTCATATGTAATAGCTCTGCAGCCCCAGACTTTGAAAGTGTTGAAATCGACTTCCTTGCTCTGACGGAAGGCGGCTTGGGCGAGCTCGGGGGACTGGATGATATAAATCCTGGAAGACAGCATTTTCACGGTAAAAATTGGGCCGCTATAGCGCCGACTGCGAAATAATCAGCCGACTTGAGTTGTGAAAAAAGAAATATCATGTGTACTTTAGCTTGGTGAAGTAGTTATTATGATGTTTGAGAAGCCCGAGCATGTGACCAATGAATGGAATTTGGGACCGGACAACTGGGGGTTCTTTAGGCTGGACATCTTCAAAGCCTAAAAGCCAGAGTACGAGTAATGAGATCGAAGTAACGATCAGGGCAACAAATACCGAACAGACTGCATTGGATTTTACAAGGCTGGTAAAGCTCTGCATTGTGAACAGCATGGTTGGCACAAGGAGAGTATGGTTGCAGCTTAATCATTAAATGATCAAGCAAAAATAGGGGCTTAAGGTAAGGATGAGACGAACTCAAAAACGAACAGTGTTCTAAGGTACACCTTAGAAAGTGAGGAAATTTGAGACGCGACAGCTGCACCGCGGCTGATGTTGTGTGGCTGGTGGTGAACATTTGCCAAGAGTTTTCCTGACTGGCTTAATGTTGGTTTTGATAGACTGCTCTGTGCGAAAGTGGGAGAGTGGGACATCTAAACCGTCAATGACAAAGTAGGAGAATGAATCCTAGATATATTGGTGACGTTTCTTGGCTCGTAAGAAATACTCTTAGGTCAAGAAATGCTCGCCTATACTAAAAACCATGCATGTGTTTTACATCTCTAATTTCTAGCGCAATAGGAAATCTCTTAGTCTTCAATCACGATATGAAGCACTATGCGCGACGAAAAGCTTATCTGGGATTCACAAAACGCTCAAGACGTTCTGACTATATCAATATCATGCTCTGACATAGTTGTTAGAATCATAGGACTAGAATGTCCAAAAGATTTTGACTGTCTAAGAGACATGAAAACTGATATACTTTCTGCAAATTGAGATATAGCCTCGTCCCACATTGAGTCCATTGAGTAAAAACACATATGCAGGGAATTTCTTTGTGGACAATCTCAAATGACTTACCATAATGCGATGTGGACAATAATTGCAGAAGAGAGGAGTTGTGATTTCTATGTAATAGAAGTCTAGTACGAAACTATCACAGAACATCGAAAGATATAGTAAATGAGTTAAATGCTCTGAAACCTTCAAGTTTAGACTTTAACTCCTTGACCACGTTTTTACCCAGGCTATGCTCCCGATCCTTTCAACGTTAGCTGATGTGTACTTCTCTATAATGATATTTCCGATTACTTACTTCGCTTGCTTTCCAACCAATAACTCCTAAGAACAGCTGCTGATCAAGATTGAGGCTCGTTCCACTCAGGGAAGGTACGTTGGGTAAGATTTGCTCGATTACAGTAATGAATTCCGACCAAGTATCCCTCACTGCATCAATCGTACTATGATCAGCTCCAACCTCAATTCGAAAAACTTCAGTCAGATGACTTGAGAATACCGCTTTAGGACTCAAATCTGTGTTGTATATCTGCAGCTGAGGAGGTGCGGTAAAATGTGTTACTACTTCCGCGCCGTGACTTTGAAAGCCTGGAGTGCTTAAGAAGTCATAGAAGTTCTGAGTGGTTTCCCATTCTGTCTCACCGTGGTCAATTAGTGTTTTCTTCAAATACAGTGTTTGTGACAATTTTTACCTAGCCCAGCAGCATATTTTACAGCTGACGACACGTTCTCCCCGTTTTCGGTGACAATGGGAGCCATAAAGCAACATTTCGCTCCCGGCGCGGCGTTAATCAATTTGGCAAACGACGGAATTGTTTCTTGGTATTCTGACCGAGTCGTCTCACCTTGTTTGAGACATGGTATTACTATCTCCGTGATGGCCATGTTGATTTATGATCTTTATTTTGGTGATTACCGAGAGTGAGAGCTAAATTAACAATTGTATGGCGATCAAGATCGATCTTATAGTACTTATATACAATATTTATATTCACACCGCCGAACAAGACGTATCAGGTAACGCGGAATTCCACTCCTGCTCCACCCCCACCCATTTTGCTTCTCCCCTGTCAGTATATCCATCCGGCCGTCCCACTCCGAGACATGATGTTATTGATGCTTTGTAATGCAATCCAATTCAGCGGAAGATAAATTACTAAGAACAACGTACATGAGGGTATTTACCCAGTATAGATGCTGTGGTTTTCTATTGTTTCGTCGTATGAGTATTAAAAGCCTCAAGAAATGGACCGGTTTGCCGGCAGAGTTTTTCCATGACTATTGGATGCTCTAGACCTACAGGAAGTAGTCATTGTCATCCCCTTTTATTCTTGCGTAACAATAATGGTCACATGACTACAATGGTTGACCTAAAAAGTAATTGGAGGGTCCAAGCCGATGCCCATGTAGGTAGGATTGCCACAGATACCTACCTGGCACAAGGAAGCACAATAGGGAATGATCTTATCATAGCTGACCCCTGAGTAAATGAGATTATGCAAGTTTGCAAGCGGACTGTTGAAAGAGTGGTCTTAGTTAAGCCACTAAAGATCTTCCGTAATGGCATATTAAATAGTGGCTACGAAAGTTAGCGGTTAGAGAATTCTAGGAATATTCGGAGGCGCACATCCCTCGTGTAAAAAAGTCATATTTAGCTGTAACAGTAAAATAGTATGGCCATACTCCGTAAGGTAGAGCAGGCACGATGGGGAAGTAGCATCATAATTCTGCGACAACCATCGCGAACAAAAGGAGCTGCAGAATATAACAAACGCAATGAGGCCCAATTTACCAGCCGCAGTGAAAGCTTACACACAACCAGTTCGCCTATGACCGTTAACGCCGCAAGTTTGAAGTTTCAATTCTTCTTTCTGAATTCATGGGTGATTACTTTACTAAATGCTTTAAGAACATTCAAACAGGTAAACATAAAAGTTATTATCAAGGTGGGTTTATGAAGTGCCAATAACCCAGTATTTTATTAACCTCTCTGAAATATTCTTCAAGTTAGTAAAGTAGCAAATGGTGATCCTTAAACTTTAATGGGCTTTATTCCCTTGTTTGATATAGAATATTCGCACAGACAAGGAAGTGATTAATTATCGAGCTTCAAATACACATGGAAACGACCTTGTCCAAAGATCGTACGCCTTACTCAACCTGTCAAGGACCTGTACTCACGATATGAACGAAAGGAGAGGTTGTTCAGTGTATAACGTGTGTTAGGGGTCTTGGATTGTGCTAAGTCTAAGGAAGGAAGCTCTCCGTCGGGAGAGATCTAGGTATAGCTAACTTTTGGGGATGTGTGTGCCTGAGGCCTCAACACAACCTCATCCTAAACGTCACAACCTTTTTCGTTCAAAAGTTAGCATTCTTCTGACCTCATTTGTTACCAGAAATTGAAGACCTCTTACATAACACTAAGGGAGGGTCCGCTCAAAAAATAGCCGAAGAACAATAACAATAAGAACGCAGGTGGAAGTGGTTCTGAAGATAACATCAAATTGCCCAGACCTTGATGATGTGATGACAAAGGGTGCTAACATATAAGGGGCGCTACGGCAGAAGCGAATTTCGGTGTAGAAAATTGGCATTAAGCTGACTCCAAGTGCTAACGTAGATATGCACGCTGTGCTGATTCTGGTCGTGGTTCCGAATCTACCCGGGATCCACTGCATCTCACGTAAAAGGTACGTATCACCTGGTTATGAGCTGCATTAGTAAGCTTACATTGTTAGGAACTGTGCCACAAGCCCGTTCAATCTGTCTAAGACCAGTGGAGTTGGTTTTTCTCTCGGAATTCCACCCCGATGATGAAGATACATGTTTTATTGTTCGTATCATACATGAGAGTCTTACATTATGCCTAGTCATCAGCATACATATCTAATTCACCAGAGTGCTACCAGAAAGAAGTCGTGTTCTGGGTGTGTGAAGGCGAAGAGGAGATGTGACTTGATTCTTCCTAAGTGCTCCAGATGTAGGGCTAAGGGTTCACAATGTTCTTATGTAAGATTAGTTGAACATTGAGGTCTTGGATAACAAGTAAAATCTAACAAGCATCAGAACGATATCCAATTTTCACATGGTAGTAGCTCTGAAAACGCCTCCAGTTCCGTTGGCTCAAGCAAATGCTCATCACCTAATAAATCAGCTCTCGATAACGAGCCCGCCATAGATGCTAGCGTTAGCCCAGTGAATTCAACTCACTCTGCTGGACTAGACCCCTTGCTAGAATTTGTAGATTGCGTTGA
>Ga0247807_10001602_pt1 | contig 13061 bp, 6 predicted proteins | sample UWRJL074202C1_FD_179931 | JGI IMG/M metagenome (GOLD analysis project Ga0247807, IMG submission 179931) | Plant litter microbial communities from Arlington Agricultural Research Station in Wisconsin, United States - UWRJ-L074-202C-1 | ecosystem: Environmental > Terrestrial > Plant litter >...
AGCTTTCTGTATTATAATTTTAGATTCTCTGCAAATTATAGGTTAGCCATCTTGAGACCATATTTTCGAAAACGCCCGTCCGTGATAACATCGAATACACGATCACTGAATTGGAGGTTGGTTTTGGTTAGCCAGCAGGAGATATTGAGAATCAGTAGGCCTGACTCCATGATAAGCAGTATGAAGAATGGAACATGACTCGGTATTTCACATGCAGCTTATGCTGTGCTGCCAAACCGCCGTCCAGCTCTAACCTGCCAGCCCAACATGCAAGTTTCGCTGGAACTCACAGTCAGATACCTCGTATGAGGCATCGTGGCAGACGGGATACGAGAACCAATTATATGGCGCTATACTGACCTGATGTACGGATTCAACTCATGCCATATTTGGAGCAGACGCTTAGACCAAGTTTCTCCGTATGTAAAATCTGCCTCGATCGTGCGTGCCACTAAGACCCCAAAAGAAAACGCAAAATCATCCTCTAGCAGACATATGATTTGTTGATTTATTTGAGCTAATGTAAGCAATACAAATTTAAAAGAGTTCGACTTAAGCATTGCACTACTGGTCAGCACTATGCCTTTCTGACACTAAAGACTCGTGGATTTTTCAGAATAGATTGTTGGATAATCATTATCGCACGTTCTGAATAGTTTCTACTCGGCAGCATTCTGGCCTGTTAAGAATTCCCGATTAAACCCGACTACCTTCGTATCTGAGCATTAGATATGTGGTGTCACGTGTAGCTTCCCCTCTTGGTTCCTTAAATTTCTCATAGCGAGCATCTATTGTCTTAGCCAAATGCTACAGGCTCTATTATCAGCGTTTAAGTAAGCTTTGGAAAATACAGCTAGCCAATTTTAGTTTCCTTTTAATGTTGTAAGAGTTTTTACTTCTTGATAGGCAGTACAAACCCCTCACCCTTGCTGAGCAATTCGAGCAACTGTTAAATTACTACATGTCACACAATTTGGCTCGTTCATTGCGTTAAAAGAATTTTACTCCTAACGTAGAACTGGAACCAGCAAAGACTCGACACCGAACACACAAGATACCGAAGGAAATTCAGCCTAGACTACAAAGGATCCGTACCACCTACCCAAAAGTACGGTACTTTGAAACCCGGCCCTAGAAATTGGAACCTTTAAATTCTTCATAGCAAGTGGATAATCAGCGAGAATAGAGAAGTAGAGAGAGTCCCCATTGCTAAGAATACACCAAGAAATGTCCATGTGCCTTCAAAAAGCAAATTATACATTTCGCGGCACGCAATTGCCGGGTTTTGTTTTTAATGTCCGAAGAGAGTGTGCCTATTAGCACCTGCATGAATGAAACATTTCCAACGACTGAACAAAGGTGGTAAAGACATATCTCTCCTTACGATCTCAAGTATTCGTGGATTTTTTACTGATAAATGTCGCTTAAGCATACCCCAGGAACTGCTGCTCCACCCATTTACAAATCTGGGGAAGTTTATTTAGCCTACCCATATTTGGTATCGGCGGCACTTTATCGCGCTCAAATCTGAAGGCACGTTAGGCAAATGTTAAGGTCGCAAGTACTCATAACGTTTTCGAAGGGATGGCTGAAAGTAAACAAATACACGTGTCTAGGTCCTTTTCAGATTGATTACATGGACGTTTCAGTTGAATAGTTATGAGAAAAAAGGCTTTTGAAGCAAAAGATATTCGGCCAAAAAATGTTTACTAACTGCTGCTCTACATTTTGCAGAACAATGAAAGCAAAATATCTCGGCTGGGGAGCTGCATAAACCATCTTCAACAAATTTTATCTACACTGAGGAAATAAACACCAATGAAGAAAATCAAGGAGGAAGTGGGGCACCAACAGCGAATGGTCGAACGTAGAAGCTCTATCCTCGTTTAGGTTTCGGAATCGGTGGTGCTCCATCCGTATTCATGTAGAAAGTAAAGTGGCTATTAGGGAGAACATAGGTGAAAGTTAGTACAGAAACGGCTACAAAGTTTTTCCAGAGTTTCTCATGGTTCACATTTGGATTGAAATGTTCTTGTGATCTGATAAGGGAGTCAGGACTGGTACGCGAATACAACACGCATAGGCTGCCAGGTAAATCATTGCAGCATATTCCCCGCAACTTGTGTTCCTAAACGTAATCCTCTCTTTTGATATTACCCTCACTTGATGCCCTTAAAAATTCATAGTCAGTCTGAATATATTGTACTTGTTTCTCTAAGCTAGGTCAATTCCTACTTAGAGCCCATTTCTACAACGTAAGCAGTACATCCTGTGTTGAAGAATCACTTTAGGAGTAGCCTGAATTTGTGGAAATATAGGAAAACACTAGTTAAAGATAGATTATTCTATCGTGCTCATAGTGAATTAGATCATCTTGCCAAAGCTATCAAAGTAAATCCTGATCTTATATCGGAGTATCATTCTAAAACTTATTGAGTAACCTAAACCGCGGCGCTGGAACAATAACAGTTATGTTTAAAATTACTCATATATCATAATTGCGAAACTACCGACATATGCTCCCGAGTCTCAAGACTTAGCGTAGATAGCTTCTCATCCGATGCGATGCTAAATAACCGGAGCTCTGCATGAGGTGATCTCCCTACATAGAAGTTGTTGGTAGCCAATGCGAAGTCCCTTCCCACATCATCTCTCACTTTCAAAAGTTCACAAGTTATACAATAGTCATAAGAGTGGTATATAAACGCAGTCTTCCTCAACTATAAGTCTCATCCATCCATTATTCCTACTTCTTCAAGCCAGAATAATCTCTACTTCTCACCTCCGGGAAGTCATCCACTTTTCAAGAAAGATGAAGAACTTCGCAGCCATAGCTCAAGCTGTTGCTCTCTTCCCATCTATAATATCCGCCCACTACTTATTCCCGCATCTTATCGTTAACGGCGTAGTTAGCGACGGCTTCAAATATGTCCGCGAGCATGACAATGGCTTTCAACCCTACTACGCCTCAGATGTTTGGAACAATAATGACTTCCGCTGCAATAAAGGATCCGAGAACCATCGTACTAAGACTCAAGCTGCGAAAGTCGTAGCTGGAAAAGATGTCATCGGTTTCCAGACTAATCTTGCAGCACACATTGGACACCCGGGTCCAATGCAAGTTAGTCACCTCATATGCACCACATTCTTGCCTAGAGATTAACAGAGCCCTATAGTTCTATATGTCCAAAGCACCAGGTGATGTGAAAAACTACGATGGCTCAGGAGCATGTAAGATACCGATTTCTATTCCTACAATCTTGTAGTCTATCATTCACCTCTTACTTGGTCAAATGCTAACTGATCTGCTTTTTAAACAGGGTTCAAAGTCCATCAAATTGGTACAATCTCAGGGTGGGATGGAACAGATCCAGGTTGGCTAGTCTGGGATAAATACCAATTCACGTTCAAGCTTCCAGCTGAGATTCCAGCCGGACAATATCTACTTCGTGTTGAGCATATGGCTGTTCATCCTCCATATCGAGCCAAGCAGTTCTTTTTCCAAGTCAGCTTATCCATACCCAACCCCATCTAATCCCCTCACTAACACATCACACAAAAACACAGTGCGCACATCTTGATGTCCAGAGTACTTATAATGGCGTAACACCCAATCCTACCACCAAATTCCCTGGCGGTTATCACCTCGATGATCCAGCACTTATGTTTGATAGCTGGGAGAAGCCAAGGCCGACTAAAGCTATATTTCCTGGGCCTCCCGTGTGGCCAGGTAAGGACGCTTCTACAGGGAGTGTGTGGCATTAAGCAGGCATTTATAAGTGCTCGAAAAATATAAGAGGCTGGTGGTAGCTTGGTATCATAAAACTAAGTAGGAATAATAAAGGGGATAGGGGCCAGAGGGCAGATACATAGGCAAATTGGATCAGGACAAAGTCTGGATGTCAGTACTAGAGATTGCATGGAAATATAGGCAAATCAAGATTGTTATATTGCTAGTTAATTGCATTAACTTTTAAATGATATTCCTCCATAAAATTACTATTTCCAAACCACAATAAAAACGCTGTAACATTACCTTAAATGTTGAGCGTCAAAGTAATGATGATAAAAAAATCAAATTGAACAGAATCCATCGTCAAGAATTTAAGAACATAAATTTCCAGCATCCTCAGCTTATTTTCTATCCGTAACACTAAAAGCCTTTTCAATAAGAAGGTAGTAAAATCTTCTAAACACCAGCGGATCTTTTCTCTCAATTTATGGAAACTCATGCCCAATCGTTATACTGGTGTTGGTAGGGAAAACCTTGCTGATTTTCATGCCAACGTAGAACTCTCCATGGTTTGGACTAGCACTGACGGTCTGACTAGCCACGAAGATGCTGTTCTGCAGGTTCACATATTTTGCACTTCCACCGCGGAATGTCGGTACCCATACTAGATTTTCATTTAGCATCTGCTCAAGCTAACGGAGGTTATATCTCGTTATTACCTGAATAGAAATCCCCATATGGAATTGCTGCATCCGATGTTGTATTTGTGCTGACAATTTGCTGGAGCAGGGAAGTGCCGAACTGTATACCTGTTGCCTCCATTATAAATGGTGTGTCTCCATCATCTGGCTTCACCATGCCAATGAGATTCGTGCGTGCAATTCCTCCGCTAGGGTCGCCAGTGAGCCAATCATTTCCATGAAGCAGAGTTGCCGTGAAACTTGGCTCGAACTGCACATGAAAAGTTAGCAAAGCCTTTAAATTAGACATTTGGGTTTCCTATAGACTAACCCCAGGCTCAGAACTCAAAGTTGCCTGTAAAACCTGCCCAAGCGACTGTGTCCCACCGGTACTAAGATTTCCCAGGTTCTCCTACATCAGTCAGCTATAAACCATGACAGCAAAAATACGGTACGGATTTAGTTATCATACAACTTGCTTTATGGTGGCCTATGAATGATTAGAATGAACAAGATTCAAAGTGGAATGCAAAGTAGTGCACGTACATTCCAGAAAAGCGCCGGAACCAAGTAATTGAACGACTCAAGCTTCATATTGTTGTTTTAAAGTTGAAGGACTAGGATTTGGGATAGACTGCTTGCAATACTTTGATTTTGGAAGTTATGATAATCTATGAGCAGATCACTTTTATAGTCCAGCAATCGGCGTTACGTAGCCTTCATCGGAGGTAACGGGTATGTTATTGGACCAGGCGCCAGGGTATGAGAACCGCTGTGCATAAACCCATTTGAGCGAACGACAAATTACAAGGGCTAGGGAGTCTACTTTACAAGATTCTGTGTTGTTATTGGAGCTAACAGTCTTACTGCATGACGGGTCGTTAAGAGGCACGCCTACGGCAGGAGGTTTACAGGTACGATATTAAGCCATTTCTCAATTGTTTGAGCCACATGCAGAGCTAAAAATTGTTTGTATGGAAATATGGTTACATCGACGGGTATTTCAATTTAGTTTTTCCCGAAATACGATCCCGATCTAGTAAGCTTCTCTCGGTTAGTGAAATCATAGTAGATCGATATGCTGAATCATAGTGACACATGGAGAAATTCAGATTGAATAAGCAATACTTATGTAGTAGTCTTAGCTGAGGGGTAAGTAGGTGAAGATTGAACGACTGCAGAGCAGATATAGGGTGACATAAGTTACATAAGAATGAATTTGGACCTAGCAAAGAATGCATATTGAAAGCCGTATTCCTCTTATGTGCGATGCGCCGGTGATATATTAGCTAGCGATAGCGATAGTTTATGACGACCCCAACCTGTTTTGCGTGAACTACAGGAGGACGCTTTCGATATACCGGGCCGTGACTATAGTGGTGGTACTGTAATCTGATAGAATTATTTCACTTGCAAAATAAGAGGGCCATGATGCAGTTGCACCACCGTGTATAAGCTGAGATGCCAATGGTTGAAGACGCCTTTTCTTGTCTCTGGCTAATTAAGTTGAGCTGATATATCATTTGACTTTGCATGCAGAAGTGACTCATTTCAAGCAGACCTATATTCAATTAACCTACTTGTTGCTCCTTCAAACCTCTTCTTTCACTTGAAGAAAAAGCTAAGGACGGATGCAAGATGGAAAAGAAACGATACCTTTGAGATTGTATAAAGGCGAAGCACTCTGAAAGCCGTCTAGCAAAATAGGTGAATAGTCTTCCAAAAATCACGCACTTACACATCTAAACAAGATAAAATACTTACAAAATATAAATTTCAGTTTTAAAATTCATATTCAATCCTCGCACCATCTATCCTAGTTCAATTCCCTATGAACGTACTATCCCTCCTCCCTGCTGAATTCACCCTCGTGCATCAGTAAGCGGGAGGCTATCCCACTACTAATGCGAGCCACACCAGCCTGATCGTTAGTAAAATAGCTCAGTCATCGTTTGGCTTTACGTCCGGTTGGGGAAGATGGAATAAAAAAGTATTGCTAGATTTCTGAACAAGATGTGATCTGCTCTGCTTTCAAATATCTTCTGGCAGAAGAGAAGTGTCAGGTTCACTGACTGTTCAAACTCAGTAGAGAGATACATTACTTCTGTGAAAAGCGAAATGAGAGACTTGCGCCCGTTTTCCCTGCAATCAGTCTCGTGCACCTGCCTTATTGAATTTAGAATTACTAGAATGCCCCAACTTCTTTTCCGATGATATTGCAGACGAAGACTGCCGATAAATTGATTTTCTCAGCTTTCTGTATCATAATTTGTGCATAGAGTACGGAACTTCGCCGTAACATACCTTAAACGTCAGGCCAATCATATTGAGGCAACACTCAATATACAGGAAATGAGATTTGCTTGAGTGCAGCAAAAAATAGCTGCACCTAGCAAACTTTTAATAATACCTGTCTCTATGTGCAGAAGTTAGAGTTGCACACGATTCTTCAAGGTGATAGACTAACCACATTGAGCTCGGCATCGGATTTTAATCCTGCAACCACCGGCCGACCAATAGAATCTGACAGGGCTTTATGCATGGTAAAGTAATCAGCTTGTAGTAGGCATCGCCTTATACCATCTAAGAAACCCACCATTCTCGCCATCCTTCTCGACTGCCGCTTCATGGTAAAATCACACGCGACGTTCAGACCTTTTGTTACGCCTAAATGAATAGAGCCATGGCAATGATGAAAGCAGCAGTTGTTCACGCCCCAGGTGGCCCAGAAGCGCTAAAATTGACCTCTGTTCCTATTCCAACACCATTGAACGGCCAAGTACTTATCCGCATCAAAGCATTTGGGATAAATAGATCCGAGCTCTTCACTCGACGAGGGGAGAGCCCTGGTATCACTTTCCCTCGCATCCTTGGAATTGAAGCATGCGGTATTGTGGAATCTTGTCCAGGCAACGAGTTCCAAGAAGGTGTGACTGTTGCATCGGCGATGGGAGGTATGGGTCGTAACTTCGATGGCGGGTATGCAGAGTATACTTGTGTTCCTGCAGAAAATGTACAGGAAATCCGGACAAAGCTTCCGTGGGACGTGCTAGGAGCAATTCCCGAAATGCTGCAGACAGCCCATGGAAGTTTGTTCTCGTCGCTAAAATTGAAGAGAGGGGAACGACTGTTAATTAGAGGAGGAACAACAAGTGTTGGGCTTGCTGCAGCTGGCATGGCACGGAATTATGGTGTCTATATTGGCTCAACAACAAGGAAAACTGATCGGGTAGAGATGCTGAAGGAAAATGGAGCACATGAGGTCTTCATCGACGATGGCTTCATTGCTCCCCAAATCGTAGAGAAGTTTGACAAGGTACTTGAGCTCGTAGGAACCACCACTCTTCTTGATTCTTTGCAATGTATTAAACTAGGGGGCTCCTGCTGCATGACTGGAATAGTAGGGGATTCGTGGGTTTTGAAGGACTTTAGTCCGTTCAGTGCAATTCCACACGCTGTATGTGACCTCTGTCAGCAACCTCAATTTCGAAGTAGCAGAACTGACAGTGAAAATAGGTTAATTTAACAGTATTCAGTGGTGAACAAGAAGATTTGAGCGCAATCTCACTAGAGGAGATGGCGAAGCAAATAAAGGCTAACACATTGAAAGTAAAGGTTGGAAAAGTGTTCAGGCTTGATGAAATTGTAGAAGCACATCGTACGATGGAGATGAATGAGGCTGGCGGAAAAATTGTTGTCCTGATTTAGTTTTGAGCTTGCCAAGTATGGCGGAATTTGTTTTAAAAGCTCTCTATCTCCCTACCATTGACTAGGCCACACCGATTCACATTCGAGTTCGAGAGGCAAGTCGATAAAGTTACCGTGAAATGTTACACTTAATCTGAGTTTTCTTTTATACTTTTTTGACCTTATAGAGTGATTCCACCATGAACAATATTGCAAAAGTCATACTACTCTACTCTCACTTGCAAAATAGCATTAAACAAGCTCTATGAATGTGATAAGTTTCCTCTAGACTCTTTCTGTCCCTCAGCAGCATTCAGTAACACTAGGGGCTTGGGGGAAACCCTCAGCAGATTTAGGCTATACAGACCTAGCGTTATTTTACACATTTTCAAAAGCTTGGTTTTGCTAGAATGTTGAGCTAGTCTTCTGGAAGGGTTACGTCTTACAATCTGTTAGAGAGCAGACAAACAGAGGAGAACACGAGATGGTGTGGATGTATAATTATTGACACGTAATAGCATGGCTTTTTGGAGGAGATTGTCGTGATATGCTGCTTAAACATTGTATAGGATGAATCTTGGCCGCTCCCTCCATGCACTAGGTTTACTGTGTAACAATCAGAAATCGCGAAAACAATTGCGAATACTGGCAGTTTACAAATATTCTGTCTTTATTCACAGCGCTGGGTTGACGGGCCCGCCGCTCTTCCCTAAATGCTAAATAGCATCAGCTCACCCTCGATCTTCACATTTTGACTTCGCTTGAACACCTTGTTTTATATGTTTCTGGGTGATTTTATTATATTCCGCAGAGATATGTATCATGCAAGTTATTTTCTCCCTTACCGCTCATCATTAAGACTCTCTGGTCGTGATCATTACAAATAGCTAACACAAACTTAAGCCACTGATTTAAATGAATTTTGTCTAAAAAACATCTTTCATGCTTCTTACCTTGGATAGTAGGTCATAATACATAATACGTCTCAGCCTCTGGTGGTGATGAATGAGTGATGAATGGTTAATATGGTGCATCTTACATTATTTGGCAGCATATCAAACCTAGCTAAAAGAAGGGCCGTTTTGCAGATCGTTCTTCAATTTCCAAAAATGAAATGTAATGAGAAATAATGCTATCACATAAAAGTCCACAGACATGATTTCGCAGTGCTTTGTTCGTCGATTACCAACCTGCAAGCAGACATTACCCATTGACGAGAATTGAGTTACTACCAAACAAGTCCAATAGTTAGTGGCCTGGCATCTTTGGAAGCCCTATTATAAGTCAGTATCTCTATAATTAGTCTCGATATATCTAGAACCATACATCCATCGGTTACCTCACCCACCATATCCTGAACAGTGCACGTGTTGGCCGTGGACATCGCTTGCTTTGTGATAGAGCCACAACCATCGTAGAAGCATTCTGACTTGTCCATAGCACGCTGGAGCGAGTCTCCCTTCCAGCCGAACATGTAATCAGCGTGAGTTCCGCTAGCGGTACCTTCAAAGCTCCAGACGAACGGATTAGGAGTTCCTGAAGTCCACATGCTGTTAAACTTTCTCGTATCCCATACTGTCTCGTACGCTACCTGTGGCATACGAACAGGGTGAGAAGCCGGGCACTTAGGGGCGTTCGTGAAACCGTCTGAAGTAATTGTGTTGTACATGTGAGACTGATGGTCGGGGCTATCAAGGTTCACACCATCCCAGCACCTAGTATTGCTTAGCATAGGCTCACTCTTCTTGATATTAGGCTACTGACATAGGGAAATGATGCGTAGTAAATATTCCACCAGCGCATGGCTGAGTAGGGAAGTCAGGCATTTCAGCACCTCTTCCCCCGTTACTTGAGAGGCACTGATAACGCAGGCCGACCTGTGCACGGCCGGTTGCAGCTGGACTGCCCACTGTCATACGGAAGCCCTATAGAGTGTAAGAACTGTAGCAGGTGCTGAAATACTGACTGAATCGAAAACTTACTGGCGGGAAAGATTTAATCGGTTGCTGCTTAATATTATCACGTAGTAAATCGAACTGCGTATAGTAGACTGTAATCCCCCCTTGAGCACCCTCCGAGCCCCCAAGTAGCGGTTGAACTGGAAGAACAGGCACACGGTGGTAGGAACCATTGATAGGATGTTTGAAGTACAAGTGGGCGGTCCAGTAATTTGAGAAATCTTCCGACATTTGACAAGTAGTGCATGTGCCTCTCGCACCAACATCTCCCGTCATGGTGGCATTGAACGCATTTCCACCAACAATATGATGGACCTTTTTGTGTCAGTATAGGAGCTAGGCTCGCCCAACACAGTAGCTTGAAGGAGTGAAGGTAGAATCTCATGAGTTGAGTTTTTCAAAACAAGTGTTCATGTTGCTTTCTGGGACATGCTCTAATAGCACGCAACTCATTAAAACTCTTAGAAAGGAGCTTTTACTCGCAGATGATATGCTCACATGTGTAGACGGATTTGTGCCTGGTTGAACAACAGGGTCTAGGCGCTGGATGGTAAGGGTTGAGCAAGGAAAGCGAAGACCAGCGTGAACAAGCGTAGCAAGCGCTAGTAATATGGAGAACGATTTCATTTCGGAGATGGCGTTGGACTCGACGGACTTATTTATAAATTAAGCAACTTGGGAGATCTATCGGATTGAGCAAAGGAAGCAAAAACCCGGAATTGTGGTGTGCATTATTTCCTTTAAGTCTGAAGTTCTCTGAGCTGCCTTTATCACCATATTTTACCCCCTGACTAGCAGCACATAGAATTCTGACTCTACCTCACTACACTCAAAAAGTCGGCCGCAGCGAGAAGCCGCTGATGAACAGAAGATAAGGCCTAATTACAAAATGAATAAATTCATAGCCACAATACCAACTCCTATCACCAATCAGACAATTTAATTCTAGAGATGTTAATTCGCCTGTATAACTGCCGTGAGCGGGGCTCACTATATACATATTAGCCGACTATAAGTCTAGTAAATGTTCACCCCCTCTGCAATTAAAGATATTTCTCAGCATGATATCACTTGCCATGATGTATCACGCCCTTTTTAAATTGAATTACCACTAAATATTATGTCAAACATGTTAAGGGTTTGTATCGCTGGATTGGGGGCTGCAAATTGCTGAGATAACCAAAGCAGTTTCAATATTGTATTGGGCATCGCCTGGCTCGCAGCTGAAGCTATGTGTCAGCTGCCGAGGTTTGTGTAGCATCTTAATCTATGGCAATCATGAAAACTTCATGTTCAAAACAAATCTGATCCTGCAGCTAATCTTCTATCAATGTGTCCTATGGTAGGGGAATTCACATGCCTACTTCCGGTTTATATCAAAGAGTCCTCTATTTTCACGTCACTAGTTGTTGCTGCTCAATAACAACTAAGTTTTGCTTATAATTGCTTTGTCAAAGCTTCATAACTATTAGCAGTATTAGCTACAAGGCTCCATCCATTTCACAACCCAAAATTCAAATTATTCATCATTCTATTAAATCCTGTTAGCCATCACTGTCTTTGATTGTATCTCTTGGCTGGATATCAATGTAAGCGACCCAATAACTCATTATTCACATTTTGATAGTATATAATTTTGAAACTATGAAAAAATGCTCACTAAAATTTAAGAATGGAAGTTGTAATACTCCATGGGAGGAAGCTCTACCACTTCTGTTCCATGTGTTGGTATTAAAGCAGTTCACAAAAGCATTGCAAAGGCGGTCACTTCACATTTAGCTTTGAGAGTTCAAAAGATGCCGTGAAAGAATTTAGTAGTGATAGTGATAATACCATGATGGAATATCTATCAGATAGGAATGTTTAATAATACGGATGTTCTAGCTAACTACCAAAATTTGAAGATCTTTTTGAACCTTTCAAATCTGAACACAGAGGTAAGGATAAGTTTCTCAGACACGACAACCTCTAATGCTTACCTAGAAGATTTTTATATTATAGTCCAGCTGTTAAAGTTGACTGGTGAACAGCCCCCATGGAGTAGGTTCAGAAAAGAACTTCGACTCCAACACGTGAATGATTGATGAGTTAAATACTAAGGATGGCCAATGTTGCTAGTCAACAATACCACGCTAAATTTTCACCTTATTTATGCTGAATTTTCGCTGTAGCGGAAACAAGTCGTTTTATATATAATAGCCAACGTAAATGTATGATTTGTTCTGCCACAATAGGTCTCGCATACTTATTAACATGATAGTGGATAGTTTGACAGGTTGTGTAGATCAATCTTTTTCTAGTTGCAATGTTCAAAATTCTCCATATCCAATAAGGTTTATCTGGTTACAAAATAAAAATTACTTGATATAATACTGCATAGATATACTCTATATCTTAAAACTCTCTAAAATTTTAGCTGAAGCTGGTGCCCTGTACTCACTTGTCACTCTTTGAGGAAGCCTGTGCGCTATACACTCACAAGTCGTGATCTTTTGACAAGAAGACATAGTTAATCTGACGATTATTCGCTTAAACCCACTTGCGGATTACGGGCGACGAGAACTACCATCCCGCACTGTCAAGGTCTGTCATGTGATCACGATGGAGGGGTCGGAATATAGGGGTCAGGGTTGCACAGTTTGAGGTAGAAATCATACTCTAATCGTATAAGATTACACCCCTTCAGACAGGGCGTGTCTTGTACGTTCTGGCTACAAGGAGGCTACAATTCGTATATAATTATGGTGGCTTCTTAGTTAGAAGGGTAGAGATTAGTCTGTCAATTGCAACCAGTACACATATTGCTATTTGAATCGTATCACTCTATCACTAAACACTCACAAAACCCTAAAAAATCCAAAAATCCAAAGTGCGGGATGGTAGTTCTCGTCGCCCGGATCAGGCACCCCCACACCCCCAGTAATTAGCTATATCAGGAATCTCTCCCTACGGAGAGCTTCCTTCCCTAGACTTATCACAATACAAGAACCTTAACATACGTTA
>Ga0247807_10001603_pt1 | contig 13059 bp, 7 predicted proteins | sample UWRJL074202C1_FD_179931 | JGI IMG/M metagenome (GOLD analysis project Ga0247807, IMG submission 179931) | Plant litter microbial communities from Arlington Agricultural Research Station in Wisconsin, United States - UWRJ-L074-202C-1 | ecosystem: Environmental > Terrestrial > Plant litter >...
AAGGCACTTTTGAGGAATCGATAAGGGCGGTAATTTCAGGATGAAGATCTTCGCAATTAGTATTTCCAAATAAAAAACCTTCATGAAGCTGTAAAATTGCAGCAACACTTTCGATACTTCCGGCCGCACTCAGGCAATGTCCGGTCATACTTTTTAAGGAATTGATATACGGAAAGTTAGTTCCCTTTCGATCTAAAGCTTTTGTCCAGTTTTCGATTTCCAGACTGTCTTTTGTAGTCGCGGTAAGATGGCCGTTTATAGCATCGATATCAGTCGCAGTAATTCCTGCATTTTGGATGGCATCAGTAATACATTTCTGAACGGCAGTACTATTGGGAGCTGTCATGCTTCCGTTACCACGTTGTCCGCCCGAGTTTACATTTCCTCCTAAAATTTCGGCGTAAATAGTTGCACCTCGTTCTAAAGCACTTTCAAGATCTTCGATGACAAGAGCTCCGGCACCGCTTCCGGGAACAAATCCCGCTGCGCTGGCACTCATAGGTCTGGAACCTTGTTCAGGTGCATTATTATATTTAGAACTGCAAACGCGCAAAGCATCAAATCCTCCCCAAATATAAGGACCGCTGTCACCTGTGCTTCCTGCCAAAATGCGTTTTGCCTGTCCGGATTTTATACGGTCATACGCCATCATGATAGCTTCGGTTCCTGTAGCACAGGCCGATGAATTTGTAGTTACCTGATTGCCTAAACCCAGCTTGCCACCAAGATAGGCACTAATACCGCTGTTCATGGTTTGCGCTACCACAGTGCTGCCCAATCGCCGAACCTGCAATTCGTCTATTTTATAAATGCTTTCACGAAATTTATCGATGCCCGATGTTCCTGATCCAAAAATGGTTCCGCTATTCCAATCCGGTTCATCATTATTTTCTATTGGTAAACCTGCATTTTTCCAGGCTTCTATTCCGGCAATAACACCGTATAAAATTCCTGTACTATTAAAACCGCGTAATTCAAGCTCTGTAAAATACTGAGATTTTAGTTCGTCTGAAATTGGAGGCTGACCCGCAATCTGACATGAAAATTGTAATTCTTCTAATTGCGTATCATGACGAATTCCCGAAATGCCATTTTTTATGGAATTCGTAAATGCAGGAATCCCAACCCCGTTTGGAGCTGCTACGCCTAAGCCTGTTATTACAATTCTTTTACTCATAATTTATTTGTAATCATGCCAGCCAAAATACCTTTGCAGACTTCTTGTCCGGCTTCGTTTTTCATAACAACATCGCATTTTAGTTTTCCAAACCTGAAAAATGATTTCTGAGAACTTACGGTTACTTTTTCGTTAGGATAAACCGGTTTCAAAAATTGCATATCTGCCGATGTAAAAGCTATTACTGTATTTTTATTAAAGCCATCTCCCAGTAAATATATTCCCAGGCAAACCATTCCAATCTGAGCCATTGTTTCGGTTAAAATAACACCAGGAGTTACAGGATTGCCTTTAAAATGACCTTTGTAAAAATCAAGATCTTCGCTGAAAGTATACGTTCCTGTAATACTGTTTTCATCTACATGCAACAGCTCATCTACAAAAAGAAAAGGTTTGCTGTAAGGTAACTGAGCTATAATATTTTTTAAAGTCATAATTTATTTCGTTTAATAATTTGATGTCTAACGGAACGCGGATAACACGGATTTACTTCGTAAAGACGCGGATTAAAACGGATTTTTTTAATGTTAGCAAAAATCTGTGTTTAATTCTATATAACAATAATTAAATTAGTTACCATTACCACTGCAATAAAACGCGCTGTGCCGAAAATCCCGGGCCAAAACTCAGCATTAATCCTTTTTCTCCCAACTTTGGATTTCCGTCCATAATACTTTCTAAGACATATAAAACAGTTGCACTCGACATATTGCCGTATTGTTTGAGCACTTCTTTAGTTGCATCGATATTTTTGCCTAATCCGGAAAATAGAGCTTCTACGGTGTTGACTATTTTTTTTCCGCCTGGATGAAAAATCATATGGTCTATATCCTTAATTTCTAAATTGTTTTTTTCTAAAAACGGGTGAATGATATCTCCAAAATGCGACGAAATAGTATCGGGAACTTCTATATCCAAAACCATTTGCAAACCACTATTGGTCAGTTTAAAACCCATCATATGTTCGGCATCATAAAAATGATACATTTCTTCATTTAGTATTTCAGGGCCATAATCTTCTTCGTAGGATGACAATAAACAGCAAGCGGCTCCATCGCCAAAAATAGCTGCACTTACGATATTAGGCATCGAAAAATCATTGAGCTGAAAAGTTGCCGTTGGAGATTCTACTGCAATAACAGCAGCACGTTTCCCCGGATTGGCTTTCAGGAAATTTTTTGCGTATATAATACCCGATATTCCGGCTGCACAACCCATTTCGGTTACCGGAAGCCTTATGATATCCTGCTTCAATTTCATTTTATTAATGAGATAAGCATCCAAAGACGGAATCATTATACCCGTACAGCTTACGGTAATAATATAATCCAGTGTCTCAGGATCCCAACCTGCTTTTTTAAGCGCTTTTTCTAATACCTGTTCGCCCAGAATAATCACTTCACGGCTGTAAATATCATTTTTATCTTCAAAAGAGGTTGCCGTAAAAACTTCTTCGGGATCCATGATCGAGTAGCGTTTGTCTACAGCTGCGCCTTCAAAAATCTTTTTTACTTTTTTGATGAAACGTTCGTCCTGATCCTGCAGCCACACATCCAAAAACGGAAGTATATCTGCTGTTGCACGCGAATATTTTGGGAGTTGCTTGGCAACTGTTATAATTTTTACACTCATTTTTTAGCAATTATCCATTGGTAACGAAAAGCCCATTTCCAGTTTATGGTATAGTTTTTTAAATCTAATTTTTTAGAGAAATTCTCCAGTTCTTTTTTCTTAAAACCTCTTAAAATAGAGATTAGTCCATCTTCGCGTGACATTTTGTTTAATTTGAAAATAGTACAAATTTTTTCAAAAAGGCGATAGGCTAATTTGCTGCGGTGCAAATCGTTAATGACAATGCCAATGTTGGCGTTGTTATTAAAGGTAGTCATTATATTTAATATTTGTTCGTTCGAAAAATGGTGCAGCGTAAGCGTGCACAAAATAATATCGTATTTAAGAAGACTAAATTCGGGACTAAAAATATCGACACATCTATATTCTATATTAGGATATGCTGTCGATAATTTTTGGGCATAATTGATCGTAAAAGCGTTGGCATCTATACCAATAAGTTTAAGATTCAGGTTGTTTTTTTTACCATAATCTGCCAGCATACGCAACATATCTCCGTTACCGCAGCCTATGTCGGCAATTGTTATTGTTTTTGTGGCATCTGATTTTTTCAATAATATTTTTAGTCCGTGCAACGTTAATTTATTGCCGCCTAACAATCTATTAATACTGGCAATTTTATCCAATGCTTCTTGTAATTCTTTTCCCTCGAGAAAAAAATCGTCCATTATCTCCGTTTCCTGTGTTCTATATGTAGTATTTATGATCATTTAATGAATTGCTATTGGTTTGCCATGCGTTTGTTTGATTATTGCAGGTAATAAGGCCGGTAATGTTACCGTAATGGCAACGAGGGTATTGGTAATAGTTTTATTCCTTAAAACTTTCGCTAAAATCCTTCCCATGAATAAGCGTTTACCAAAGTGTTTTTTCCACTGTTTTGTATAGCTTTTTTCTAATTCTTCTCTCGACTTTATTTTTTCAGAATAAAAATCCAATACTAATTCTGATGCGATTTTGGCACTGTGTATCGCCATCGCCATTCCGTTGCCGCATAAAGGATGAATAAGGCCGGCCGTATCGCCAATCATTAAAATATGGTTTTCGACAGGCTGTTTTTTATCAAAAGAGATCTGACTTATGGTGATGGGTTTATCAAAAAGAAGTGTACTGTTTTCAAATACAGCTTTAAGGTGTTTGTTTTTATACAATACATTACGCTGATATTCTTCTATATTTTTATATTGTTTGAATGTGGCATAATCGGCCAGATAGCAAATATTAATTATATCATTTTCAACTTTAGAAACACCGCAGTAACCGCCTTCAAAATTGTGCAGGGCCACGAGATCATTTGCAAAATCACCTTTATAATGTGCTTTAACGGCTAACCATGGTGATTTTTTTACGAAAAAATCGCGTGATAATACCTGATCAATATTGGATCGTTTGCCAAAAGCGCCTAAAACTATTTTTGCTGATAAAACCTGATGAGTAGTGGTAATCGTAAATAGGTCGTTATTAAAAGAAACATCCGTAACCATTTCTTTTACAATGGTACAACCGTTTGTTACTGCTTTTTGATATAAAAAATTATCCAACTGATACCTGCTGACACCAAAACCGCCTAACGGAAGATTTGCTGAAGCTGTCTTTCCTTTTCGGGTTGTAAACTCAAATTTATTGATAGTGACAGGCTGTAATTTTGAAATATCGGCATTAAGCCAATGAAGATAGGGTAAGATTTCGTTCGAAACATACTCGCCGCATACTTTGTGGCGGGGATAGCCGGATTTTTCTATTAAAGTTACCGATAATCCTTTTTGAGACAGATGTAAAGCGCTCGCCAAACCGGCAAGACCGCCTCCAATAATAACTACCTCTGAATTTGTTTTCATACTAAGCAATTTAGCTATTATATCTTAAATATTTAATACATTTTATATTAAAATTGCTTAAAATTTGCAACGATAAAGGTGTTATAAAAACCATTATCTATTACAAAGATCAAAAACTTGCCAAATCTTTAATTACATAATTTTATTTGTTCCTTATAAAATTACAGTTTATAGTATTGCAGTAATTAAACGAATAAAAATAAAAGCGGGACTTTTATATCTTCCCGCTTTTATTACATTATAAATTCGACACCCATGTTGCACCGCTAATGTCTGTTAAAGTCAGCGTATAAGCACTCTTTTGAAAATCCCATTTATTATCTATAGGAATTCGGATTGTTGCTTTCGATCCTAACGGAATCACCAGACTATGTTTACCGGGCTTTATTTTGGCGACGTAATAATTTGAAATTGTTTGAGGAGATAGCTGAGCTAAATCATTTCCATTCAATTGTAAAAGATTTTTTCCCGCTTCGTTTTTAAGCGAAATACCAATTAAAAACGAACCATACACATCGACTCCTTCTACCCGAAAAACATCAAAACTTAATTCGTTGCGATCAACTTTTAAGTTGCTGATTTCAAGCTTTGGCTTTACAGACTTATTATGAAGCGTTCCATAAACTCCGCCGTGAAAATATTGATTAGTAAATAAAGTAAGTCCAAAAATAGAAAAGACGATAACTAAAAGCAGTGGTTTATAAGGTGTGAAATTTAATGCTCCGGACCCCAGGAATCGAAACCCTTTTGTTTGGGTAAAGGCTGATTTTTTTGTTATAAAATAACCGTCAAGAGAAAGATAATTGCTTCCGGTTAAAAATAGCGTAAATCCTGAGGCTAGTCCTAAAATTCCAATTTGCCATTCGTCCAGGCAAGTAGTCCCGATCCAGCCGGAAGCCAATAAAATTCCTAATGCCAATAAGAAAACGCCAATACTCATCAATCGTGTAAAAAAGCCCAATATCATGGCAAGGCCAACTATTCCTTCGATAATTGTAAATGCGACCATATTAATCCATAAAGCTTCAGGATGTGTCACGAGATATTCTATAAGCGGTTTTATCCCGAGTGCATTGGGTAAAAAATGATTGAATTTTTCTCCTATGTATCCGGCTTCTTCGGGAATTAATTTGTTTTCAAGGATAAGTCGCCTCCAAAAGGCCGAAAAATAAGTCCAGCCCACTACTAAACGTAAGGCCAACGGAACGATAGCGTTCACGTCAAAAGTTTTTTGATGTTGCATGTTATTTTATAAAATTTAAAAAAGTAAAAATTGTTTTATACAGTGTACGAAACCACTGCTGGCGCAATCTTTATTTTTTTAAATATTATAAACATAGGAGGGAAGCTTATCAAACTTTTATTGAATTTGAAAGCAGGATGAATAGGAAAAGTGTTAACTAATTGGTTTTCGTGTATTTGAAAATAAAAAGAACATCTATTTGGAATTATGGGAACTTGAGCAGTAGCACCATTACTCTTTGAAAGGCTGCTTTTTTGAAGTATACTGAAATGACACGATCCCTGAACAGGTAATTGCGTAAGGCTTTTTTGAGAAAGCTGTACAGACTTGATTCCTGCCAAATGCAAAACAGATTTTTTGACATGACAATTAGAAAATGCATAGAGTAAACCCACCAACAGCAATAGCTGTTTTAGATATTTAAAAATAATGGTGGGTTTTTTTAATTTCATTTTATAAAAATAGGGCTTTTAAAATAAACTGACTGTATGTGCTTACTTTAACTCGCATGTTATGCTTTCTTAACATGCTTTGATTGATTTTTCTCCTGGTTTTCGTTTTGAAGATAGGTAATAAAAGTTAGGGGAGAAACGCCGGTAACTTTTTTAAAGGTAATAGTAAATCTGCTATGCGATAAAAAACCGCATTGATCAGCAAGATAACTTATTTTATATTTTAGATAATTAGGATCATTTTTCAGTCGGTTAATGATATAATTTATCCGAAGTTCATTGATATAACTGGCAAAATCCTTTGATTTATGTTTGTTGATGACATAAGATAAATAGCGTTGGTTGATACTAAGTTCTGCAGCTACAGAATTTAAGGAAATGTCTTTGTTGAGATACAAATTAGATTTTTCAAACTGCTTTATGCTTTCTAAAATCGTGCTTTCCGTTACCTCCGACATATACTCTTTAGCGACATCTTTCTTGGGAGAAATCTTCACTTCAGTTTCTGTCTGGTTCTCTGTTTTATTAATAAACTTTTTAACTTTATTGTAATCCTGTTTTCTTTTCAATATATATATACCAATAATAATGAGTACAATAAGAATACAGCTTCCAATGATAAGATATTTGCTTTTTTGGTATTCAGATTGGGTATCAACCTGTTTTTTGCGTAGTTCTTTTATCAAATCATCTGCAATAACTTTTCGGCTTTGCTCATCATCTTTATTGAGCTTAAGATTGAGCTCATTATAAGTGATGTATTTTTTATTATCGGTTTTTTTATAAAATTCCAACAAAGAAACATAGACTTCCTGTTTTAATGTAAAGTAATTCGAAACTTCTGCTATTTGTTCTGCTGTTTTGAAACTTGAAGTAGCATTTTGAAAATCGCCTTTAGCTATGTAGGCATTTGCAAGACCATTGTATATAAATCCTTTGAGAGGACTATTTGGAGATTGTGATGATTCGAGTCCTTTTTTGGCTTTTTCATAATATAAAAATGCAGAATCGACTTTATGCAGTGAGAGAAAGTTTTTGGCTATAAGTTCATCATTGACCGCGGTTTGAAAGTTAACATCAATACTGGCTCCGGCTTTTTTAAATAATTGATTACCCTTTTTAAGATGTACAATAGCTTCTGAAAAATCCGAAGAATACATGTAGTAGTAAGCTATTTCCTGAGACAGATTGCCCTGAAATTTATACATGTCTGTTTTGTCTTCAATTTTCCTACTGATTCTAACCGCTTTCTGCAAGTATGTTTTTCCTATGCTATAAATTTCGAATTCGCGGTAAAGAGTTGATAAAAAACCATTTATTCTTGCCTGCATAGTGTAATTCTTGTCGATTACAGCCAGACTGTCTGCACGTTTTAATGCGGCAACTGCTTCATTTCGAATACCGTATTGACGCAGAAGCGTTGCTCTCAGCATACTGGATTTTATTCGTTGTGAATTATCACTTGATATTTTATAAAGGTAATCGGTATTTTTTAAAGCTTTTTTTGGATTGGAGCCTACTAGTACCTGAGCGGTCTCTGAGAAAATACTGTCGAATTTTGAACCTTGTGCATAATTTAAGTAAGGAAAAACTACAGCTATAAATAGGATAATAATACGTTTTAAGTGCATGTAAATAATTGGAGTTAAAAGGTTGTATGGCGATGATTATTTTTAAGTGATTTTTCGCTTCATTGATAGCGTTATATCAAATTTTAAGAAAAATAGTATGATTTTTATCAATGCAGTGCATCAAATTATTATGACGGGTAAAGTAGTACTTTTTTTTGATAAAAGTATAGAATTTTAGAAATCATAACAACTTAAAATCATTACGTTACAAAATACTTCTGGTTTACTGATGATAAAAATAACTTCTGATTTCAGCAATAATTACTAAGTAATTTCAAAAATGAAAGCTTTTGCAAAGATAAATTTTTTGGCTGCTTTTTTATTAATTAGCTTCAGAAGAAAGCCATTTTATTTCTAATAAAAAATACGCTTTGCTATATTATTTTACGATCAAATTAGATTTTTTCAGCCATAATTATCCAATACTTCTATGGTAATAGCGCTGTAATTACTTATCAAATCGCGATTAAGTATGAAAATAACAACTGTACTCGTTAAAATGCTTTAAAAGTCGTTCAACTGCAAATATCTGTTTGTTAGTTGTTTATGCTTTTTTTTCTTATCGGATATTTTCTCTATTACGTAATCGATAAAGGAGTACTCCCTTTATTGGAAGCTCTAACCTATAATTTCGCACCCAAAATCAAAATATATCTAGGATAATAATTCAAATGATAACTATGAGAAAAAAATTACCCAAAAAAATACTGTTTTTATTTTTGTTTCTTTTTTTTGTATTTAAAGGAAATGCACAGTATTCAACAAGTCATTACATAGCGCCATCTCCATGGCAATACTGGAGTAATGCAAATGAAATTGTACTTACTACAGAATCGACCACAACGGTCACGGTAACTTTAAAGAAAAGTGACGGTACATTTCTTGCAACACGCACACTTACTTCGGCTGCGCCTGATGTATATCGTTTCGTTGGATCGCCATGGCAATTAAATAGTAACCCTGTTAATACAATTCAGGATGATAAAGGTTTAATAGTAGAAAGTACCGGTGGAAAAGTATCTGTAAATCTTAGAAATGTAGCTTCTGATCAGGCTAGTTCTGGTGGCGGAGATACTACCGGTGCTACTATTAAAGGAAATGCTTCTTTGGTTAGTTTTGGTAATGAGGGCAGGGGAACTGCTTTCCGTTTGGGATATTACAGAAGTGATTTTGCAGGTATTGCAGGATTTAACGGAGCCTCCAACCTTCCCGTTTATTCGGTTATGGCAATTGATGATAACACACAGGTTAAAATAAACGGAACCAATCTGGTACTCTTAAATAAAGGACAAAGTTATTTGTTTCAACGTACGGGTACAGGAGATTTACTTGAAGCAAATAAACCTGTAGTAGCCAATACAGGTGCTTATACAGATACTCCGGGAGGATGTGGAGATGGAGCAGTAGATCAAATGGCGCCGGTAAGTATTCTGGGAACACGATATATCGTAGTAAGAGGTAGTGGTACGTCAGGAACAGGAACTAATTTACCTGAACAGTCTACCATAATTGCATCTGAAGGAAATACTCAAGTTACAGTAACTAATTATGCTCCAAATGGAGCTTTTATTAATACAACAACTTTTACACTTGCAAACGGAGGATCCTTTCGTTCTATTCATCATGGTGATGCTAACGCTCGTTATTCATCATCAATAATAGAATCAAATAAACCTATTGCAGTATATTCAGGAACAGCCCAATCATGTGAAGTAGATATTGCTACCGTACTTCCTGTAGGAGGATGTTCAGGATCAAAATGGACTTCAACAAGTCAGTTTAAAGGTTATAACGCACAAGTATTGCCTTATTTTGGGTTTGTTCTGGTAGAATCTCTAACAGCGATTGTTTATGTAAACGGGACTAATATTGAAACTACAACTGGCAATCTTCGTTTCCAGTTAGGTTCAACAGGAGTTTATTTAATTAGATTCGAAAACGCACAAATTGGAAATCCTGCAAATATTACCGTTAATTCTTCAGCAAGAATGAATGTTGGGATTGTACAGCAAGGTGGAGGATTTTCGATGTCGGGATTCTTTTCTTCTTTTAATGAAACCCCAGCGCTTCCTGACGTTACAAGAGACAGTAATGGTTGTGCACTTAACATTATAACTGCCGATCCCGGATTAGAACCTTATCAATGGTATCTTGACGGAGTGTTGATACCTGGTGCAACCAGTCAATCTGTAGTTCCGGTAAAAACAGGAAATTATTCGATTACAGGAACACGTGATTGTGGAGTTACAGGAAAATCGGCTGCAATTTATGTTGCTGTTTGTGGAGATCGCGAAGTCACCAAAACAGTTGCAAACGGATCAACGGCTAATGAAGTTGTATTTACGGTAGCAGCTAAAAATAACGGACCAAATGAAGATAGAAATGTTGTGGTTACGGATGCTTTACCTGCGGGTTATACTTTCGTTTCTGCGTCCCCAAGCGTAGGAACTTATGTTCAAAGCACCGGAATTTGGAACATTGGTAATCTTGCTGTTAATGAAGCTGCTACTTTAAATATTACAGCTACTATAAAAACCACAGGTCAGGTAACAAACACAGCAACTATAAAAGGTGATAATATTGATGTCACTGTGACGAATGACAGTGATAAGGCAACACCTCTGGCTGAATTAAAACTGGTTAAAACAGCCAGAACAGGAGTATTTAATAAAGTTGGAGATATAATTACTTATGATCTAGTCGTTACCAATACAGGTAAAGTACCGGTATATAACATCAATATTACGGATGCCAATGCAGATTCAGGAAGTATTTCTCCAGCATTAGTAACAACGCTTCTTCCGGGTGCTTCAGCAAATAGTACAGCCACACATACTGTAACGCTAGCTGATCTTATAGCCGGTAAAGTGATTAATTCAGCTGAAGCAAAAGGTGTTGACGGCAGTAATAATGCGGTAGAAGATACATCTGGAACAGCTACAGGGAATGATACAGCTACAGAAACGGAAACAAAATCTGTAATTGTGGCAGATAATGATAGTGTAGATGCTATTAACGGAAATACAGGAGCAACGAATGTTATTAACATTTTTGCAAATGATAATATAAATGGGGATTTAGTTACTCCTTCAGCAGTTGTTTTAACTCTGGGAACATCAGGTGTTCCTGCGGGATTAACTTTAAATGCGGATGGTAGTGTTGATGTTGCAGCGGGAACAGCCGCCGGAACTTATACTTTCGACTATAAAATTTGCCAAGTTGATATTCCTTTAAATTGTGATGATGCAACAGTTACAGTAATTGTAACCACAAGCGACGCAAAGGACGATACACCAGCTCCAATCAACGGAACAACAGGCGGAACTGTTGCGACTGTTTTTGGAAATGATACTTTGGATGGATTACCATTCTTGCCGGCAGATGTAACTTTAAGCACGTCAACGGTTCTTCCAACAGGAGTAACTTTAAATACGGATGGAACGGTAACGGTTGGTCCTAATACAACACCTGGAACTTATCCTATTACATATTCAATTTGTCAAAAAGCGAATCCAACGATTTGTGACCAGGCTGTAACAACAGTAATTGTCACGACAATCGACGCAAAAGACGATACACCATCTCCAATCAACGGAACAACAGGCGGAACTGTTGCCACTGTTTTTGGAAATGATACTTTGGATGGATTACCATTCCTGCCAGCTGATGTAACTTTAACTACGTCAACAGTTCTTCCAACAGGAGTAACTTTAAATACGGACGGAACGATAACAGTTGATTCTAATACGACGCCAGGGACTTATCCTATCACATATTCAATTTGTCAAAAAGCGAATCCAACGATTTGTGACCAGGCTGTAACAACAGTAATTGTCACTACAATTGACGCCAAAGATGACACACCAGCTCCAATCAACGGAACAACAGGCGGAACTGTTGCCACTGTTTTTGGGAATGATACTTTGAATGGATTACCATTCTTGCCAGCAGATGTAACTTTAACCACGTCAACGGTTCTTCCAACAGGAGTAACTTTAAATAATGATGGAACGATAACAGTTGATCCTAATACGACACCGGGAACTTATCCTATCACATATTCAATTTGTCAAAAAGCGAATCCAACGATTTGCGATGAGGCTGTAACAACAGTAATTGTCACTACAATCGAAGCCAAAGATGACACACCAGCTCCAATCAACGGAACAACAGGCGGAACTGTTGCCACTGTTTTTGGAAATGATACTTTGAATGGATTACCATTCTTGCCGGCTGATGTAACTTTAACTACGTCAACAGTTCTTCCAACTGGAGTAACTTTAAATACGGACGGAACGATAACAGTTGATCCTAATACGACGCCGGGAACTTATCCTATCACATATTCAATTTGTCAAAAAGCGAATCCAACGATTTGTGACCAGGCTGTAACAACAGTAATTGTCACTACAATCGACGCAAAGGATGACACACCAGCTCCAATCAACGGGACAACAGGCGGAACTGTTGCTACTGTTTTTGGAAATGATACTTTGAATGGATTACCATTCTTGCCAGCAGATGTAACTTTAACTACGTCAACGGTTCTTCCAACAGGAGTAACTTTAAATACAGACGGAACGATAACAGTTGATCCTAATACGACACCGGGAACTTATCCTATCACATATTCAATTTGCCAAAAAGCGAATCCAACGATTTGTGACCAGGCTGTAACAACAGTAATTGTCACTACAATCGATGCCAAAGATGATACACCAGCTCCAATCAACGGAACAACAGGCGGAACTGTTGCGACTGTTTTTGGAAATGATACTTTGGATGGATTACCATTCTTGCCGGCTGAGGTAACTTTAACCACGTCAACAGTTCTTCCAACAGGAGTAACTTTAAATACTGACGGAACGATAACGGTTGATCCTAATACGACACCTGGAACTTATCCTATCACGTATTCAATTTGTCAAAAAGCGAATCCAACGATTTGCGATGAGGCTGTAACAACAGTAATTGTCACTACAATCGACGCAAAAGATGATACACCAGCTCCAATCAACGGAACAACAGGCGGAACTGTTGCCACTGTTTTTGGAAATGATACTTTGGATGGATTACCATTCTTGCC
>Ga0247807_10001604_pt1 | contig 13057 bp, 11 predicted proteins | sample UWRJL074202C1_FD_179931 | JGI IMG/M metagenome (GOLD analysis project Ga0247807, IMG submission 179931) | Plant litter microbial communities from Arlington Agricultural Research Station in Wisconsin, United States - UWRJ-L074-202C-1 | ecosystem: Environmental > Terrestrial > Plant litter >...
ACCTCCTGACTACAACAAAAACACTGTTGGCATGGATGACCTTCGTCGTCTAGGTGCTAAGGGTGCCAATCGCAACGCCAGTCAGCAAATGTCCTTTGGCCCGACTTCGATGTTCTCTTCACGAAGCAACAGCGGTCGCAAGATGGGTCCTGGTGGATCGTTGAGCAGAACAGGAGATGATTCAGGACCGTCATCGAGAACTGGCACCCCTCCTCAACAGAAGGAGAAGGAATCAGCTACCTCTGCAAATGCATTCAGGTAGGTCGATTTACCCTATTGCAGCCTTCGTTACGACGTACTAACATAAACACAGTCTACTTGCCAACATGGGCGAATCAGAGCATCCAACTTCACCGCCTTCGACAACTACCTCTCCGGAATTGTCCAAGGCAACACCTGCAACTGCAGGCAAGTCTGAAGATAAGAAAGGGAGTGAGTCGTGATCATCACGAGAAGACGATTTACACAAAAGTGTTTCTGAAGTAACCTAATATTTGTGCATAGACCGGCGGGTTAATATTGCATTTGCGGCGCCTTTTCTCCAACTTGTCTTAAAATTATCTCTTGTTATTATGATACCTCACATTCGGCCACTAGACTACATTCGACACCAGATTTCATTGTCATTGCTTTCCTACCCATTCGGTTGGTGCGGGGAGACGGGTTCTTTTTTAAAGTTGCGAATTTTCTTTGGCTCACGAACTTGGCTCGAACAGCATATACGCTGACGAGTATCGAAACTAAAAGCTTTTGTGTCAATACTTTCCTTTTCTGACGAAGTTCGAGCGGTCGAGCCTGTTGCGTTGCAGCGAGAAGCTTGAATCATGGAAATACGAGCGATGCTTTTCTGGAGCTGGCTGGTTGACCTTGTAATGTTGAACGTGGAGAGGCAAGAGTGGTCTAAAGCTCGGGAGGGAGGCTGGGCGGGACTCGTCTAAATGCAATTGGGTGCGACCAGTTTCAGTAATGGACGAGTGAGCCGGGCAGACATTCACGGGTGGGAAGGAGTCTTGACTTGTAAAATATCTAATTCAGTTTAGTTGGCCAGCCAGCCTCATCATATAAACCCTATTAAAAAACCCTTTGTCTTCATCGTTACTTTTGACGTTCGAATAACATTTATCTACGCTAAATAGAACCGCGTTGTAGTCTCCACTGAGCTGACACTAATGAATGTAAAGGTATAACACTGTAGCAATTTCTAACGTCTAGTCCTTGATCTCCAAAGGTGTAGATTTGTCTCGACTTTCAGATCGCCTTTGCTGATTATCACTTGTGGTTTAGTAGAATGCGGATAAATCTATTAGATGCTTTTATCTCTGTGCTTGACCAACCATGCATGGCAGCCGGTTCAACTTAAGTGGAAGTTACGATCAGCAAGTGTCGCTGACTTGCTCAATGGTAGGTGGAAGTTTCTAATCTTATCAAATAGAGTAAGGCGCTAAGCTAGGGTCGCATTGATCCGGCGAAATGGATAAGCCAATTTTAGTGACTGGTATTCGGTGTCACTTTAATCCATGCATCGGAACCAGTGGCTTGCCTTATATGATCCGGGGTAAATACACATTTGTGTGGGGAAGCTTTGCATGCATCAACAGAGCCCCAGATTCAGATCAGTCAAGCTACCGTAGAGGCATCATCTCCAGATCTTTTTATGTCGGCAGATTACCCGTGGCATCGTCAGCCGAACAGGCTGAAATACCACGAGGCGGTAGTTGACCATCCGATGTGTAGTAGAAGCAAGGAATTCTTGTGAAGGACGATAGTGACGAATAGAAACAGGTTGCACTTGCATTCATTTAGGCACTTCGGCATGAAGCTGCTAAGAAAAGCAAAACCCAAGAAAAAAATGGTCCGGTGGACATGTTTAGGGTTGAGCCCAAATCGATATACGGAAGCAGCCCGAGAAACCACCCTAGGTTGGATCGTTATATCAGATTAAAAGTATTTTCGGCTAATAGCCTGATCTTTAAGAATTCACATGATGGTTCATCAACGTCAAACATCCGTCCGTTGCTGACCCATGTAGAAGCTCGTTTGTGGGTTTGGGGCAAATTGCTAATATATAGGACTTGGCAATAATATTGGGATATGTATGACCATAGTATATATAATCCAGATATACCTCCTTCTGCCTAATGCCTTTGTTTGAATCAACTTCCTCTAATACTAAACTTTTTGGGAAATAGAGTTTGTTCAATTGACAAGCAAGATGCTTTCCTTTAAAAACATAGGTGCTGTGCTAGCCTTTTTGGCTAGTGTTGATCTTGCTGCTGCTCAAGGAGCTGCTTGGGCTCAGTGTGGAGGAAGTGGTTTCTCAGGCCCAACTACTTGTGTTTCAGGATATACTTGCGTCTACAGCAAGTAAGAGATCCACTAGGACGACAACATCAGTAAATTATACTAATTTTCTCAGTCAATGGTACTCGCAGTGTCTCCCAGGAACCGCGTAAGTAAAACTCTGGAATGGTTGATTGTGTGTATTTGCAAACTGATAATATTATCAATCTAGAGCTCCGGCTGATCCTACAACAACAGCAGCTACTCCAACCACTGCAACCACTGCACCTGGAAGCACACCAACAAATCCCTCTTCAGGAGGTGGAACTGGTTACAGCACTGGTGGATCGAACAGTATCGATGCAAAGTTCCGAGCAAAGGGGAAGAAGTACTTGGGAATTGCAACTGATCAGGGACTTCTCACAACTGGAAAGAATGCTGCTATCATCCAAGCAAACTTTGGTCAAGTAACACCTGAGAATAGCATGAAATGGGATGCCATAGAAGGTTCGGAAATTTGTTGATGAAATAGGAGCCAGAGCTAACTCTATGTAGGATCACAAAACAATTTCAACTATGGCACTGCAGACTATCTTGGTAAGCGGTTTTACCTGGCCAGTCTCTAGACGTAGTTGCTGACATGATCACATAGTTAACTGGGCTGGTCAAAACCAGAAACTCATCCGAGGACATACGCTAGTATGGCACTCGCAACTCCCTTCATGGGTGAGCAATATCAATAGCAGATCTACTCTCACCTCTGTTATCCAAAACCACATTTCCAATGTTGCTGGAAAATGGAAGGGAAAGATCTATGCATGGGATGTCGTGAATGAGGTGTTTGCAGAGAATGGAAGCATGCGTAAGTAAATTCTCTCCTAGCAATCTTTATTTCTCAGAAGGATTGAGGAGCGAATGCTCCGATATGAAAGAGAAGCACAGGATTCAGAAACTTGGCATAAAGCTGGAGCCAATGTAACAGAAAAGTTAACTCCAAACTTAGGCCAGTCCGTGTTCAGCAGTGTGCTCGGGGAAGACTTCATCTCCATTGCTTTCAAAGCCGCAAGAGCAGCTGATCCAAATGCAAAGCTATACATCAACGAATACAATCTAGATGCCGTTGGATACTCTAAAGTAACAACTGGTATGATTGACCACGTTAAGAAATGGCTCGCTGCCGGTGTTCCTATTGATGGTATCGGATCTCAAGCACATCTCCAATCTACCTCCGGCGGCCAATCGTGGGGACCTAATGGGCAAGGCGCAGTTCTTGCAGCTCTCGCAGCAACTGGAGTTTCTGAAGTTGCAATTACAGAATTGGACATCGTTGGTGCCGCCGCCTCCGATTATGTCACCGCAATAAATGCTTGTCTGAATGTGGCCAAGTGTGTTGGTGTTACAGTTTGGGGTCTTCGTGATCCGGTATGACAACCCCATCCCTTCTATCAACCTCTTCACAGAGAATTTTATTGATACGACCACTGGAAAAACAAAATTACTAATATACAATAGGATTCATGGCGCGCAAGCTCAAGCCCTCTTCTTTACGATTCGAACTACAATCCAAAGTCTGCTTACACTGCAATTCTCAACGCGCTTAACTAAACTATCTGACTGATTGCTGTGGTGGCTATATGAAGGGTGAATAGAGAGGATCTGGATTTAACTTTTTTCTTGTATATATATACATGTATGTAGTGACTGAAGAGGTGGTACAATTGCACATATTTGAGAAATATGTGCTTACCAAATTGTGATCATTTTTTCGTGATGGTAACGACTCTCGAGCAAAACAGATATGAGCCAAAGCGTCACTTTGGACTAGCCCGATAATCACAATTGTTAATTGATCATAGACTCTATTGGTGGGTATTGGAAGTGTACAACAGGAAGTATATTTAATATAGTGGATGTTACATTGCTAGTCAATTCTCAACTCTTTAAAATAGGGTTGAGTGTGTGGTACGTTTGATTCAATACAGACTTATGTCTATAAGTATCATTTATTTTGGATCTGCTCATAAGAAATGTTGGCCAATTGCCTTTTAAGAATCACCTTCGCCTAACTATGAAGCGTAGTTGAGAGCAATGAAGCACGTGCTTCAATGAAGAAATATGTGGAACAGGGGTGTGCTTAAGCCGCTGAACTTGAACTTTACCCCTCTCACAACATATGTCCCTTTTTCCTAGTGCAATAACATTCTACAAGCTTTCCGCAGTTTCAGTATGTCGAGGGCTAAAGTTCTGGTGATAGCGGGATCAGATAGCTCTGGTGGAGCGTAAGTTGTTCCTAGCGATGCGTTCTAGACCTTACGGTATTCTGACATGAATGTAGAGGTCTTGAAGCAGATCAAAAGGTGATTGCAGTTCATGGATGTTACGCTTTGACTACTACGACAGCATTGACTGCTCAAAATACCCTTGGAGTTTTTGATATCCATTCAATACCGCCTGACTTCGTCCGAAAGTCAATTGATGCATGTATAAGTGATATTGACGTGGATGTTGTAAAAACGGGTAAGACGGAGAACGAGAAAGAAAAACGGAAATATACTTGATGTTGAATTTAGCTCAGGTACTAATTGCTATATTTTAAGGAATGCTCGCATCAGCAGAAACCATTGAGGTAGTTGCAAACGCTCTCGTTCGCCATAATGTGAAAACGACCGTCGTTGACCCAGTATGCTCCCACTTCTTCTGGGAGGTATTTTGATCGCTTCAACTTTTTAGGTTATGGTGAGCACTACAGGTGTAGAATTACTCCCACACCAAGCAGTTCGTCAGCTTCGGGAACACCTGCTTCCCTTGACGACGATTCTCACGCCAAACGTGCCGGAAGCCAAACTTATTCTATCCAATGCCAACATACCTTTTGAAGATCCTCAGAGCGTCATAGATTTGATTGATATGGCTAAAGCTATACAGTCATTAGGCCCCAAATATGTATTACTCAAGGGTGGCCATCTCCCCTTCCGAAAAGATGGTTCTGTAGCGAGCACACATGAAGATGGAGCAATTGTCATTAATATCCTCCGTGGAGAAGGAGAGACAACAAGAATAGAAAGTGTCTTCCAAAAGTCAAAAAATACTCACGGCACTGGGTGTTCACTAGCTTGTGCGTTTTTCTCGGCGTCTAATTCGCAAGTGCTTGCTGACACAAATAGCTGCAATTGCGTCGAACCTCGCAAATGGACTAAATATAGTACAGGCAGTGAAAAATGCTTGTAGATATGTTGAAGTGGGTATTAGGACTGCTGTTGACCTAGGACATGGAAATGGACCAATCAATCACTTCCATTCGAATTATACTTTGCCTTTTGCACCGTAAGTACTACCCTTAATCCTAGCTATTGATATTTATCCCTTGTATGTAGTGGTCGATTTATCGAATATGTCCTCGAAAGGGAGGATGTGCAAGAGAAGTGGCATAGGCATGTGGAACACGCCTTCGTTGCAGGACTCGCGGATGGCACATTGCCAGTATCTGCATTCAAGTATTACTTGGTACAGGATTACCTGTTTCTGGTAAGTACTCCGTGAAATGCTACGTGGTACAGGCTGATCTCGCAGATTCAATTTGCAAGAGCGAATGCTTTAGCAGCTTACAAAGCAAAGAGTATGGAAGATATCGTTGCGGCAAGTAAACTAGAAATGTATCTAGAACACGGACTAATGTGGTTGGCAGGGAGCAAAGATAGTTGCTCATATCAATCATGAGATGGGACTACATATCGAATATTGCAAAGGCTTTGGGCTGACCAAAGAAGACCTTTTAAAGACTGAAGAAAGCCAAGGTACCGTCATTCCTCGAAATGGTTCGAATCATTACTTACCCATTATAAGCATGCACTGCATACACAAGGTGATACCTACCACCCAATCACAAGGCCATCAACTAATCTGACCCAGATATGTCCTAGACATAGGACAATCTCAAGATTGGTTATCACTGCAAATTGCATTAGCACCATGCCTAATAGGCTACGGCCAGATTGCTCAACGACTTCACACAGACCCAAAGACCAAACGAGAAGGTAACATATACTGGAAGTGGATTGAGAATTATGTGGCCGAAGACTATGTCCAAGCAGTAGAAGTTGGTTCAGCCTTAATTGAGAGAAATGTCGCCCTACAATCACCAAGTAAAATAGAGGAGCTTGTTGGAATTTTTATTCACGCAACGAAGGTAAGTGTCATATTTATTGTAAAGCTTTTGATTAAACTGATTTTCCATAGATGGAAACAGGCTTCTGGGACATGGGATCAGGATTCTGAGCAGCCAGAGACAGAAGCCCCTATAATCGGTCGAGGAATGCAAAATGTTCAGTCCTAGGAGTAAGCATATGGTAGAGCCTAGTAGAGCCTAATAGACCTATTGACAGCCTTTTGCATTTATCCTTCTGCGATTTTTGTAATTAGGTAGTGTTCATTTGCCTGATGTTTGGAGGCATCACACATGTCGATGTAGTGATGGGGCTTAGCTTCCGTATCCTAACGTGGCGAGAGGAAAATTCACTAGGGTACGGTTTTTAGAAGAACCATCAAATTCAATACATTAAGAAGTTAGAGATTAAGAACACTTGACCGAGTCGTGCATAGAGAATAAATTCTCAATACTCATAGCTTGGCGTTTGCTCTGACAAGCCTAATCGTCGAGAAGTTTTCAAGGAGGCAATCGCACGCCGAGTCAGAAACCACGCTACCCCAGAATAGGCTAGTTATCTCCATTAGCGCGATAAGATTTTTGAAGGAAGCGCAATCTTGCGAAAGTTTCTCCCGTTCCCAAAACAAAGCATTTTGCAACAACTCTCATCAACTACATCAACACATCAACTGCCAGGCATCTTCTCATCTTTCAGAGAAGCCTTTTACGCAGACTATCGCATCAACTGTCATAAACTGACCTTGTACAACCTCATACGCTCTTTCCAGCAAGCAAACAGAATCTCAACATGTCTTACGGTGGCGGATCATACGGTGGAGGTGGTGGACGAGGAGGTGGAGGAGGAGGCTATTCCAACGGGTACGATTCTGGCAGTCGGGGAAATTACTCCAGTGGCTATTCCAACGGGTATGAAAACCTACGGTCTAGATATTGTTGTGAAGTTCGACGCATCCCGTTCATGCGTTCCGATGTTAATGGGCTACCTTTTCAAAGGCAACCTGTCACTTCGCATCACCTAGCAACACAACTCCATTTTTCACTTTAAGGATACGCGCTAACAGTTACACAGAGGTAGCAACGGATACTCCGGAGGCGGTGGTGGTGGAGGAGGTTACGGAGGAGGTGGTGGCGGTGGAAATGTCAATGGTTACAGCGGAGGAGGTGGTTATGGCGGAGGTGCTGGTGGTGGTGGAGGATACGGTGGTGGTGGAGCTGGAGGAGACCGCATGAACAACCTCGGTGCTGGTCTCCAAAAGCAAAACTGGGGTGAGTAACGACTAGCACAGTACTTGATGATTCATGCTAACCAGAGTTGTAGACTTATCTGCCATGCCTAAGTTCGAGAAATCCTTCTACAAGGAAGACCCTCTAGTCACCAACCGCTCGGAAGAAGATGTGGCTAAGTTCAGAGCTACTCACAATATCGCTATCGTTGGAACCAACGTTCCCCGCCCTGTCGAGACCTTCGATGAAGCTGGCTTCCCATCTTATGTTATGAGCGAAGTCAAGGCTCAAGGTTTCCCCGCTCCCACCGCAATTCAATCACAGGGTTGGCCTATGGCCTTGTCTGGACGTGATGTTGTCGGTATCGCTGAGACTGGATCTGGAAAGACCTTAACCTACTGCCTTCCCGCCATCGTACACATCAACGCCCAGCCTCTTCTCGCTCCTGGAGATGGACCTATCGTATTGGTTCTCGCTCCTACTCGTGAGTTGGCCGTTCAAATCCAACAAGAAATCACCAAGTTCGGTAAATCATCTCGCATTCGCAATACCTGTGTCTATGGAGGTGTCCCCAAGGGCGGACAGATTCGGGATCTTTCCAAGGGTGTCGAGGTCTGCATCGCTACTCCTGGTCGTCTTATTGATATGTTAGAGTCTGGCAAGACCAACCTTCGCCGCGTTACTTACCTCGTACTCGATGAGGCTGATCGTATGTTGGACATGGGTTTCGAGCCACAGATCCGCAAGATTCTCGGCCAAATTCGCCCTGATAGACAAACTTGCATGTGGTCTGCTACATGGCCAAAGGAGGTTCGCGCTCTTGCTTCCGACTACCTGAACGACTTTATCCAGGTCAACATTGGATCTTTGGAGCTATCTGCTAATCACAGAATTACCCAAGTGGTCGAGGTTGTTTCTGAGTTCGAGAAGCGTGATAAGATGACCAAGCATCTCGAGAAAATTATGGAGGATAAGGACAACAAGATTCTAATCTTCACAGGTACTAAGCGTGTTGCTGATGATATCACTCGCTTCCTCAGACAAGACGGTTGGCCCGCGCTTTGTAAGTTGATTGAACCTTTATCCTTGTCTTCTCTAACATCAAATAGCCATCCACGGAGACAAGCAGCAAAATGAGCGTGATTGGGTTCTAAATGAGTTCAAGACTGGCAAGAGCCCCATCATGGTTGCTACTGATGTAGCATCGCGTGGTATTGGTATGATTGAAATCCCCCTCCCCGTGCAGCAACGCCCAGCAGCCCAGACAAGTGCTCCACTCTCATCACTCAAGCTCTTTCTAGATTGCGTTATTATGTCCGGGTCCTTTCGTGTCTTGAGGTTCTCTAATACAAGGCGTCTTGGATCTGCAGTGCAGCATTTCCGTGCATCACTGGCATGGTATATTCCTAACTCAAAGTACTTTCCCTGGTACATGATGTGGAATTGACATTCCTTGACTCGATCAAGCCTATCTCCAAGACTCCCAAACCAGAGGACCAAGAAGTGTGAAACCATATACCCTGACATTAACATCGCATTGGACAGTCCAGTAGAATTTGAGAGAGTATTGGATGCATTCAATTGCAGCTCTTCACATGCCGCCGCGGATCGTTGCTATACAAACTTATCTGCTCTTGCTAACCTTTCATAAAAAGATGTCCGCAACATTACTCACGTGTTCAACTATGACTACCCCAATAACTCTGAGGATTATATTCATCGTATTGGTCGTACAGGTCGTGCTGGTGCCATGGGTACCGCCATTACTTTATTCACAACTGACAGTATGTATTCCTACCCCATACATCTTGTTCATCTACTTACATTCTCTAGATCAGAAGCAGGCTCGTGATCTCGTTGCTGTTCTCACTGAGGCTAAGCAACAGATTGACCCTAGACTTGTGGAGATGACCAGATACGGTGGTGGAGGTGGTGGTGGCAGATATGGAGGAGGTGGTGGATATCGTGGAGGACGTGGTGGTGGACGAGGTAAGTCACTTTAACTTCTTTCCCCCCCTCGTTCCATCAGCTGATGGGACTAACAAGGTCGTCGCTAGGAGGCTTTGCCTCTTCCAACAATGCTCCTCTTGGTGGGAACAGACGTTGGTAGAGCCACTCAACGAACAAACGATTTTCCGACATCGCTTTCCTGTCGGATCGGCAAACTAGTATCGGTTTTCGTCAGTCCACCAACATTTTATGAGAATAGCATCCACTGGTCGTTACGGAGTTTATTGGCTGAGGTATGGGAAAAAGGGTAGATCGCTTTGCATTTCCCCCCATTCACCTCTTGTAATTTGTTATTTATCCCCAAAATTTCCTTTGCTTCTCTGGACATGGTATTAGATAAAGGCGTGCCTGAGGTTTTGAACTCAAGTCGTCCTATATTAGATTGCTCTCGCAGGGTGTCCTTACCCTTCATGATATTTTTCAGGACGAGGCGTGCGTGGCCACAAGTAACTTTTCCCTTGCAATAGACTGCCTTGTAAGCTATTTAAATTAGTATGATAGATAATTGCAAGCTTATTTAAAACAAAATGCTTTCCCGTCCTCAATTTATGGCTTTCCGACGGTGTTTAGTTCTGGCTGACTTGGTATACAATGTGTGTGCTCGGAATAAATACATCTCACAAGATCCTTTTCCTCTTGAAGTGAAGTTCTAGAAGCCGAACGAGTAAACAATGGGCAAGTTAAGCTCTACATCCCCCGGCAGGACCGTCTCAGGTAGGTACTCACTCATCAAGTGTGCATCTTAGATGTCCTTCCATTCTGTATTTGCATTGACCTTTTGATTCTTCTCCGCGTCTAGCTAAAGATGAATTGTGCTACGACGAGGAAATATGATGCGAAGTGCTAAGGCTTCTTCTTCGCAATGAACTAATGCCATGCATGGCCTTACCTATCCTCTGTCGTAGCAGTCGAGGGTCTAATCATGGAGATACTTATCGGATTTTAGCGTCCTGGATGAGATGAGAGGAGATGCTGGAGCTACTTTAATATACTTTGCCCTTTTTTTTTTCTTAGGTATATGAGTGCAATGAATGGGTAGGCGTAGCATCGGAGATGCAGTTCAGACTGGCACGACGTGACTCGGGTGGGACTGCTAGAGCGTGTATATCTGATGTGGTTTCGTGGATATGATTGACAAAACGGTTTCTCCTCCTGCCATATCCCTCTCCTCAAGTAGAATTCCACCCTCTACAAACTCCTCGCCAAGGGGTTTCCAACCAGATGGAAAAAAGAGACAGAGTTGGCTCAGGTGGACGAGTATGGGTGGGTAGAATATCAACCATGGCTCCTTTCGGCTGGCTGCTGAAGATTTAGATGCTGGAATAGGGACATGCCTGGATGCATCATTTGAACTCATACTACATGCGAGTGGAACGTGGCCCTAGGCAGGGGAATTCGGTTGCTACGTTGGTGAAAATGGAGGCCACATTTATGAAATATACACTCTTGGGATGGCTTGTTTGTTTCGAACTTTACGCTGCCTGATAGGAAGATGAGGATGCCCGGTCATCGTTGCTTAGTTTTAATGCTGCTAGCGCCTGGTACGTACGATCAGAGCGCTATAGTTCTAGAACATTTAACAAGATATGACCCACTACTTTAGATTCACATGGTGCACAATGATTCGTGATTTATGATGTGTGCAAGGTGAGCAACAGCACACAAGTGTTTAAAATTACGTTGAATACATTAATTACAGTATAGAGGAACCTCGCCCAAGCCACCTATATCGGCCAAGAGATATTAATCGGCACGACAAGCGATATTATGCAATGGACAAGAGCGAGGCTCTCTTTCGGTTCTTGGTTGCGTAAACTGATGTACCCAAACGTGTACCGTTTCCCCCTTCCAAGTAGTGTTGACTGACCAGAAAACGTTTTCATGAATCCTCAATTCCGACCCACGCTCCCAACCAAAAAGTAAAAACTCCAATCCTCCAAAAATGCAGAAAGCTATGCGTGGCAAATGCAAGAATGGATTGGGGTAGATGAAGTGATGTTTGTGCAATGTCGTGTGAATGTTCCTTCCGGGAAACATCCAAGTTGGGTTTTGTATACAAAGTGGCAGTCCAAGCGGCTGGTTAATATATGTGCATTGAGCTAAGTGGAACCAAAGCCATGATCCAGATCGAGAAAGAAAGTACAAGAATACGTTGATGGTTAGTAGTTGGTTATCGAGGTTATGACCATTGGGACTTTTCTTTGAGCCCGCCGATCCGTTCCATATCAAGGGAGTGGAATCGTTCGTCGCTATCCTTCTGGTAGGCTGGAAGCTGATCGTTCTCCTTCAATGGTTCAAGGCCATGGGAACCGTTTTCACCAACGCGAACAACTACCACGCGGCCACCTTTGCGCTGGCCTTGCTCATCGTGCTCGTCTGGGAAAGTAATACGGATCTCTGGAACGGGGGACTGAGGTGGTGATGATTGGTTGCGGATCATGGAAGATTTCTCGTCATAGACGTGGATGCTTGATTCCCGGCCATGGGAGGATGTGGTAATTGTGAGGCGGCGGTGATTTGAAGACGATTTCTCGTTGTAGGTTGGGAGTTGTTGACGTGCAATCGCCCGGCGTTGGCGGATCTTGCGTGCGGTATAGAGGGCTCCAACGAGTAGAAGTGCAACGAAAATGAGAACCATAAGTGCGATCAACAGGTTGAGCATGGTGGGTGACATTGTTGCGGAGCTTTCGCTTCGGGAAACGAGTTGTTTGATGGAATCCATTGCGTTAATAGTAACCGACAAAGACTAATCGTAGGAGTTCGTTGAATTCGTACAAGAGGCTGAGACACTGGTGTCGGTATTGTACTATTTGAATGGAGTGCTGGCAAGAGTGTTTACTGGCTATTGGGGGGGGTTGATCAGCTAGATGTTCTCGGGCAACGCAACTTCTCGATTCCATGAGATCTACCACAAGACATTCCACATCCAACAATGGAAAGAAACAGCACGACTCTCGGAAGAAGGGCGGTCGTGATGATGAGATGATGGTGGTGGAAGTGATATGAGAGAGACTTACACCAGGGACAGGTAGCGGATCAGGACAAGTTCGGAATGTTTGGATTCGGTGAGTTGGCGGGAGGAAGTGAGTGGACGGAGTATCGCTGAAAGAGTGAAGCGATAACCTGGCAATCAATGGAATGATTGAATGAATGTGATGGTCCCGAAGGAAGGAGTGAAGGGCGAACTCGTGAATAACCTCGTCGTTGCTGAGAAGAAAGTGAGGAGAAAAACGGGCAGACGACAGACGAGGTCAAGATCAACTCTCAATTGCCGTAATTTCGATTAAAATGGACCACAGCGGCTCCCAGATTAGGACCAGCCAATCAGGCTGCGTGGTACGCACAACCGCCCCGCTAAACGACCGTTTAGAGTGTTTT
>Ga0247807_10001605_pt1 | contig 13051 bp, 13 predicted proteins | sample UWRJL074202C1_FD_179931 | JGI IMG/M metagenome (GOLD analysis project Ga0247807, IMG submission 179931) | Plant litter microbial communities from Arlington Agricultural Research Station in Wisconsin, United States - UWRJ-L074-202C-1 | ecosystem: Environmental > Terrestrial > Plant litter >...
GTGAACAACGTGTCAGTTGTCTGAGTAGTTCTAGCTCAGGTTGTAGAGCAATGGTAAAGACTTTTGTTTAGTATCAGATTGGCCGCTCTCAACTACTAGACATACGACAAGATAAGAACAGCAAGCGTGCTTGAGGAGAATAAAGAATTGGATGGGATCCATGGCTCATACCCTATTGCCAGTATCATCATCCCAGAGGCGCATCTTCAAGATCTTTGCAGCTAGCATAGTGGCATCTTTCTCTGTATCACCGGGGGCCACGGCTATATATTCCACCCTTAGCAAGTAGAATTACATAATACGTGTTCTTGCTCATATTATGAAGCATGGAATCAGTATAAAAAGACCACGTAGATTTCAAGCTAATGGCATCTATTGATTTGGTATAAGTGAGTGAGTCTTACCTGCAAAAACCAGGATTCCTCTTTCAATAGAAGATATCAATTGTTTGTCCACAACGACAGAAGCGGACAACACTCTCTGCAGGATTGCTACCAAATGATCAGTTAATCACATCCATGAAACACCGCATTTCAGTGTTATCATCTGATTATATGAGCGATACCAGCAAAATTTTGCTTTAACCTCTCAGCTGCTACTAACCTTTCATTGTTGTTACTGATTGTGTGCTATGTAGCGTTATCGATAAATCTGCTTCATAGACAGTTATGAAGATCGTGGATGAATTGTGAAGCCAAGTTTACTTGTTTCTAAAAGTGTTGAATGTTGTGGTCAATCCAGTACACTTACTTCACTTGTGTTTCTATAGCGGAAGTCTGGTGCAGAAAAGAAAGTTTAAGAAGAGACGAGCAGTAGCTGGTAACTTGTAGACCAAAATCTGAACAATTGTCCAATGTAATTTGTTATCCACGGCAACACGCCTATGTGAATACCTTCAAGCTTTTGGTCATATCAACGTGTGGTCTTGGCTTCATCCGAGTTACCCCATATTTAGTTGAGTCCATGCTCGCCATTTTCAAAAAGGTGACTAATCCGGGCATAGCCAATCAAATCTTAGCCTGTAAGCTCAAGTTCACAACCCATCAACTCTTGTTTGCGCTCATATTCGCCATTGTGACAACTTACAGTATACAACTTTCTCAAGTGGTCATAACAGCAAATTTAGACGGGCCTACATATGAAGCTTAGTAGCGCCCAAATTTTAAAAAGGGACACGACTGTAATCGAAAAGCGCTAGGGAACACACAACACGGTGTTCCTACAACCAACAAAATGGCAGCCCGAAAGCTCCAGCAGGAGGTCGACAAGTGCTTCAAGAAGGTTGATGAAGGCGTGACGGAGTTCGAGTCAATATATGAGAAGATCGAACAGTCTACGAATGCCGCGCAGAAGGAGAAACTGGAGGATAACCTCAAAAGAGAGATCAAGAAGCTCCAACGGCTACGGGATCAAATTAAGACATGGGCAGCTAGCAATGATGTTAAAGATAAGGGGCCGCTGCTAGAGAAGCGGAAGTTGATTGAGACGGTAGGTGTCTTTTAATTTACTAAGATGGGAAAATGCTAAACAGCGTATAGCAAATGGAGAAGTTTAAGGCCGTTGAGAAGGCAATGAAAACCAAGGCGTATTCAAAGGAAGGCTTATCAGCTGCAACGAAATTGGATCCGAAGGAGCGTGCTAAAGCGGAAGCATGCGAATTTTTAAGTAATATGGTTGATGAGCTGGAGAGGCAGATAGAGACCCTCGAGGCAGAAGGTGAAGGGATACGAGCGACGATGAAGAAAGGCAAAAACCATTCTGCGAAGCAGGATCGCATGGGCGAAATCGATCGTGTTACCGAAAGACATAAATGGCACCAGGGGAAGCTAGAGCTCATGAAACGGTCGCTAGAAAACGGTGGGATTGAAACCGAGCAGGTGAACGACCTGGAGGAGTCTATTCGATATTATGTTACCGATAATGCGACCGATGACTTTATGGAAGACGATCTGATGTACGAAGATCTCAACCTTCAGGAGGAGGAAGATGTCTACGGCATGAACAATGAGAACGATCGAGTTTCATCGCAGGATACCCAGTCCATACAAGATGACACCCCAGAGCCAGAGATACGATCGAACAGTATACCTGGTGGAAAATCGAAACCAGCATCTACTGCGGAGGCTCCCAGTATATCCACACGACGACCGTCGACCCAAATGAAAAGCCCTGCTCCAGCTTTGGCAACCTTGCATACACCTTTATCAAATATCACCAATAATGCGCAAACAGCGATGAAGCCTGCAACTGTGCCAACTAGAGTACCTGGAGAAACATTAAAGTATGCTTCAGCTGCTGCTGCGGCTGCTGCCAGTGATAAGAATAATGTGGGAATTGCGCCTCTGCCTCCGCCTCCTGAAGCCCTACCACCGCCAAATACTTCTGTTAACCATACACTACTACCGTCAAATGCTGTGAGAAGACCAAGCCTTGCTTCTCCGTCCCCTAAAGCCGCATACTCCCAGCCAACTCCAATAACGCAATCTTCTGCAACAAGACCTAATGTCCCAGCGGCTATAGAACCCTCTTCGAGCTCACAACCAAAGTCACCCGTTCTTAGCCAATCAACTGACGCCTTAAATGGAGGTGGCTTACCGCAGGCCTCAGCCGAGAAACCAGAAAGTACCAGACCTGACACCTCCAGAGGCTCTTCTGGGAAAGGTACAGCAACCCTAGAGGCAACTGATACGTCGAAAGGTTCGTTTCTTTGCCATTATCTCATGTTCAAGTACTAACTGGAGTAGGTGCCGTGCCACAAACCAACGGATTTCTTAATGGAGCTAAGGACTTTAATAGCGAAGAATTGGAGGAATCTATCTATCATCTTCCTCCAGGAATGCAAGACCTATTACAATCGTTCGAAGCTACCCAACAACGAGTTTGTAGTTCTTCATCACAAGCAAATCAAAGAATGCTCGAGGTAAGCAAAGTTTCCAGTAAATTTCGTATCCGAACCGAGTTGCTCGAATCGTGTGGTGATTGTTTGATACTGTCTTGATATTTTTCTCTTATCAGTATTGGTGCTACAAGATATTAATATGGAATCAATCTAGGCTTCACTGAAGACATTCCCGGAAATACAAGACGTGAGTGCACCACGAGAGCGAAAACCCGACTTCAAGTTTGCCACGCCATCGTATTTTCCTTCAGAATCAGCCAGTATATTCGATGATCCCAGGCTGTACTCGCGCATTGATCCAGATACATTGTTTTATGTGTTTTATTATAAACAAGGAACATATCAGCAATATCTCGCGGCGAGAGCTTTGAAGGACCAAAGCTGGCGGGTAAGTCAATCATCAGTAGAATATTTGATCAGAATTCTAATCAAAATTCATTGCATAGTTTCATAAGCAGTACCAAACATGGTTTCAGCGTCATGAAGAACCGAAGACTATCACGGAAGAGTTTGAGCAAGGAACATATCGCTTCTTCGACTATGAGAGCACGTGGTAAGTTAACACTGTGATTGAATATCGAATGCTGCAGAGTATTTCCTATATGGATTTCGGATCCATCATGGCCCGGATTTTCTAATAGTGATGGGATGATATTGAGCATATTTTGTTCTAAGAATACGCAAAAGCAAAGAAATATGTTGCTAACACATCTCCTTTAGGATGAACCGACGGAAAGCAGACTTCAAGTTTGCATATAAATTTTTGGAAGATGTTGTATGATATACTTGTAGAAGTTTTGGTGTCCTGGTGGGAGGTTGGCGCATGGTGTTGCTCCTTTGGTCCAGGGAGACCATTGGTATCTTAAAAATCAAATTAGGGCGCTACATTGTACAAAACTGCCGCTTCTGTTTGTCTTGACCCAGACTGTAATCTTCAAACTCGATCACGATGATCGTACGTCTTATGTTGGTCGGGGATTTCCCTACACCAGTAATAATGCACGACTAAACGAGGCTGCACATGAAAGCGAATTTGATGCTAGTCCTGCAACGCTGCCCAACACTCCTGAAATGGGTTGCAAATACAAGTGTAACAAAGTGAAGCTATAAGAACTCGATATCGCCAACTCACGTAGAAGGAGTTTGCCTTGTTAACCCAGCATAACCATCCAAGTGCGCTCTTCTCAGAAGGCACACAAATCCCTTTTTGCTTTTTGGCATCCTCTTGGAGCCGCACTTCCGAGCTAAGAGACACATGAGCATCTGCGCCGCAAAATGCGCACCATTGTCAAGGGTCTGAGTGAAAGCTGGGTCGCACCAGTGAACCACAGATTCAATTTCTTTCACAGCCAAGACCCCACGGAATTCTGCGCTGTTTCCTTTCGCGTTCTAGAATATGACTTGGGAATAATAGCGAGAGCCGCACCTTTCTATATTCCATTTGCCGTCAAGACTCAGATTATCTGTGCTAACTGTATCTAGCCAGAGAAGAGCCTTCATTTCCGGCTTCATTGCTAATCTCCTCGTGGGGTTTCTTGCTGGAGCTTGATACTTGGAACTTCGTCCCAGCCTGATGAACATTACTTCAACTACCATGCCTGCTGAGCAGGCATAGATTCAGATTGATTTGGTATCATCGCCGCATAATGATAATCAATAGGGCACCATTTGATAGACGTCGTCAGCCTCATGTCAGATCGTACTGGACAGTATAGCAGCGACGAGGCAAAAGAAGGCGAAAAGTACTTCACTGCACACACCTTCATCATTCGTAGCAGCCTAGTCTGCCCGACCTATGAAGAAAGTGTGCTCCAATCCAGCACTTCAATTATCTACTCCTGGACATGTCAGTCCTGTTACCGCTATTATTGCATCAGCATGCAGAGGTCACAACATATATGTCCTCTTGCCCGAACTTACGGTTATGGTCAACACTATTCTTGTTCTAGAACAAGCAGTACATGACAGTCAATCTCGCCCGACCCTCTAGGATTGATGCCATTCTGTAAAATGTGTGCTAGGATATTTGGCGTAGACTTGGGGTCTCCCAGTCTGTGACAAGATGTGCAGGGGGTAGCAAGACGATGAAGATTAGGCGTTAGCCCAGTAGTCTGCCTACATGTTGTATGATGGCTAGCCGAACCACTTCTTACCACTCCGCACGCCTTAACAAGGCTGTTCCTACTCAATTGGACAGATGAATTTGCTTAATTCACTTTACCGCATGGGTAGACGAGGCTCTGAGAAGTTCTGAGAGTTTCCGGACCTGCTTCGCTTATGGTATGCTTGTCACTTCTTCAAATCTTTGACTACCTTAGAGCACATTTAGCAATACCTAGCGAACTTTATCATTACATAGAAGGCTGTGGCTTTTTCAATGTATATACCTCGGTGAGCGCATTGGGAAAGGTTTGGTTTCAGTCGGATCGATTCAATCTTGCAAAATACGATCTACATATCTGTTGCTGATACTGGTCTGCTCCCATCCAACGGTTCTAATGAGGCTCACGACTATAACTGCAACCGCAACTTACCATCTGTAACACATCTCACCGCCACACTCACAAGGTTCACGTGTAAACGCCTTGCTTGGGACGAATCACACCGCTAGATATTTACCATGAGATGTCCTTGAGGTGCAACGTCGACTTGACTCTTCCCCAATACAGGCCTTATATTACAGTCCGGCTCAGGAATTCATTATGTGAATTGCTTCTTCTAAAACGTCTTTGTAGATCCCCAACCTAGTTGCCCCTTAACTTTGCCTCCTTTCTATCTTCTGGTAACAGAGCGACGCTTGATAGTTCTGCTCAAGTTTTTATCATCTCCTGATTTTGAAAACTACGGATTACGTGGTGAGTTAAAACGTCTACTGAATTGGGTTAAACAAATGTTTGTTCCAGTACCTTGTGAACAATCGAATTTGTTTAAGTATTGCTACTAATGAAAAAGAAGGATCACAGTACTTCTTCAATGGACCTCCAAAGCATTTACCCTACCTCGTTCGAGCAAGGCTCGAGAACAAGCTTATTCCCACATCAAAGCGAGGAGTACGAGATAGACATAATAAACCCGATAATTGACTCTCAAGGTGGCGCTGCAATGTACCGAGACCATTCCAATGAAAGCCACTATTCAACATATTCTCTATCACCTAATTTATCACCTAATGCCATGTCATATGGTAGATCTTCTCCCGCGTTGGACTACGAGTCCACTTGCACTGTTTACGGCAATAGAGATGTGACGAATTCTAGTCATGTTGATGAGTACTTATCCACTAGACAACCTCTTGAACAGGATGAAGAAGTTCGGCACACACCAGACAGTCTGGGCTGGTCGTCTCAGACGGAACTTTTAAAACTGTACGAATTCAAGGTGCCTAAAGGGAGACAGCCTTATTTGGAATTAAGCCCGCGATGGAATGTCACTTTAGAAACTCCTCGAATAGTATACTTGAGCAGCGGGTAAGGTCGAAGAAGGCGCTGACAGTATTCATAACTAAGGAGCTGACAATCCAATAGACCAACTGTAAAGGGGGTTCATATATGCAAATTCCCCAACGGATGCGCAGCACACTTCAAAAGACCGGCTGACCTGGATCGACACTATACTAATGTGCACGCCTGCGATGACCAAAAGCAACGATTTCCCTGTGACTATATCAAATGTCCACGATCAACCGACTTCTTCACAAGGAAAGATCACTATAGAGACCACTTGAAAGACTACCACAAAGAAGATATAGGATCCGCCAAGAAGACGAAAAACTTGTCTGATAAAGAATGGAGAAGAACTGAGAGAAGGTGGAGAGAGGAACGACAGATTACACCCAATTGGTGGCGCTGTGTGAAGTGTCTTTTACGAGTAAAGGACTCCTGGAGCTGTCCTGAATGTAAACAACCCTGTGAGCCCAAACGAATTACAGCGCGTCAACAGATGGCTCAGAATCTGACCCCTCCCCTTCAAAGTACTGATGAAGTGGCATTTCCAACTTATGGTGACGACCAAGATCACTACTCGACCTCCTACCTGAAATGTACTACATGCCAGGCATCGGGCTGGATTGCAAGCGTTGATGGTACATGTTGGGAGCCATGTCATGATTGCCGCTCTCAATCTACAATTGAACCTGCGACATCACCGTATTACAGATACCAAGAATACAACAGTGCAAGCTATCAAGTATCATATGCCACCTAACTATCAATGGCGGACTAAAAGCAGTCAAAAGGAGGAGGTGTCTCTGTGTATCGCACATAAAAGGATCTAATAAGTTTTTTTAGGGAGGAGACCTGAATATGAGATTTGGAGCGCGTTTGAGCTTCCGGCATTGAGGACTAGGGAAGTCAATAAGTTGGTGGGCTGGTGTAAGTTGTCCATAATTTGGAGTTTGGCGTTTGAGACTTGGTATTGCTGGATTCACTCTTCTTCTAATTTCTGTTTCTCTCTGGCCCCTTTTTGTCCTTCGAACTTGATCTTCTATGGCTTCTACTTTAAGCAGTGCAATGCTTGAGTTTTCAAGCGAGGATATTGTTTCTTTATGAGGACATGACATTTCCTTTGGATTTCACAGCTAGTTCACAGCTATACTGGATTGTTTGTTTTTGTAATTCTATGGGCTGGGAGTATTTGTTGTTTGATCTCGAGTCAAATCACGATTTTCACGAATAAATTTCAAGGCGTCATTAGATAAACGGCTGGAATGGGAGGATGTTTATGCTTGTTGTTTATGCACGTCTGAGAGAATCCGACACCATCAAAGTTGGAATTAGATGCAATGAATTTCCTTGGGGAGAGCAGTAGTCAGTTTGCCAATACTTATATACCAAATTGAAAATCTGAATATTCAACGACCTGCGCTCATAATGAAATCTATGATCGGAGAGAAAGAGAAAGAGCAAGCTATAAATTCGCTTGAGATGCATCGTTTATAGCTGAATCTGGCGTTCGTATTCAGAGCCCAAACAAGCTCTGGTCAGAAGCACTTGCTCATCCCGTGATCTGCACTATAGATCGCGGGGTGGCCCGGTTAGAGAATGCAGGCGCTCGGATTTCTCGTTGGATCTTACAGTACTCGGAGGTTTTATAGGTTATGGAGGCCAACGATGAAACTACTTGTTAGTATAACAGAAGGATACATGTGCTATGTATCTATGTTAACCGTTTTCTTAGGATTCGACCAGCTGACGAAATAGCCCCAACGGCGGCTAAAAGAAAGATGAAATACGAATCCGCATCCGCAGCAGTGTTACAGTACGCTCTGGCACTATTCTGTCTACCCCTCATTCTTCTTCGAGACACCACGAAGATCGAGTAAGTATAACGCTCTACCTCCACAACACCGTGCTTCCCCCACACTTCTGCTAACAGTTCTGCGAGTCGAAGCGAGCTTCCTAGTTTACCTAGTACAGCTACCACCCATTCTTGCAAGCGCCAAAGCCAGTGTCATTGCCATTGCCGCGGTGACCCTCGGAACTGGATCCTCAGCTCCACTCTGCGCCGACATTCGCGAATTCTGCTCTCAGCTACCTAGGTATCTTAGGACGTTCGGTATACGTCCTCTCTTCCCATTATGAACGCCTCCCGAACCGTACTATTCTCTCGAAACCTCTCCCAAGGAATAACCCGATCGTCGCATTCCTCTTTTGCCCGCAGTACCGCATCTTTCGGTCCGGCATTCACACGCGCCAGGAACATGGCTACCTTCAACAAGATCAAGGTCAAGAACCCGGTGGTGGAGCTAGATGGCGATGAGATGACCCGTATCATCTGGAAGGACATCAAGGACAAGTTCATCCACCCATACTTAGACATCGATTTAAAGTACTACGACCTAGGACTCGAGTACAGAGATGAGACCAATGACCAGGTCACCATTGACTCTGCGGAGGCCATTAAGAAGTACTCTGTTGGTGTGAAGTGTGCCACCATTACACCAGATGAGGCACGTGTAAAGGAATTTAACCTCAAGCAAAGTATGTAGCTCTTTGCCAGCTGTTGCCACAAGTACTTATTTATCTACAGTGTGGCTGTCTCCCAATGGCACAATCAGAAATGCCTTAGGAGGTACCGTCTTCCGAGAGCCCATCGTAATTCCACGAATTCCTCGGCTGGTACCAGGCTGGAAGAAGCCTATCATCATTGGTCGTCACGCATTCGGTGACCAGTACCGTGCAAAGGATCTAGTAGTCAAGGGAAATGGTACACTGAAGATGGTTTTCACACCCGAGGGCGGCAAGCCAGAGGAGATTGAAGTTTACCAATTCAAGAATGGGGGAGGAGTTGCGCAAACACAATACAACACCGACGAGTCCATCCAAGGCTTCGCGCATGCTAGTTTCAAATTGGCTTTGAGCAAATCTCTGCCTCTCTACATGAGCACGAAGAACACCATCTTGAAGAAGTACGATGGTCGTTTCAAGGACATCTTTGAGGATATCTTCGAGACAACATACAAGAAAGAATTTGACGAGAAGAAGATATGGTATGAGCACAGACTCATTGACGACATGGTTGCGCAAATGATGAAGAGCAGCGGTGGTTATATCATGGCACTCAAGAGTATGATATTTTCCTCTCATCCTGATCCCATGCTAATATTAGACAGATTATGATGGAGATGTGCAATCAGATATCGTGGCCCAAGGTTTCGGTTCTCTGGGTCTTATGACATCCGTGCTCATCACGCCAGACGGAAAGACATTTGAGTCTGAGGCTGCACACGGTACTGTAACACGCCATTACCGCGAACACCAAAAGGGCAATGAGACCTCCACTAACCCAATCGCATCGATCTTTGCCTGGACTAGAGGTCTCATTCAAAGAGGTACACTCGACGAGACACCTGACGTAGTAGCTTTCGCCGAGTCACTCGAGAAGGCATGCATTGATACCGTTGATATAGACGGTATTATGACCAAAGATTTGGCACTTGCATGTGGCAAGACCGGAAGAGAGGACTATGTCACAACGACCGAGTACCTGAACGCTGTCGAGAGACGGATGAAGACTCTTTTGAAGCAGAAGTTGTAAATAGGAGAGATAGACATGGAGAGCATTGGTCGGACCATCCGATTACTGCATCTAAGTCCGCATACTGACAATCATGAGCATCCTTTGCATTGACTTTATGTACATAGACCGCATGCGCTTCAGAAAGCGATCATTCCTCTGATAACTGCAAATCACTTGGTGTTATGTGGTAGAGTCTACGATTTGGGTATATATATATCGTTATTTGCAAATACTACAATCATAAGCTGAGCACATATGTTTCATGGTGGAAATTGCCAATGTAGATTCCTTCAAATAGTAAGGGTTGATCCAAAATGTGCTTAAGACTATTTGCCTACTCTCTCTGTTCTACTGCCTAAACTCTGGTAACTCGAAAATCTATTTGACGATATTGATGTCACATACTATTACACAAACCTTAATTTAGTTATCTGCATTGCCAGAATCAACGACCATTGGTGAAGACGTTCTAGCCTTCCCCTTCCCCTTTTTCGCAGATGCAGTAGGAGTCTCTCCGTTACCCTCTTTCTTCTTCCTACTGACTCTTGGTTTCTTAACCTTCCCGTCAGGAGCGCCCAGTTTTGGATGATACCCTCCGTCGTCCTCCCTTTTCCTTTTCCCCTTTGCAGTGCCTGGATCTAAACCCGCAATCGTAGGATCGTAACCCAGTCCGTCTTCTTCCACAATCTCCAACGCATCCCCGTGACTAGGCATAGGCATACTCGCTCGTTTCCCAGCACCTCGTAACGAACCCGGCTTGCCGTGTGATTTCTCGCTGCCTTCGCCATCTTGTAGGAAGATCCTCGGCTCGTTCCGGCGCAGCCAGTTGTACACGCTGACTGGGTTTCTCAGCGCAACATTTTCCTGTGGGCTTGGTTGGGGATGAGGTGTAGTTGATGGCTTCCCTAGCGAGACATCTATGTCGCAGATGTAATCGTCAATCTGATCAGCGGTAAGATAGGCAATCGGCCCAGTTCCATCCACGGTGCCCAGATCCTTGAGCAAGTCAGAAGATACCAGCGGGCTGCGGGTTGAGATATGGTGTATGCTGTTCAAAAGATACGCAAATGACTTCGGGGGCTTGGAGGCTGCCTTCAGTGCAGCCTTTTCTTCGAGGATAGACCCGATATCCTTATATATTGCTTGTCCAACCGGGGTTTCTAACTCAGCGGCTTCTGCGAGCTCTTCGGATGTGACGAGAGCCGGTACATCAGCAATTGCTGGGGTTTCGACAGATAGGTCGATACGTTTGTCGGCAGGGATTTGAGCGGAGTTGTTGACATCGAGAAGGAGCTCCATTAGTTGGCTATGCGAAATGATTTTAGTTACAGAACTCGCGAAAAAACCTGCGAGGTACATACTCATTCTGTTGTGCCAGTCGGCGAGCAGTCTCCTTTGCTGCGTGCTCTGCACTGAACAGCTCGTTGCTCTGCCTCATCTGCTCATCAAAGCGGACTCTCATCTTACGATACTTCTTTCTAAGCGGCGCATCCGTTAGCCACGTATTTGAGCGCGTTGCGCTGGGGATCTAAGTTGGAAACTCGAAGTCTCGGGTCACTGTCAAATCGATGATAACGTACTTATATGATTTGTAGGTCTGCTTCACTTCATCCGCCTGGGGCAAGCCTTCATCCATGATGTCCTTATCGATACTAGGGCCATTTTCTTTGTTCTGTTCTGCTTCTTCTGACATCTCGTCGATATCATGGGAGAGCTGCTTCAGTAATTGACTTATCTGATCGATATGGCTGGACAATATGCCAGGTCTGTAGTTGAGTAGTAGATTCGCGCGGCGCGAGCTATGAGACTTATGAAGGGACCAGCCGCACATAGGTTCAGCTTGCTAAATATACCAGCCCATTATTTAAGGCACCACACCACTCAAATATCCAGAAGATATGAACGCACTACACGTAGTCAAGCATAATTACGAGGGTATTCTTAGACATATGAGTAGCTTGTAAAATGACCACCAGTTAAATCTTGAATAATTTTTCCAGTATCTATATAAATTTGCTACTGTTTCTGTTAATAGAGTGGTTTGGAGAGATATAGATGTACACCGCCTTCGGTTAGGTGTACCGAGCAATGCGGGCTACTGGCAGAATGCCGAAGAAAAAAGATTCTGAAATCCCAATCCCAGCGGACATTGATTCAGCGCCGGGTACCTCGAATAACTCGGGAAACATTTCAGCAGGAAGAATTTAGTCATTGTAGTTGACATACAAAGATGGCCCGAAGCTCTCTTCCACCGACAGACGCAATGGCTCCGACCGAGTCGAAGCCAGTGAAGGAAAAGTCTAGCAAGAAGAGAAAGTCGATGGACCTGGCTGAGCCAGCTTCGACTACCAAAACCAAGACAAAATCTAAGGACAAGTCAAGCAAGAAGAGAAAGGCTTCTGCGGTAGTAGAGGCTCCAGTTGTTGCCGAGTCTACTTCTGAGCAAAGTGCAGCTCAAGAGGATGAGCAGGTAAAGGAAGATACAGTTGATGTCGTAATGGACGACGCTGAATTACAAGGCGACGGATTAGAAACGACGGATTCAAATGACCCACCGGCTAAGAAACGCAAACTGTCTGTTGACGAGATCGAAGTGGACATCACAGCTCCCGAACCTCCTTCGAAAAAGGCACTCCGTCTCCTCAAGAAAGGCAAACCTCTTCCCCCGTCCAAATCAGGCGCAGAGCCCACTGCTGCAGAGGTCGAGACGAAGAAGGCTGAGGTGGAAAAGAGATCTGAATATGGTGTTTGGATTGGTAACCTACCTTGGTCTGTATCCAAGGAGGATCTGCGCAAATTCCTAGTAGAATACTCAGATATCACGGAAGAGGGTATCACCAGGGTACACATGCCCGGGCCCAACGATAAAAAATCAGCGAACCAGGTACAGGAGCGAAAGTTTGGCAAGATCGTCCATAACAAAGGCTTTGCCTATGTTGATTTCTCGACCGAGGAGCTGGTGGAAAAGGCGATTGAGTTGTCGGAGCAGCTGCTCGGTGGCCGGCGGGTGTTGATCAAGAACAGCAAGTCGTTCGAGGGCAGGCCGGAAAAGACAAAGGAGGAAAGTCGTGCTGAGGGCAAACCGCCCAACAAACGAGTGTTCTTAGGAAACCTGAGATTTGACGCTACAGAGGA
>Ga0247807_10001607_pt1 | contig 13044 bp, 8 predicted proteins | sample UWRJL074202C1_FD_179931 | JGI IMG/M metagenome (GOLD analysis project Ga0247807, IMG submission 179931) | Plant litter microbial communities from Arlington Agricultural Research Station in Wisconsin, United States - UWRJ-L074-202C-1 | ecosystem: Environmental > Terrestrial > Plant litter >...
GTCTAGGGAAGGAAGCTCTCCGTATGGGATAGGTCTAGGTATACTAGCTAACGAGGGTGTGTGCCTGAGGCCACAACACCTTCCAACGAGACAAATCCTCTGGATGTGTCAAGAAAAGTAACAGTATTCGAACGAACCAAAAACAGCAGTTGGCTTCTTCACAGCGCGCATTCTGAAAAGTGATTAGCTAAATTGTTCAGTGCTGTGAAGCGTTGCTAGTCTGTTGTGGAGTCACTTAGCCGAGGGTGGTTCAGGGGCTTAGCCGAGAGATGACTTTTTGCTGTTGATGATGTAGGACTAAATTAGAACACTGAAGTCTACAAGGGCAGAAAACTGCTAAAGTTGAGTTAGATTAGTACGATTGAAGGTTAGAGCCAGGACATTGAACAAAGTTCATATATGAACAACCTTCTGGCTATGAATTGATGACCTTGACTTGGATTGTTATGAGGTTATGACTAGGTACAACACGCTGAGGCATCATCACTTGAAAATTTGCAGTTAGTTGAACGTTAATTTTCCCATTTTAGTAGGCTGCATCTTGTTCTTTTGATAGTGATCTGTTGTAAGATGCTACTGGAAATTGGATAGCAAATAAATATTCTGGAATCCTCGCTATGAAATTCAAAATATTCCGAGAAATGTACATATTCAGTACACACGTGATTGGGTATTTCTTAGGCTACCAGTGGGGCCGCTAGCTGACTCAATATTCTATACCATCTGTCTGTTATTCTGCTTCTAGTCAACTCTATGACTTTTGATAACAACAGATCTACAACACAACCCAAAAAGAAATCAAGTGCAACGCAGAATTACCACTTGGGCAAACACACTACCCTGCATTCAAAGACTCACTTTTTTTTAGCGCACCATCTTCTTCTAATACAAAAAAGGTACCTGAAGACACTGATAGGCAATATTTCTGGTAAGTGAAAGCTCTTTCCTCTCAACTTTACAACAGCTTACCAAACAAAACTCCATACTCCGCAACCACCTCATTTTTCATAAAAAACATATCACAGATAATTGACAGCTATTTCAGCTCTTACTAATAATCATTCCAGTATTTTCCAAATAGCTAGGCGTAACATCTTTCATTAGCACTTGATAACTTCTATCTTTCCTCGCAATGGAGCCGGCAGCGGTCAAACGATACAACTTCCAGATCAACCCATTCCCTACTCATGGCACACAGTCGGATCAGATTGCATGGTTCCAGAACGAGACAAATTTGAACTTCTCCGATATTGGCAGCAAGACCGTTGTCAACACATACAATTCCCTCTGCGATTTGATCGTTCAAGTTACTGGTCTAAGCAGTGCCGATACAATCCATACCATCTTTGAAGCACACCTCGATCTCTCTGGGCGAGCGGTAAAAGGACAGAAAGGATGGGTAATTCAGAAGTCAGAGTTGGTGAACAAAGTTCTCGCCGATATTGCAATGATTACAAAAAAGAGAGAATATGCCAATAAGGCTTCTGATATTTATCGTTGCTATCGGACTTGGCTCTGTGCAGCACTTATTGCTTATGCTCCAAGAGAGGTTACAATTGCAAGACGAAAGGTCATTAGGCAATCAAAGACAGATTCCACCCGATCTTCGGAGCCGCTACAACCTGACATGGACGATCCCGGACTTAAGATGGTCGATGAGTCGACTAAATATATTCCATTCGAGCTCAATATGTCGAGCAAATATCCCGAAGAGCCTCAGTTTGTAAAGTTCCAGCCGCCAAAGAAAGAAAAAGTACTAAATCAGGAAATGGCGATGGACAAGAGATCTCAATCCGAGCGAGACCAATCTTCAACTCAAAAGTTCGCTGGCTTGTCAGAACACCCTCTTCTTTCACATGAGTCTGAACCAAAGTGCTCATCTCCAAATGAGCCCATTGAACCGGCAAATGGACTTCCAGACATGGCTCCTGCTAATTGGATCCCCGAACCCCCTACTATCAACATTGAAACCCGAAGAATTACCCTTCGTAATGGCCTCTACAGGCCCCTGGGTCTGGGTTCTCTTGCACGAGTCTCCGTCTCTCCGAACGAGTTCTCTTTTGCTGGACCAAATGCAAACTTTGATGCTACTTACCTCGGCCAAGCACTTGGAGCAGATCAGATTTCACCAGGTTGCTACAGCATTCGCCGTGACTCCTTCATTCTTCAGCTGTTCCCCAACATTACCTCTTATCGTGTCGTTGCTGCGATTTACGATCCACTTGTCCCACAGGCTCCTGGTAATCACGGTGCACAAATCTCATTTCTTGTTCCTCCGGTAAAATATGATGGCAGTATGTTTCCTGTGTTCTTGCAGGCTGCGTCCGGGGAGGGATATCGGTATCTAGGAATGTATCGACATCCAAGCGCGCCAGATTATTTAGGGAGAAGCGAGATGGCAATGCTACCATTAGGCTTGATGATGCGGTGGTGCAATTGGATTTTGATCGACGAGAAAACTAGGGAAATGGCGGAAAACTTGATTGGCAAGAAGATGTAAGCGAGTCACTTCCCACGTTTCCATTCACATGTTGTGGTAATTTACTGATAAGCTATAGGGGAGAGGTGATTGATTTCCAGCAAGTTCATCCAGCTAGTCAGCTTCGTCGGATTTTCCTCAATAGCGACTTTGGCACCGAGCCTAAGCTTCGTCTCGTGTACGAGTATCTCGAATTTGTTAGCTATCGATCTGACTTTTATGACTACCTGATTGATGGTCAGTTTTTTGACTTTTCGGAAGCTGAACAGGGCTACCCTTAAGAGTGTTTCAGTTGCGTTACCCATGTGGTAGGAGAATCAAGTTAAGTCATAAACGGAAGGTAGCAGTGTGGTGGCAACATAATGAATGAATTGAAAACCAAATTCAGTGGATACTGATACCGTGGTAAATGATACGGCAGAATTTTTGTGTACATGCAAGTCGTAATCGTTATGATTAGGAGATCTGGGTCGTTAAATAGCATGTCATCACTATCCTCAGCTACTTTCTACTATCGGAATACTAGAGAGAAAATTTGATCTACATAAACTAAGAGCTTTTCGCAAGAAAGTGAAAGTTTGTGAACCGAGGTAATCTCACATCACAATTGAACCTATTAAACGTCGCTTCTGTCTTAATTTGTGAGCAGTTGCTGCTTCAAAGTTGTCAAGGACCTCTACTCACGATAGGGGCAACAGGAGAGGTTCTTCAGCGTTAACGTGTGTTAACAATCTTGTATTGTGATAAGTCTAGGGAAGGAAGCTCTCCGTAGGGAGAGATTCTATGTATGGCTAACTACTGGGGATGTGGGCGCCAGAGGCCACAACAAAAGTGAGCCGGGCGAGTTATGGCCATCACTAGGATACACTTCGGAGAACATGTACCCTTAGATTAACCAGCCTAATCAACCTTGACAATATCCAATCTTTGAATAAACTTCAATTTGCCCATCTGCCCCAGGACTTGAGTGACCGAAGACTCTAATACCATCTAGCACGGGAAGTGCATATGTTTCGTATAGAAGCGTCACATCCGCCACGAGAGATGGTTTCCAGGTCCTTCTTCGATGTGGACCGAGCCCATTTGCTCACCATGAGATAAAGTTATTCACAAAGGCTAAGGTCAAACTATCCTCTGGCGCTTAGCTATCTACAGCAGCTATATACCGCCAGAACCTGAACACTTTAGCTGAAGAGCTACTAACTTGTCTATACTCCCCTGGTCTGTCGAAAGGCGATTTGTCAAATACCAGAGACAAGAAAGTTGGGCCCTCGATATAGGAAATTATCATTAGACCCATTGTTCCCGTTTCTGTGCCAAAGTGCATAGTGTGCTAATGAAACATTGCTAAAGCAATATTGTTGTATTATTGCAACTCTTGAGCAAACCAAACCTTTACGATAGATTTATCCAAAAGTGGCCACTTTCCGAGCAAGAAAGAAGATTCAAGTGGTTTTTTTCTTAGAGACGGATTATCTTAGCTACAATATTTCCAATTTGGGAAGCGGAATGCAGCAAAACGTCTGTACAGTGAGATGATGAATAGTCACGTGAAATATACTCGATGACTCAGGTAGGTGGAGTCGCACATATGGTAAATGGCTCTAATACCAAACATCGAGAAAATAGAGAAAATTATCTGATCCGGAGAAATTTACCGTTGGCTGTCTCAACTTGCCTAAACTTGGGGTCTCATTGGCGGAAGTCGAACATGATCAATGCGGAAGGACGATTCCGTGGTCAATTCGGCAGTCATACCCACTAGTTACTATGGAGGTTGATCCGGAGCAATATTAACGCACCAAAAGCACATCTTGTTAAGTATATGACCAGCTGAGCTTCGGAATACCGGGCTCCTGATCCTTAATTATTCTCTTGGAAACTCACATTCCTCAATCGGCTTTGATGGCCGTACCATGTTCTCATCTAGGTCTGTAATTCGTGCCTATCTGGGACGGAAGTTTCTAGAGAAGTGGTGGTGTGGTGTAGATTGGGGCTAGTGCCGTCTGAACTTTCGTTATTGCTGATTTTCATAAATAGGAATGATGTTTCCCATAGATCCGTCTAGTCGTAGGTCAAATAAATCCTCATTTCCCCCCCATTATGCACTTGTTTTCCACACTAACCAAGTTTGCGACCATATCATTGGTCTCCGCGATCGATGTCTCGAGAGGTGCTATCGTGGAAGCTGAATCCGGCTTACTAACAGGAGTAACTGTTGGAACATCTCCGACTGGTTTCTCTGGTGCCGGATTTGTCCAAGGGTTCGATACTGATGGCGACAAGATAACAATCACTGTAGAGAGTTCTAAACAGGCGTTGTACGATGTTGTAATCCGATATGCTGCTATATATGGTGAGAAGCAAACAACGCTCTCCATAAATGGTGCACCTGGAGGATCATCTGTTGTACTTGCAGATACAACTAATGCTGCTGTGCCGGTAAGCTATTCTACCCGTCATGGCAGCTGTAGCTTGAGCCCTGGCAAATTTATCAACATTGTACTAATTGAGGTAGTGGGCAAATGCCACTGCTGGTCAAGTCCTACTAAATGCTGGAGATAACACAATTTCACTAGCTAACAACTGGTAATTCATCTTTATAGTATATATGCTCTTTTTAGGTTTATGTACTAACACTTCTAGGGGATGGTATTTTATTGACGCTCTCTATATAACTCCAGCTTCTGCACCAGCACCGCACAAAGTTAGCAATAAACTCGTTGCTCCTGATCCACTACCAGTGACACAAGCTCTTTTCAATAAGCTGCTATCAAAATATGGAAGCGGGGAGATATTTTCAGGTCAGGCTGAACTCAGCGGAATAACTTATCTTGAGAATAACGTAGGGAAAACACCAGCTATGGTGGGACTCGATTTAATTGACTATAGCCCAACGCGTGTTGTAAGTTGGGATATCGCAAACTCCCGAGCTTTCATTGATTAATGGTTATAGAAATACGGCACTGTAGGTGTATCAGTTGAAGATGCTCAAACATTCGACGCTCGTGGAGGACTAGTAAGTTTTCAGTGGCATTGGAACGCTCCAGCGTAAGTCTAACATAAGCCCTAAGCATGGAAATCTCTCTAATCGAACTCTAGTGACCTCATCAACAATGATACTGTTCCTTGGTGGTCAGGGTTCTACACTTACGCAACAACTTTCGACTTAAAAGCTGCATTGGCCAACCCAACTGGCGAGAAATACGCACTTCTCATCAGCGATATGGATGCTATCGCAAAGCAGCTTTTGAGACTTCAAGCCGCCAATATACCAATCCTGTGGAGGCCACTTCACGAAGCAGAAGGGGGATGGTTCTGGTGGGGAGCTTTTGGACCTGAGTCATGTAAGGCTTTGTACAGACTAATGTATGATCGCTTTACCACGGTTCACAAGCTTCGCAATTTGATCTGGGTCTGGAATTCCGTTTCTCCCGCCTGGTATCCAGGGTCTGACGTTGTTGATATTCTTGGTTATGACTCATATCCACCCATTGGTGATCATGGACCTGTCAGTACACAATATCAACAACTTATCGCCCTAGGTGGCGACACTAAGATGGTCACTTTACCTGAAGTTGGGAACATCCCAGATCCTACAATTCTCAAAGCCTATCATGCCGATTGGAGCTACTTCGTTGTTTGGAATGGAGAATATATAGAATCAGAGACTTATAACCCTCTGGCCTTCAAAAAGCAGGTCTACAACGACCCCACAGTGCTCAAGCTCACAGATCTCGGCAATTGGAAGGGAGGCTTGACCGCTACGACTTCAATGACTTCTACCAGGACTGAGGTTTCTTCCACATCTAGCAAACTCATTATGACAAGCAAGGTCTCTACCACTACGGCTAGTATTCCAGTACCCACCCAGCCGCTATGGGGACAATGTGGGGGTATAGGCTACACAGGTCCGACTGTTTGCACGACTGGGTCAACATGCGTGAAGTCAAATGACTGGTACTCGAGCTGTATACCTCGATAATACAGATTATTTGAATCATTCTTGTACATAGCTTGACTCGAGAAATAATGTAAATAAATGCGCAGTTTACTTTCCGATAGGGATGTGGGGTTACTCGAATAATCAACACTTAAAACGAACAACGTGAAAGTACACGACGTACTTCTTAACGGGTCGAACAAACTTGACGATTATTAATTCAATTATGAGTGAGATAACGAAGTAAACAGCATCTAAGAGTCAGGGTGATAGAAATATGACGCGTAAAAAACCTGTCCTCCGTTTTCTCGGGTCATTTATAAGTATCTGATTGATATACGATAGGAAATTTCATTGTCGAAGGCAGAGGCTGGGGTAAAAGATTTCGGACAACACCCATATTTTCACACACGCTAGCGAGCTTCGTGCTTTTGCAGAAATCGATTGAAGGGTGATCATAATCTACCAAACCTACATATCTCAATAGATTCTATTTTCAAATTGCGCACGGCAGTGGCTTCTGAGTCCAAACGCAAAAACCCATGTAACTACCACAGGATTGTCCATCTCAAGTCCACCGTGGCTTGGTCTAGAACTCGCCGTTGCCAGATTCAGCTCAAGACGGAAATTTCAGCCGCAGTGGTGTGAATATCACAAACAAATTAAGCGAACTGGTGTGCATAAGACTGTTGCAAGGCCGTAATGGAAAATTGACAACCATGAGCATCAGATTTGCTGAAATTACAACTTTGTAATTCCCTGTGATCACATATTTGAAGGGACTATATAATAACCGTTAGGAACTATGGGATCATCAGGTTCGCGCCTCGAATACAAAACTCTGCAAGGCTCTCAAATACGCTTGCTACAGTTTAAAGATAATTCCTCGGCCACTGAAAATATTCAATTACGCTTAAAGCATTATGACACAGCAAAATCTATCCCTCCGTACATTGCGCTGTCTTATGTCTGGGGTTCTTCCAGCAAGGACCGAGCTATTAAGGTCAACAATCGATTGGTCCCTGTTACCGACAACCTATATGATGCGCTCAAGCATATTCGAGATGTGTTGAAAAACTTTCGAACGGGCATTGCTGAAGCAACTCAAAAGGACCAGGGGGCCCCATTGTTCTGGATCGACGCTATCTGCATTAATCAAGAGGATCTCGATGAAAAATCGAGGGAAGTTCCTAAAATGACACAGATATACTCGAAAGCTTTCACAGTGCTTGTTTGGCTCGGTACAATCCAAAACCTTGAAGCGGAGCCAGCTGGTTTTAATTTTCTTCTGACAGTACTGGATATGGTAGTTCCAGTAGCAGACTTCCAGAAACCTCAGCTAGAGCTCCATCACAATTCTAGACCAGCCATGTCCGATGATACCGCAGCAGATCATCTGAAGATATATGCGAGGATTCTAATGAACGACTGGTTCAAGCGCGTCTGGGTGCTCCAAGAATATTGCCTTAGTCAGCGGCAGCCTACAGTCCTCCTGGGGCACGCCATGTTATCATTTCAGGCGCTGTATGGTTACGCGCCAAACCTCGAGCAGGTTGCCAATAATCCGGATCCAGAAATACGCAATAAGCTTGGATCTCTCGCCAATCTTGTCCAGAGCCTGGCAAAAGTCTCTTTTGGGCCCACATATATGCCTGAACATTTTAGCTCATTTGATTTCAGACAAAGATCAACTGCGCAGAGGCTGCTATGGATCCTCATGAATCTCGGCTCCAAGGTTTCAACTGTGCCTCATGATCAGATCTATGGTGTACTCGGATTAATTGGCATGGATGCCCTACCAAGTGAGCTTCGACCAAATTATAGTCTACCCTACCAAAGTGTGTGCAGGAGTTATTCAAGATATCTGATAGAAGAAACTAAAGATTTGAGGTTTCTGATGTTCTCTAATCCACCTTTGCTGAGGGAAGAGCCCAGCTGGGTAGTTGATTTCCGAACGATATCGCCATGGGCCCTTGAACCTCCGGTAGCTCATACTGGACACTTTACTAAGGATGGGAAAGGTTTAGTGGTTGAAGGTGTCAAAACAGGTCGTCTTTTACAAGTAATCCCAAGAAATGTTGGTGATATAAATCATCAGATCGCATCTATACGTCAGTTCCACAATATAGCTTTGGTTGCTTCTGCTAAAATAAAGCGCCTGCCTCTAGAAAGAATTTGGCGGCAGTGGTTCACAGAATTTTTGCGATACACATGTGGACAAACAGAAGGCGCATTGGCTACGGCTAATGAATATAGCACATTGGAAGACTTCCTAGATACAGTACATGCCAATGCGAATCAGCGTATAGATGAGATCGATCGTCATTGGGTGCTGTCGACCTTTGGAGGCCATGACTATGTTCTGATAGACGATGGGACAGTGGCTAGATGCATGTTAAGGAAGTTTTTAAATGATAGTGGATTACAGTACGAAGTCTGGTCCCTCAAGGGAACCATGCAGCGCTATGTCATTGCTCGAGATGATTGCAATCAGCATCGCTATGCTGGGTGGGTAACTGAATCAGCCGTAGAGGAATTTAACCATGATTTCTTCTCTAGGCACCAGGTTAAGCAATGCACCTTGGTATAGAAAGTTCACCGTACTTTTTACAGCGCTGTAAATGCTAATATCCTACTATTTAAAATTCTGAAATCTTTTCACTTGGGTGTACTTGTTTAGTGGGTGAACTATCAATAACATAAGTAGTATATTCACTTTGACGTGTGAAAATGCACAAGGATGTGTCAGTTCATATCGTAGCCACCTGTTCCACTTATTGCATCCGTGAGAGATGAATTGCGGTGAAAACCTGTAACTAACTATCATGATCGGCTCCGTTGGAAGGTGGCACAACTGCTAATAAAGAAACCGATGTATATTAACAAGATGCCTCAAACTTAAAAAAAAGAGCTTAGGCAGTGCCTCACAAATATGGTGTAATTTTGATCACAAAGAAAACAAATAACAGAAATGGATCAAGTGGTCACAAGTTTTGACTTATATAGACTTAAATAGAGTGTATGAAGAAGATACCAGACTCGAGGCTTATCGTTGCGGTCGACCTCTATTTCCAACTTCAATCTTGATGTTCAACCACTGTCTGATGTGCGTGTCATCTTAAGAGGAACGCCAGCTCACAAACCTGAAGTCTTCAAACCTGCCCAATAATTCACAATCATCCGCTTGAGAAAACACTCGCCCGGTTGTACTGGCTCTCGATTCCCCTCTGTTACCGAATCCATATTCTTCTCCACCCAATTCACCGTTCTCGCTCGATTTAGCGGACAGTCTCTGGGACGGGTATTCACATCGCAGATGTAACAAACGTGTAAGTCGCTATTAGACGCCATGAATTCTGATCTGGTTTGAGTGGCGGTGCTTGAGACTGCCGAGCTTTCATTGTGGTCGGTGGAGACATGTTTCATGGCGGGCTCGGTATGTCTTCTGAAAAGAGGCATCTTGACGTCAACCTATCTCCTTTCAAAAAGTCAAGCGCGGATTACTTTTGGATTGGAAATCTGGTCGTAGTTGCTGGCCAGTCTTCCATCTCTTCCAACAAAGTAGTTGGAACTGAAGTCAAACGATATTCGAAAAACTGACCTGAGATGGCTTTTTATCTCCTCATGATCCGTTGTAACGGAGCTGAGATCCGTCGCCGAGCTGAAAAAAAGATGAATCAACCGTGAATATTGACGAAGACGGCTGAGCCTACCTACTGCGGCGAAAAAGAGAGGGGGGGGGGGGGACGCGAATGGGGGGTTAGGTTGGGAATTCCAAAGATGTGCACGCAGAGGAGGTACCTCAATCACTACGGGGTCAGTGAGAGCTACCTCTATGGAGGTACGCGCGTAATTTTACTAGACCTGTTAGGGAACGAAACCCCTCTTCTCTTTGTATGGCCGAGTAATGTTGATAAGCCTGTATTGTTAGATGGACAAAGAACAAAGCGCGCCAAGCGGCCCCCGATCGATTGCAATCAGTGAGGAGATTGTTAGATCAAGATGGGGAAAATATCGACTGATAATTGGCGGATCTGAGATTGTTAAAAGGCTGGCGGGCGTAGGGGTCCGAAGGGGTGGTAAAATCAAAAATCTCTTCTGGACGTAGCTTCTAAAGTCGCTGTTATAGCGGATGTAAGCTGGACACTGAAGGCCTGAGTATATGCAACTGAAGCTAGAAACTTCGGACTTCCAGAATATTTATCTCTAGGCAATATACGCGATAAAGAGCCGCTGCAGGTTTCAGACAATGGGTCCGATGTGAGTATCAGAGGCTCGGTCTTCTAAACCATCGTTCCTAAGGACTCAAAGACCGCCCCCTCTCATATGGAAACCCTTTGAAAGAATTGCCATATTACTAGATTTAGGGTCTCGGAAATGAAACCAAAAGAAATTGCAGAGTATAGAACAGCAAACAAGCAGGACTAGAATGTGTAGCGTTGCTGGCTGGAAGATGAAAGTCCCTGCAAGAATTGAATGCAGTCTATGCATCCAGGTACAGTTCAAGGAGAACTGGACATCATCGTTTTTGGTGGATCCTCTTGGTGAGTTTCACTTCAAGGCACTGTGCGACCGTACTGCTGCCTTTTGAAAAAACACGGCATCAGAAAGAAAAACCGTATACAGCCACCTGAAGAATCTGCATTCACTTTTTTACGTGTATACAAACCAATGTATGTAAGACTCCTCTGCTCATAGCGTGCACTTTATTAAACCTGCCTAGAGCTTACCATGTCTGTTACTATTCAGAATTTTACCTTAAAACAAATTCTTCTATCTCAGGATCCTTGCTCATAAACTCCCCATACATGATGCCATGGACGAATGCCTCCCCAACTAAAATACACATTCCATCATCGCATCTTCTTAAAACATATGGAAACTTAGCACCGGGAAAGATAACAATGAGATCTCCATTCTCTACATGTTTAGGAGCAAGACCAACGAACCCTTTCACGGTCAGAAATGGTCTGCGCTCAGCTTGTTCTCCCATCATCATATAATAACTTCTGAACGTATCCGTCACTGGAGCTTCAGCATTCGGCCTATGGTTTGTCCATTCAATGTAGTCCGTAACGACTTCTGCGTGCCCTAGGTGACATTCATCAATCGTGGCGCGTCGAACAAACCCCGTAGAATAGAAATCAGCCACAGGAACGCGTTGATATGCTGTTTCTCGGGCAGAATGGTCTGCGTAAATCTCCACACCAGATGACTTGAGCTTCTCATTAGAAATCTGGCAGAGAGACATTATATTGTGTAGATATGTGACAGCCTCGTGGCGATGCACCATGCTTAGCCATTCCCCTTGATTGCACTGGGGTCTGAGTGATTCGATAGAGTCTACGAAGAACCCATCTATTTTCAGGTGCGAGATTGGAAGACTTTGATCTAGATTTCTTACAAATTTCGTAGAGCCTGATGCCAAATATGGCGTATCCCAGGGCAATTGTCCGAAGGGCTGCTTTACGTCCTTTCGCCAATCAGGGACCCACGAGGGCATAGTTGAATCTTTTTCGATCGGTTGAGAGAAGGCGAGGATATCAACGTGGCCAGAGGCGATCATGGCACGAGTGGCACTACAGTATACGGCACTACATGAATTTGTCTGTACGTAATCTGGAATGATGCGAATGACTCCTCTGTCCTCCGCCATCCCAAGAAGTGCCCAAATTCTGTCCCCTGTCATCTGTTGCCTTTCTTCCGACACGGGTTCTAGCGAGAAGTTGGATGAGATTAAGTCTAGCCTCACTGTTGTCCTGAGCAGAGTCTTGATATCGGAGTCGCATTCCTGAAATGAAGGTTGCGGTTAGCGGCATTTCGGTGGAAATGATAGAGTCAAACTGTGATTTCAATTCGCAGTCTGATGGAAAATCGCCATCAGTGGAAGCTTCCAACAAATTTGTTAGCAGCTTTACAAGTTGAGTAGTTAGAAAGGTGCGCATGTAAATAATGTACAGCATAGCGGCATGCAGAAATGGAAATTCTATTTTCAGATTGCCGCAGTACACTTCGACGTTACGAGAAACCACAATCTCTTGCAAGATCCAAACGCGACTCCAGTACTGACGCGATAAGAGGTTGCAGACCCCCTTAAGGAGACGACATGAGTCTTCTAGCTGGGCAAGAGAGGAGTCGAGCATAGATACAACGAGCTTTGCAGCTTCGTTCTCAGCCTGTGCGGCACCAGGTGGATCTTTGATTGATAGAGTAGTCATTCTGATAAAAAGGTCAAAGGCTCCACATTCAATGACATTCTTCCCAATCTGAGCAAGCTGGGTCATGATATCGTCGCTGTTATCGTCGGCTGTCCCGAGCCATACTCTCGTACGTTTGGCATATGCATAAATGTCTCTCATCAGGTGGAGTTGCTGACTTTTCTCAACATAATCCTCCTGGTTAATGCAAAGGGCATCCACCCATAAAAGTACTTCGCTTGTCTCCTCGCGGAAATGATGCAATGCTATGTGGAGGTTTTCTGTCACCGGCACATCCGTCCCATTTACCTGTATGGATTGTCCATCCGAGGTTCCCCAGGTGTACGACAGTGCCTCGTAACATTGGCTCCTAGCTATACTGATTTCAACAGGATAGAGATCGCAATATATCGGCACATTTGTTT
>Ga0247807_10001608_pt1 | contig 13035 bp, 12 predicted proteins | sample UWRJL074202C1_FD_179931 | JGI IMG/M metagenome (GOLD analysis project Ga0247807, IMG submission 179931) | Plant litter microbial communities from Arlington Agricultural Research Station in Wisconsin, United States - UWRJ-L074-202C-1 | ecosystem: Environmental > Terrestrial > Plant litter >...
TAACAAGAAGAGTCTCACCGAGAAGGACCGTGAGACTCAAGAGAAGTCCGTGGCTGATGAGCAATTAGGATTGGATCCATTTGCTCTGGAGATTGATACGGCTGCCTATGTTCGCGGGTATTACAGAACCGCTGCCAGTCGGTTTTCGGACAATGTTTGCCAGAATATCTTGGGCACCTTGTTCCGAAAGGTACAAGACAATATTCCTCAAATGTTAGAGAGCGCCCTTGGATTGAATACCGGTGACGGGGAATTAAAATGCCGTGCTCTTATGAATGAGGATCTGTGCGGAGCTCGTGAGCGGGCGGCTCTCCAAGAAGAAAGAGAAAAGCTGAGACAAGCTGCAATTCGCCTAGAAAAACTTGTTACGGATTTCGGGTTTGAAAGTATTGATGAGGATAACGACGTTGACATGTACGATGACAACTATGATGAGGATGAGCATGAAATTATGTCGCAAGCCCGTCGATCTCTATCAATGAACTTGGCTGACCGTGGGCGACAAGCTCGCGTCGAGAGTGCTTCTCCAAGTCCTTGATATTGTAAAACGGCTCGATTTCGCACACGAGTACAATGAATTTGATGAACGCAACATTTGTGTATCACCATACCAATAACTTCAGGCATGTAAAATGGAGGACCTTCAATGCAGCGTGTTCTAGGCTATATTATATGGCGTTACTTATTTTTGCAAATTTGGTGCCTTTCAATTCACTAAATGGAATTTCGCCTGCGTCTTTTCCTAAAGTTTTCTAATTTGTTAAGATCGGTGGGAAAAAGTTCTTAACTCGGAAGTATTTGTCAATGGGAAACTCTTTAATGTAATAGAGCTAATGATAAAACCATTGAGTTTTCTGGTATGTGAATGTAATTGCTGAACCTTATGAGAGATTTTTCAGTGAAACAATATTATTTTATGAAACATCAGCTACATACTCTTGGATAGTGGCTCATATCTTTCTTCTAAATGTTCATCAACATACATAGACTGAACGTTTTCCAGAGTTGGCATGGACGAGTCGATTTGACTTTTGGTAGAAATCTCCAGAGTGAAACTGGATTCATAAAGTTAAGCTAAGGTTAATGTTCGGAATATCGAGCTTAGCTTCAACGACTTCTCTACTTGAAAATTTGTTCTTATGCCACAAGGCTCTTAACATTTATTAAACCTAAATCCAGACCTCCAATCGCTTGAGCTTCGATATGGCATTAGTTCTACTCTAATCGAGAGGGTGTAGGCTCATACGTCGTTCACAGTCCAGTTCAGAACCTTGTACACGCTGCAGCCAGCAAGCTGTCTAACAACTACTCGGACTGGGTTATATATTTCACGTTGAATTGAAAAGATATTTTTACCTCAGTGGGGAGAAAGGTATTTCAGCAGCAACGAATAGAATTGTCAAACTCAGGAAACATAAACAGAAACCCAAACTCCAGACACCGACACCAGTACCAACCCTGCCCTCATTTACCATTTCCATCACTCTAATTCAATTCTAAACCAAAAGCATGAGAGTTTTCGCCTTGCCAGTGAGGGTGCCAAGACCTCATATAGAGTAGACTCAATCTTCCATTACACGTTACCAAAAGTCAAACCGTGCAATATCAGTTTAAGCATAAGACTTCTCGGGCCTCGATATCTCGTGGAAGCTAGTGTCCACCGTGGAAACCACCTCTTCCACGGCCATCGCCTCTCCCTCCACGGCCATCAGAGAATCCGCCTGTCCAACCACGAGCCTCGATATCGCTCACTTCGCTTGCATCACCTTCAGGTACTGTTTTTGGTGGCTGCAATTGGGGTTGCTCACCTCTACCTTGAATGCCATGGAATCCCATAGGTGGCCCACCACCGCCAAAACCGTTCGGTCTACCATGGTTACCAGACGGGAAGCCACCACCTGACATTCCCCCGAATCCTCCTGGAGGACCCCCTTGAGGTCCGCCGCCGTGTTGTCCAGGACCAAATGCATTACGGGCTTGAAGTGCTTGGTTGCTAGCAGCATCGGCTGGAGCTGCGTACACAGAAGATCCAAATGAAAGAATGCAAGCGACTGCGATTCGTATGAGCTGCATGGCTACTATCTTTGAGCACAAAAGGGTTGAGGACACAAGAAGAGGATCCTGGTACTCAATAAACAACTTGAGGTTGCTAGAGGGGACAGATGCGTAAATAGGAAGGTTTTGGTATGATGTGTGATTGAAGTACTTGGAAATTTGAAGAAGATAGAAGATGGAAGATGTTGTTATATAGTGATGTATAAGAAGGTGCTACGATGCTGCTATTGTTATGTATTATTTGGATGGCGGATTAAAGCTAGAGATAATTCTACAAAAGGCAGTCTGTGCGAAATGATAATTTTCTGCATTCCCATCATCCTTCTTCCTTTCACTAATATAGCTCCTTGAAAGGGCGAAGCTGTTCTTAAGATTTATTTTGAAGATCCTTCTGAAGAATAGAAGTTTTTGTCGACTAGGATAAGGCTACCATTGGTGTGGAAGAAGTCTAATATCCTTGACGTAGAATTTCATTTCATTGCCGGAAATAGAATGGCTTATGTGATAAATTAAAGACACAGCTACTCTAGCAGAAAGAAACAAAGGCCACAATAGCTGTTCTTTCTCGATGTTCTGTGCCTCATGGAATGATGGATGTGTGGCGTTGAACTTGGAAGACATTCTTCCATACATGCCATGCACGCAATAGGAAACAAAAGCGAAATTAAATCTTTATCTGAGCCTCTTTGGATCAGGAATAAGCTGTAAACAAGGAGCTTGTGGAAGGAATTTCCCAATGAGGCTCTGCAGGCGATGGTTCAAGAAGACTTGCATGCCAAGCTCGCAACATCGGTCATAACAGGCATAGCGCATATAACTTCAATAAGAATCCTTTTGGAGGACTCGTTAAAACTTGGTAGTATCACATAGAAATTCTGCAAGATACAGCTTATTCACCTATATAGCGAATCTAATGACAATTTCTGAGGTTTGCGCTTGGGAGGAAGTAAAGCTCAGGAAACCATTGCACGTGGAATAGCTACCGCCACCGATATATGGTGCTAAGCATAATTATAAGCAGTTGTACGTTCCACACACAACTCTAGATCCTGTCTGAGGTGTTGTTCTTCTAGTCGTTGGGTCTGCCACGCTGCTGGCTCGACACTCTTTTCCTGAACTCAACGCCTATTTCATGACGAAGATGTTTGGTAAGATATAGTTGTGATTTTCAGTCCCGCTGCAACACTTGCCTTGCTAATATGAGTCTATTGTAGTTGAGACAAGCTTGGCAATTCGGGGCTTCTACTTGTTCAAAACGTCAAAGTGATTTTACGAGCCTAATTAAGGATCATTATTCACTTGAACTGGTGTGAGTGAAAACTATCTTTAAATTAAGACCTCGATTTATTTTGTCTAATCGAATCTGTCAAGAACTTTGGATGGTACTTGTTAGTCCAGCAGAGCACCCTGGTTAGTCCATACCGATGCCATCTACTTTACCTAGGAATTCTCCTTTTGCACCCTTTAGTAACTCATTGATATCCACCGTGCCGGATGTTAGATATCGTTCACTAACGCCGACATTGACTCTCTCGGAAAGTAGACTCCTCAGCTCTCCACGTAAAGCACCAAGCTCGCCCTTTGTCAGTGCCCTTGCCTCTTTTTCCTTCAATTTCCTTCCAGTGCCTCTTCCTTTTCGTCCCCCACCCGCAGCTTCAAATTCTTCGCTATCGTAATCAACTCCTAACTCTTCTGCTGCATTTTTTATCCAGTCATCATCATGTCCTTTCCTCTCTTTTGCTATAGCACTATCTGCAATTTTCTTTGCTAAAGTGACTCGCGGCTTCAGACGTCCCACTACCTTACGATCCATATCTAGGGATCTCATATAATACTTAGATTTATTGCCACCCCCAGCTATTGCATTTTGGGCATGAACTTTAGCGACAAGTCTTCGCATTCCGACGACTTCTTCAGGTGCACAGAGTAAGATACTTGATCCCTGAGCATCTGCTCGAGCAGTACGCCCTGATCGATGTACATACATGTCCGCTGCGCGTGGGAGATGGTAGTGGATGACAAGTTGCACGCCACCAATGTCGAGACCTCGGGCCGCCACATCTGTAGCAACAAGGATGGATCCAGTTGCCTTTGGTGACGAAAAACGCTCAATTGAGCGCATTCGTGCTTTTTGTGCCATTTGAGAATGAAGAGCATGCGCTTGGAGATTGAGATTCTGCAACAGAGGAGTCAAACGCCTCACGGAGTGTATTGAATTTGTAAATATTAAGGTCCGCTGATTAGGATGATAGAGGAGCAATGAGTATAAATACAAATCCTAGTTATTATTAACACATAATCATATGTCTGGGGAGTGAACTCATACCTTTTCAGTACCGGCACATTCAACGAGTCCTTCTTTCAAGCCTTCCGCCATCTGAGATATTGGATTGACATCCACAAACTTCGGCTTGTCTTCGCGGAAGTTCAATTTTTTGAGGAGGTATTCCATAGACTCACTATCATCCATCAAACCGTGCTTGCCTTTCCCTGCCAGCTTTTGCTGTAAGCCTTTGTGAAATGTGGCTGAGAACACTAAGGTCTGGCGAGTTGGAATGTACTCTTCGTCATCTTCGTTAACATCCCGCTGCCGATCTAAAGCACTGATGATCTCAGTGGCCTCCTTGAAATGACCTTCAGTCAACAGTCTATCCGCCTCATCCACCACTAGAAATTTGATCTGCTTAAATGAGTCTGATACTGTAATGCTCGAGCTCATGACCTCCCACATACGACCTGGTGTACCGATTATAATGTCTGCTTTCGCGAGTTGCCTTTGCTGTTTCTGAACAGATAAGCCTCCGGTTACAGCTGCAACATAAGGGGCAGTAGGACCAGAGCATAGAGCTTTGATGTGCTCAGTCAATTGATGAGCTAATTCCCTTGTGGGTGACAGTATTAAAGCAATTGGTGTTCTTGGCTTTTTCAGTTCATCTTCGTCTAGCTCTCCGTAAATCTCTAACCATTTCTCCAAAATGGGAATCCCAAAGGCCAAGGTTTTACCAGATCCCGTAGATGCCTTCCCTACGACGTCATGCCCAGCAAGGATTTCTGGTATTGCTTCTGACTGGATAGGAGTTGGCTTCGCAAACCCAATCTTTGAGAGAGCTGTAAGGGTATATGAGGAAAGATCTAACTCATCCCACGCTGAGACGTCTATCTCTTCTTCGGCATCGTCTTCGAGAGCTTTGAAGACATTTAGAACTGCCTCTTCTGATCCAGTCTTGTTCTCGTTTTGAGAACTCTTTTTTGCCTTTTCCTTTTTCGGCTTTTTCTCTTTTGTTGTTCCATTTGGTTTCGTACTTGACTTCGTATCTTCAACTACAGTAAGTTCGTCCTTTTTCTCTCCGTTTTCTAAACCTCTTTCGATAGCAGCGTCTTTCGTGTGTGGTCCATTAGATTTGCTTTCACTCGAAACATCATCGTCGAATCCCTCAAATTCCTTATCGTAATCAACATCCGGTACTTTTGCTGAAGTAACCTGGGGATTTGGTCAGTGGCTAAGCTAAGAAAGTTCTGTTTTATATTGTATTACATACAAACTTGACAATGCCGCCATCCCTGATTATTTCTACGCCCTCCACTTCTTCTAATCCGAAGAATCCCTCTGCATCATCATGCATATCAGGCATTTCTACTTCATTCCAGGGCAGAGCATCGACTGCCACAGGTCGTTTTGGTGCGGGAGCAGTAACATCCTTCTTAGCATTGATTTTCTGCCGCTTCTTAGAGACTTGACTAGTCTTTGGCGTCGGCCGAGAGCGTTTTTTCTGTTCTGGTGCCATTTTCAAGGAATGTCACCGTGTTGGAACGTAGAGCGAAATCTCAAGCTTCTCAATATTTTCCTACTTCCCCATACTTTTCTGCCGGGCGGTACGACTACGCCAACCCGTCTCGTCACTCTTGGCAAAAACCCCCACCAAAATATTTCAGAGCGAAGTGGTTACATTGTCGACGTCTTGCTTTCTTATCTCGATTCGTTCACCAAACAAACTTCGGAGGCTTTGTCGAATTGTGATGGGCAAATCTTCCAAGGACAAGCGTGATGCTTATTATAGGCTTGCAAAGGAGCAAGGTTGGAGGGCTCGGAGTGCCTTTAAACTTCTCCAGTTAGACGAGGGTAGCTATCGCCCTACACCGCAATTGCACGTCAACTAACTCCTAAATCTAGAATTTGACCTGTTCGCAGACGTTACCCGTGTCGTGGATCTTTGCGCTGCTCCCGGCAGCTGGAGCCAAGTTCTCTCTCGTGTTTTGATTAAAGGGGAGAAATTCGGCAGAGCTGCGTGGGAAGATAAACAAGAGAAAGCACGTCAACTATCGCTATGGAAAAAGGAACATGCACCAGAGCCTACTCAATTGGAACAGCCTGAGTCCCAAACACCTGAATTGAACCCCCGGAAAGATGTTAAAATCGTCGCAATAGACCTTCAACCCATGAGCCCTCTTCAAGGAATTATAACGCTACGAGCAGATATAACTCACCCTGCAACAGTTCCCTTACTCTTGAAGGCGCTTGATCCAAACTTTGACCCAAACACGAAGTCACAGCATGCATCTCAGCCCGTGGATCTAGTGATATCAGATGGGGCGCCAGACGTTACAGGTCTACATGACCTGGATATTTATGTTCAATCCCAGCTTCTCTTTGCTGCACTGAATCTTGCGCTATGCGTGCTACGTCCTGGAGGCAAATTTGTTGCCAAAATTTTCCGGGGTAGGAATGTCGACCTTCTGTTTGCACAATTGAAGATCTTCTTTGAAAGGGTTGTTGTCGCAAAACCCAGGTCGAGCCGCGCCAGTAGCGTGGAGGCATTCATAGTGTGTCTCAACTTTTCTCCTCCTATGGGATTTAACGCCAGTTTAGAGGAGCCCATGGGCGTTGGAGATATACTAGAAAAGATGGTAGAAACCAAGGCATCTCAATACCCAATCTTTGCTCTTCAGACTTTGCAAGATCCCGTCAAAGGCTCATGGCCAGGAGCAACTTGTACAACGTCGGAGAGGGATGATGGCATCATGCAAATAACACTTCCCGAAGATGAATCCATAGCAAGAAGGAACGGTAGATGGATAGCACCTTTCCTTGCATGTGGAGACCTATCTGCTTTTGATGCAGACGCTTCATACCATTTGCCAAAGGACAGGATTACACTCGATCCGGTGCAGCCGCCAACTGCTCCCCCTTACAAACGAGCCCTTGAAATGAGGAAAGTCGCTGGCGGGGCTTATGGTAAGACCTCCGGTTAGGAGCTTTGTACAATTTGTATTGGTGTTGAGTTCGATATAAAACACACATCTTGAACTTAGGAGGAGCATAGCACGGCGTTTGGTGTGTATAGAAATATGGCCCACTGACCATAAGAAAACCTCGACCAGCTTTGGTCTCAACTTGTGTCTTCTGACAGGTGTTGCAACGTATACTGCAGAGCGATTGGAGTAACGTAGGTCGTATGCTAACAGAGGATGGAACGTCTTGTATCATCAAATGGCATTCCAAAATATCTGACTACAAACATAAATTAAGCAGTATGCGGTATCCGCGCAGGATACAGAGCCAAGCGCCATGCTCCATTCCATGATCAATGCGCTCCATCCCCTGACCGCCTTATCCAGAAAAATAAATATCATCATAACGCAACGTTTTTCACGTTTCCTGTCCCCAAATTCAATCTCGTTTCGTTTCGCAACTCATCTCGACACGGTTCACTTGGTTATAAACCCGAGATAATCAGCAACAATCAATGTCACCATTCTAATACCATGTTAATTAGCCTGTGCGCTGGAGTTCGATTTGTGAATTAGGATCGGAGTCATCACTTACGCGTGTGGTGCAATTCTAACATAGTATGTTCCGAACCCTCGGTAAAACCTCAGCAGGCCCTCCTCTTTCGCAACCTTTTTGAAGCAGTCGCCCATACCTTTGTATGGCAGGGTGCCATCAGCCGCCCGCTGCTGCTTCTGCAGTCTAGTCTTTACAAAATCGAATGGCAGGCTGAAAAAACTGGCGAAAAAGCCAGCCACGGCACTGGCTCCAAGGGTCTGTGCCCTTGGGCTTAGCGAAGTGTCTTTCAGTTGTTGTTTTGCCTCGGAGAAGAAGGCAAGCTGCCCAAAATTCAGCGCCATGGCTCGCACAATGGTCGGTGTTGCTCCTGCCCACAACCTAGCTACGCCTTCTGTCTTAGCGATGTTCGATAAAGCGTCGATTACTGATTTGTAGTTCTTCCGCTCAGCAAGAGGCTTAAGACCATCTGACTGCATGCGAATAAGTGCAAGGTCTGCAGGATTTCCTATCATTGCAGCAAGACCACCCGCAGACAAGCCAGCTATAGCTCGTTCTGAAAACCCGATCTTGTTCCCATTGGCTGTGGCTCGAACGGTCAAAGCCTTCATAAATGTGTCAAAAAATCCAATTCTAGCGGTGGTGTACACTGCTTGTCTCAGAAGTCCAGCAGATATTCCAGTGTACAAATCCATTACCTTTCCAGCGGCAATGATTTCTCTAGTCACCGAGAGTGGAGTTGCTTTAGGACCACTCTTGGCTCCCTCCCCAGCCAGCTGGATTCTAACCTTTATCATGTCGATAGGCTGAACTACACTGGTCGCTACCATACCGGCCAATCCACCATTAATAAATGGCAAGGCTCCTCGCATGAACGGGGTATGAAGAAAGTCTGTTTTGGCATTCTCTGCTAAACGCTTAGTCTGCCCCATTGCTTCAGAAGACTTGTTGCGCGCAGCCTCAGCAGCCTGCTTGATTGAATTCGAGCCGGACATGAATTCGAGAGAGTGGGTTTGAGGATGAAAACTGTGTATCGTGGAGAGATTGACAAGCTAAAGTAGATGCAAAGATATCAGTTTTGGTAGAACCAAGACGGGAGACATGTTGAATATAAAAAGAAGTTTGGATCGGAGTGTGGGTTCAAAATTAGAGCACTGATGCAGCTACTCCTCAATAGATACCTGCCAAGATTGGGCGGATGAAACCCAGAGGCATAATGGGCGATTTCGGGGTCTTTTCTCGACACTACATACCAGGTAACCTTGGTTATGTGAGCTAAGGGCACCAACTCGCAGTATACACAGTTAAGTCGGTTCTCCTACCGAGTTCCCGCGGAAGCTTGGGCTGCGATGCAGGAAGTTCGGATCCACAATAGCTTGTCTAAAACGGACCACGAAGTGTGTGAATCAACAGCAGCGGGATGCGGTTTATGATGATGTTGGAAGTTGGAAATAGGATGTAGGGGAAAGCCTGAGTGTCTCCAGTACGTTCGTCCGGCCGTTTACCCTTAGATGGCTTGGAGAGGGGAGGTGCAACAACTACGAGGATTGGTAGCTAGGTGCGGGGTTCAGGTACGGGAACACAACAAGGTTTCGTCCTCTCGATAGGATGGATGACCTTGTCAAGTAGATATTGGAGAGACAGACGGCGTTGGTGGTGTCATGGTATAGTGGTGGTAGTATTGCGTGCCAATCAAACTGCACTTGTTTGTCTATCTACGAGCTGAATAGTAGAAATGGGGTCGAAATGGGGTCTTTCCCGGAAGTCACAGTTAATTTCTCACAACACGCTACAAGATAGAAGTAAGCATCCTGCTGCCCTTCCGTGTCTGTATATACCAGGGATCTGTGTCGTTTGCAGGGCAAGTGTCTTTTGTCAAGATGCATTTCTTTGTTTGCATTCATCGCGCCCGGGTATCTAACAATGGAGCGACTGATTGAAACCTGCCATGGCGTCGCAACTGGATACGTCAACGTGTGAAGATCTCACAAATTTGTTTCGGGCCTGGTGGGCCTTCACATTGACCATGTCTCAATAATGAATTCAAATCGCTGGTTGATATTCAAGGATGTCCAAGCTGTTGTCGTGGTTCAGTCCACGTCCACCACTCCACCTACCGTTCGCTGATTGCGGGGTCACCAGACGATAAGGTTCAGCGATAAAGTATTCATTCCCCTGCTGGATTCTAAGGGACAACCACCCGGTCATAATATTGACTAGCACCTAGCTTACAAAAACATTTCCATGATTCTAGATCTCTTACCTTCACAAATATTTTCTTGCCTCCATAATTTCGAGGTCCCAAACAGCAAATTCTGATTTGAACTCTAAATCACACGCCTAATATCACGTGCTTTACTACTATTGTCACTCCCGTCTCCCGTCCGGTTTATTCCCTTGATCCGCAGACTTGTTCGGCTATCAGCCTTGGGACCCGACGCTAACAGCTACATCGTTAACGTCGCGTCCGCCCGATAACCTACCACTCACTATCCGTGAATATGCAAAGGGTGTTCCCAATAAGTCATAGTGGGAAACGCCTTGCCCCATCTCCGTACACGCGGACGTGATGGACTGGTGCATATAAGCTCCTCTCACTACGAGGATATGCTCGCTTAGGCTACGAATACCTCATGCTCCTCCTACGGTCATATATTTATGCCCGGACCAGCTGGTTTCAGCTAGGATCTATATCATCTTGAAATATTTCATGTAAGGCTTATGAGTAGCCTACAGAGGCATTTTTGAACAAACTCAGCGTTCAAAATTAGGCTTCCTTGAGGTTAATTACTCTGGTAAGAATCCTCCTCCTCCATAATCATCTTCGTCATATTCCTCACTCTCCATCCCTTTCCCATCGTCTCCAGATTCTTGATCCTCATCCCTTACTACTTCATCATCCTCTTCCCCTTCAACAATGTAACCATCAACCCGCTGTTTCACTCTCAAACTGAGCAAAAATCGTTTCCACATCTTCACCGCAAAAGTACTACGTCTCTCCTCTTCTTCTCTCGCGCGTTCGTCACGGAAACCCTCAACTATAGCGTCTACGGCTTGAGCGTACTCGCTTGCAACGACAATACCTTGAAGTATAGCTGTCCCATGACGTCCGCGAAACTGGAAACCTGTTAGGGCATCAGAGTAGTCAATACCTAAGAGGCGCGCTGCACGCGACGCTTCGTCCGCTATTCTTAATGTTAGTCATTCGACAGTAGTTTGATAAGGTAGAAAGGAAGGCTACCTTTTATGTGAACACCGCCCTTGGGCACCATGCTTGGGACATAAATATCCAAATTGCCAAATGAGTTCTTCGGTACCCTGCCGTTGACAATCGCCGGTGGTTCGTAAAGCTCGGTTTGGTCTTCGGTATACAGGTTGGTGCCAGGTCTTTCATCCACCACATCTTCGTCTTCCTCCTCAGGTCTAGCTTTCGCGGCCACAGTTTTGACAGGTTGTTCACCCATTCTAACGTCGCGTCCAACGCGATACCAAGCATCTGCACTCTTGACATTCTTCACATCTCGCCGGCGATACACACTCTCGAGCTTTTTCTGCCCTGGATTTGTGGAATCGCGACCCGTTGCAACCTTTCCAACTTCTCTCCCACCCACTAAAACTTGATTTTTCTTCAGATGTCGCTCAAGAGCATAGATCGGATGGTCTTTAAAATCAACAATGTTTTTAGGCATAGGTTCTTGGGCTTCGAAGGTTGCAAGCTCGTTATCTTCTGCTTCATCATATTCCGTTTTGCCGATCCAGCCACGAGAAAATCTCCTCATTGCTCTTCTCCACCATTTCTCTCCACCAGGTGTAGATTCCACACGCATTCTTCTCGTTTTTGCGTTAAAGGCTTTGGTGTAGCGTCTTGTCACATCTCGTGCATAGCCTTCTTCTTCAAAGGCTACCACATAAACCATGTTATTTTTAGGGTCCTGCAAAGGAGGTTCAAATGATCGAGGCTTAGCGATGGTTTGTGTGACCAAAGGGTCAACAGGTAGCCATTTCTTATGTGCTTCATCCATGACCTCAATCCAAAAAACTGGATGATTTGACTCCTGCGCTGATATTTTTTGAGCCTTTTCATGTTTTGACAAAGCATCAAATCGTACTGGTGTGCTAATATCAGGAAGTGAATAATTTGCTGCACCAGGATGTCCCAAGCGTCGCCGAGATAGGCCAGGATCTAGTGTGGACTCGCCGGGTTGAGCAAACTTGTAATTTAAAGCATTCATCTCTACGGGTGAATCTGGTTCATCTCTTTGGACCCTTGAAGATCGAGTTCCGGGAGAATATGAAAGCATAGGAGGACCACCGCCAGTAAATGAGAGTGGCTGAAGAGAACATACGAGACGACACTCAACACCAGCACTACGAAGCAGAGCAACGAACAGTTGTGCTCCTACGTCTCTAGATCCCGTAAGGTTTTCGGCCGCTTTTAGAAAATCCGACTTTTCTGAGCAGCAATCTGCATTAGGAAATGGTTGATGCTATGAGATATCAGTATCGTAGTTAAAGTTCAGAATGAGTAGACATGAGTACATATACTCACATCCAAAATATCTTTTTCCTTCTCTGCCCAAAGAGATCTCCGCATCCCTGTTTCTGTAACTAGAAACCGCTTCTTCCACATCGCCCCAGCTTCTTCAAGACCTCTCTTTAGAGAATTTGTCCTCCCAAACACCGGTAATTCAGAATCGGGACGAAGATAAGTCAACACCTTCCTGGTCAAAAGCGGTTTTAGGAGTTTTTGTACTTGGTAGTCGTTGCACCACTCGTTTCTCGTATGTACGAAAGATAACAAACACAAAATGTGCATCTTATGCACATGTAATCTCAAATGCCGCTCCTCTTTATTGATAATCCTTCTTCTAGCAGGAATAGGTCGTTGGACATGGGATTCTTCTACCCTACTCAAATTCAACTCTAGTCCTTTTCCCTCATCTCTCTCGGGCAATGCATCGAAGTCAATAGCTTCCCAATCTTGATCTTCTGCATTTGATTCTTCATCCGAGTCCCGATAAGCCGTTTGTAGCTGCTTGACTGCGCTTGGAGCTTCCAAATCATCATTTGAGATTGCGATGTTGTCAATATCGACATCCTCAAATTCCACATCATCGTCGTCAATTATATTAGCATCCACGGAACTTGGAGCTGACGCTGCTGATATCGGGTCGCCTCTTCGCCCCGTTTTTCTACGT
>Ga0247807_10001609_pt1 | contig 13031 bp, 7 predicted proteins | sample UWRJL074202C1_FD_179931 | JGI IMG/M metagenome (GOLD analysis project Ga0247807, IMG submission 179931) | Plant litter microbial communities from Arlington Agricultural Research Station in Wisconsin, United States - UWRJ-L074-202C-1 | ecosystem: Environmental > Terrestrial > Plant litter >...
GACGAGACAGAAAATCGTTTCCAGCGCCTGCAGGCGTTTATGGCGAAGATTCGTCGTGACGACGAGGGAACCCGCGGTGCGTCCGAGCGCGACCTGCTGCTCGACGTGCGCAAACACGTGGAAATCACCGCGGTGCGCACCACGCCCGACGGCGTCGAGGTCAGCACCTACTCGTCGCTCGGCGGCAAGAGCGGTGGCGAGTCGCAGGAGCTAGTGGCCTTTGTTGTCGGTGCCGCGCTGCGGTTCCAGCTGGGCGACGAGAGTCGCACCCGGCCACGCTTCGCCCCGGTGTTCCTCGATGAGGGGTTTGTGAAGTCCGACTCGGAATTCGCGGGACGCTCCGTCGCCGCGTGGAAGGGCCTGGGCTTCCAGCTCATCGTGGGCTCTCCGCTCGACAAGGTGACGGCGCTCGAACCGTCCATGGACCTGGTGCTCTCGATGACCAAAAACACCACCACGGGGTATTCGTACATCACACCGCTGGCGACTGCGGCCAGCACTCCCGACAGCTCCACTCCCACCACCCGCACTCCCGCACGCACCGAGGCAGCCGCATGAGAACCCCCACCGAAATCCTCGACGCCATCCGCACCCGCGTGCAGGACAGCTGGCACCTCGACGTGTCCGCCACCACCGCCACCTGGCCGTGCGGCTTCGAACTCGCGAGCCCCACCCAGCTGGAGCTCGAGGACGACTTTGACTTCTTCCAGTCGCAGGCCGACGAGTGGCGCGCCTGGGCGGACGAACGCGATCTCGAATTGACCACCTCGTTGCGACGGGTGAACGGAAGCATCCAGTCCATTCCGACCCACCTGATGATCAACGACCTCGACACCGCCGTACGCCTCGTCGGCGGCGAGTGGGAGCGACGCCTCGTGCGTGGACGTGCCCATGCGGCGCTACTCGAGAGCCGTTTTCCCGGCGTGGCCGGCATCGCCTCCGTGGTGCGCGCAGTTGACCGCTACAGCGACACGGACTTTGATCTACTGACGAGCACTGCACGGTGGTTCCGCGAGGAATCCGATAGCGGCCTCGCCGCCCGGGAGCTGCCCATCGAGGGTCTGACCCGCGGCTGGCTCGATGCCAACGAGCGCCTTGTGCTGACGCTCGCGGGCATCACCTCGCTCGGGTTGACCGAGTCGCGCCCCCAGCGCATCCACTTCCGCTACCTCGACCCCGACCACCTCGCCGAGGGCGGACGCCAGCACGACTCAGCCACGGTTGGCGACTCGATGCAGCCGGCGTACAACCCCGACATTGTGCTGGTCTGCGAGCATCCGGCCACCGCCCTGCACATCCCGCCGCTGTCGTGGGCGGTTTCCGTTGAGGGCACCGGGCCCGCCGGCGCGGCCGCACTGGCGTCGTTCGAGTGGGTGTCGGCGGCCAGCCATGTGATTTATTGGGGCGATCTGGATGCCGCGAGCCTCGAGACCGTGTCGGCGATGCGTGAGGCTGGGCTCGACGTACGGACCATCCTGATGGACATCCCCACGTTTGATGCGTTCGAGCGCTTCGGCACCAGCTCGGACGAATCGGGTGCGGACTTGCTGGCCGAGGGGACGCTGGAGTTGCCCGCACCTGTGGCTGCTGCTACTGCTGCTGTCGCTGGAGCTCTCGACGGACGAGCACTCGACGCACGGGCACGCCCGTCGCACCTCACCGAATCTGAAGCACTGCTCTACGACCGGCTCACCGATCCGTTGTGGACGGGTGCGCGGCGCATCGAGCAGGAGAAAATTCCTCTTGCGGAGGCCGCGAAGGCTCTGGCGAAGGTGCTGTCGGGACGAAGCTGAGTCGCGCTGTCGGGACGAGGCTGAGTCCGCACTCGATTCCCTCCGCGCGCGCCTGAGGATTGCACGACTATGGAGCGTGCCCACTCGCTCCACACCGCACGCGCCGACCGGACGCGCCGCCAAAGGTAGGGTGAGCGCAACATATCGCCATTCTCAGGAGCGCCATCATGCACGGGTTTGCAGTTATCGATTTTGAAACCACCGGCCTCTTCCCGGGACGCGGAGATCGCGTTGTCGAAGTGGCCGTTGTGCATGTCGATCCCGACGGAACCGTTACGGGAACATGGGACACCCTGGTGAATCCGCGTCGCGACCTCGGCCCGCAACACATCCACGGAATCCGTTCGTCCGACGTGCTCGACGCCCCAACGTTCGAGCAAATTGCACCCCGCCTTATCGAGTTGCTCTCGGAGCGCACCATCGTTGCGCACAATGCCAGCTTCGACACTCGTTTTCTGATCGCCGAACTGACCCGCATCGGATACACCCCCGATCTGAAGACCCAGGCATTGTGCACTATGCAACTGGCGACAGAGTTCCTCCCCGGGTCCGGCCGGTCCCTCGCGGACTGCTGTGCCGCCTACGATATTGAACTCACCGGCGCCCATCGGGCCTCGGTTGATGCGCTTGCCACGGCCCGACTCCTCGAGGCCTATATTTTGGGCACACCCCTCTGGCAGGGGTGGGCAGACTATGCTGCTGCGTCGGGCGTGGCCTGGCCCGCTCTCACGGGCGGATCCGCCCAGCCCACACAGTGGCGGCCCCGCGAAGCCAGCGCTGTAACTCCACGCAGTTTCCTTGAGCGAATCGCGGGCACCATGTCGGCGTTCGCTGGCTCTGTTGAGGAACTCGACTACCTCGCGCTGCTCGATCGGTGCCTTCTCGATCGCCAGCTCTCCGTCCATGAATCCACCTCACTCGTGGAATTCGCGGCACAGCACGGCGTCAGCCGCTCGGCCTGCGAACAACTGCACGCCCGCTATTTCACCGACCTCGCCCGCGCTGCGTGGGCGGACGGAATTCTCACGGCGACCGAGCTAGCTGATCTGGCCGCGGTCGCTGAGCTTCTGAGCATCCCAAACGATATTCTCACCGCGGCGATGCACGCGCCCACGCCAGAAATCACTGCAGCTGACCCGCTCGATCTCGTTGAGGCGTTCGTACTCCGCTCGGGCGATCTCGTGGTGCTGACCGGGGATATGCGACGGTCTCGCGACGAGTGGCACGTCGACCTGATCGCGGGCGGATACGTTCCCTGGACAGGTGTCACAAAGAAAGTGAGGGTGCTGGTGGCAGCTGACCCTGACTCCCTGTCCGGAAAGGCACGCAAGGCGCGAGACTACGGAATTCCCGTGGTTGATGAAGCCTGGCTCGGGCGGATGCTCCAGCCGTAAGACGCCGCCACAAACAACTTCGCCCGGAGCAACGTGCAGCTCCGGGCGAAGTCGACAGCCTGAGCTGCGGCAAACGGCGTGTATTTCTTAGTTGATCGTGGCAGTTCCAGCGATCTCGGTACGCAGGTCGTGCATGAGGTTGCCCTCGGCATCGGACGGCGTCAGCGCAGTGGTGAAGGTCAACGGCGAACCAGCTTGGTAACGGAAGTTCTCACCAACGGAGTACGACGTTCCGGGATCGAACGAGTACGGCGCGGGATCGAAGATCGCGAGAGCGTTGTCGTTGACACCCATGCTGTCGAAGAGGGCACCGTCGGTGACGGAGTCCATTCCCTGCAGGTAGGGCCAGTCGTCATAGCGGGTCGAGATGTCAACGAGCAGGCTCGACAGCGGGATGGCCTCGGCGGAGGTGTTGGTCACCACGTAGTTGACGAACACAACCTCGTCACCGACAGCGATAATCGGAAGGTTGGTGTCGGGGTTGACGAAGTTTCCGGTCTTGGTGGCCGCAGTGGTTCCGACCTGGTACATCTCGACCTTGTAGTTGGGGCCGTCGACGGATCCGATGAGCTCACCCGGCTTCGTGACGGGAGCAGCCCAGGAGGCAGCCGTTGCATCGCCGGCCGGAGCAGCAGCTTCGGTCTCTTCGGGTTCGGGCGTAGCCGACGGAGTGGACGAAGCCGACGCCGACGCAGACGGCTTGGGGGTCGCGGAAGCCGAAGGCTCCGAGTCCGCCTCAGCGGAGCACGAAACGAGTCCAGCGGTCAGTACTGCAGCGAAGAACAGGGGAGCAATGGAACGCGAGACTCTCAAAAAGACCACCAATGGTTAGTAGTGGAGCGACCGTACGCGGGCACTCCTACGTTTGCGCAGGAGAAACCCAGTCGATCCAGTACCCCCACACTGGTTGAAGTCTATGGCGCGGGTGTACCGCGCGGTCTACGCCTAGGTAACGATCTGGTGTTTTGTATCACCGTGATGCTTATGAAGGTCTGATCGTCATCGAGCTGAGGGGCAGTTCGGGATGCTCAGACCTCACTCACGCGGAGTCACCACCAGCCCCGCACCACCACCCCGCCGCTCCGGTTCCGCCACTGCGATGAGCTCGCCCGTCTCGGCATCCACTTCGATCGCCGCCGCGGCACCGATCTCGGCAGCCGACGAGAAGCTGTCTCCCGACGGCACTAGCTCTTGCCCAAAGGGCGCGAGCAGTTCGGCGTACGCCTCGATGAAGGCGGGTTCCGCCGGGGTGGTTGCTGCGTTGCGTTGGGATGCTCGAGGGGCGGCCACCGCTTCGGGGAGGGTGAGGCCGAGGTCGACCCGGTTCATGAGGATCTGCAGGACCGTGGTGATAATGGTGGCGCCACCGGGGGAGCCGAGCACGTACCGGACCTCGCCATCCTCCACCACGATGGTGGGCGACATCGACGAGCGTGGGCGCTTGCCGGGCTCGATGCGGTTCGGGTCTTCCTCGTTGTAGACCGTACTGAAGTCGGTCAGTTCGTTGTTGAGCAGGAAGCCCCGGTTCGGAACCGTCATTCCGGACCCACCGGTCTGCTCGATGGTGAGGGTATACGCCACAGCGTTGCCCCACTGGTCAACCACGGAGAGGTGGGTGGTCGAGACGTTCTCGGTGTCTTCGACCGTCGGCTGCTCGACGGTGCTGCAGTCGAGGTCGGTAGGGCCACCGTCCGAGCCGTTGCCGTCGCCGCCGGGGTGGGAGTCACCGTGCTCATCGCCATTGTCCGAGTGACCGTGGCCGGAATCACCGTCGTCTCCGTCGCCATCGCCATCGCCGTCGCCATCGCCATCGCCGTCGCCATCGCCGGTGCCATCACCGTCGCCATCACCGTCGCCGTCGCCGTCGCCGGAGTCACCGTCGTCCGCAATCACCCCCGCCGCGACCGGCCGAGTCGAGGCCTGTAGCGGATCAATGGTGCAGTTGCGCTCATCCGCGAACTCCTGGCTCAGCAAGGTCTCGGTCGGCACATCAACAAACGCCGGGTCCCCGAGATACGCACCACGATCGGCAAACGCTCGAGCGGAGGCCTCGAGATACAGGTGCAGACTCTGGCCCAAAGCATCCCCACCGCCCAGCTCATGATTTTCGAGGATGTTGAGCGCCTCGCCGACGGTGGTTCCGCCCGACGACGATGGCGCCATGCTGTACACATCGAGCCCGCGGTACGACACCTCGGTCGGATCTTGATACAGCACCGAGTATTCGGAGAGGTCGTCGGCGGTCAGGGTCCCGGCCGGTGCAGGCAGCGTCGAGGCGGGGTCTTTGCGGGGGTTTTGCACCACATCGGCGATCTCATCAGCGAGCGCGCCCTCGTAGAAGTAGTCCGTGCCCTCGAGCGCAATCGACAGGAGCGTCGCGGCCAGGTCGGGGTTGCGGAACGTTTCGCCCACCACGGGCGCGTCCCCGCCGGGCAAAAAGAGTTCGGCGGTGTCGGGGAAGGCCGCGAATCGCTCCTTGTTGTCGAGGGTCTGGCTGCGGAACGTTTCGTCTACCACAAAACCGTTGGCCGCCAGCAGCACGGATGGCGCGAGAATCTGACCCAGCGACTCGGACCCGAACTCGTCGAGCGCCGCCTGCCAGGTCGCGAGGGTTCCGGGAACACCAACGGACACTCCAGACGACACCAGCTCGGGAGTGAATGGGTAGGGCTCGCCGGTCGCCGGGTCAATGAATGCATCAGAGGTGATGCCCGCCGGCGCCTTCTCGCGCCCGTCAATGGTGCTCACCTCGCCGCTCTCGGCGTCGAAGTAGACGAAGTAGCCACCTCCGCCGATCCCCGCGCTGTACGGTTCGGTGACTCCGAGCGCGGCCGCCGTTGCCACCGCCGCATCCGCTGCGTTGCCGCCGTTGCGCAGCACCTCGATACCGATACGGCTGGCCGCGGGATCAACCGAGGAGACTGCGCCACCTGCGCCGTACGAAGTGGAGGGTGCGGGGCTCGAGTCGGTTGGGTAAGCGTCCGGGTTGTTGATCTGGGCGGATGCTGGTGCGCCAGTCATGACCAGCCCGACCACCGTGCAGCCAGTGATGGTGACCGCCGCGGTCCGATTGCGGATAGCGCGTGTAAACATGGGGGCCTCCCGAACGGACCTCGTTGTCGTCGTTTATTCACGCTATATCGAGGTCACTTCGGGCATCAACGCGGTGGCCGTGCAGCATCCCGCAATATTTTTCAAACTAGGCAACGGCTGCCGTCAAACGCAACACGGCTTCGCCGCGAACCGCTGGCTCACGCACGAACCGCTCGCTCACGCACGAACCACTGGCTCACGCACGATCCGCTCACGCACGCACGAGCATGTGGCCCGCATCGCACCATCGTCAGCACGCATCGCACAATCGTCAGGCCGCATCGCCCACTCAGCAGGCCGCACGCCCAATCACGAGGTTGACCGGATCTGACGGGGACGACGACGAACCCGGCGCGGGGGACTGGCTGACCACCAGACCGACCCGGCCCTGTTGTTCTGGCGGAAGCACCTGACAGCCGAGTGTGACGTTGGGGAATCCCTTGATACGAAGGTCGTTGATCGCGGCCGCCTCAGGCACATCGCCGTTGCCCACCTCGTTCGGCACCGACCGTAGGTTGCCATTGCTCGAGTACAGCGTCACCGTGCTGCCCGGCGCCACGCTCGCGCCGGCCGACGGGGTTGTCCGAGCTGCGCGTCCCTTCGCCACTGGCGAGTCCGTGACTCCGCCGTCGATCACCGTGAAGCCGTTGCCTTCGAGAATCGCGGTGGCCTCCTGCATACTCTGGCCGGAGACGCCGGGCACTTCGGTTCCCGGGGCACCCGCAACCTGGGTGGCTCCGGGTTCGGGGAAGTCTCCTCCGCGGTAGACCGGAATCGCGTCAACGGCCTGGGCAAGAGGACGGAAGATGTCGTGCCGGATCACTCCACCCTGGTTGCCCTGGTTGTTGCGGTACGTCCGCATCGGGAAGAAGCCTTCGATATTGCCCACCCACACCGCGGACGCCACCCGGGTACTCGCACCCACAACCCAGGTCTGGTTCGAGCTGTCGGTGGTTCCCGTTTTGCCGATGTATTCCACTCCATCGTTGGGGTTCGCCCGTGTGGCCGTGCCTCCCGCGATCATCACCTTGGCCATCGCGAAGGCGGCGGTATTGGCGACATTCGGTTCGAGTGCGCTGCTGCAATTGCGCGGCTGCCCCTCGAGTTCGGCGCCGTCTGGTCCCACGATCCGATCCACCGCGACCGTGGTGCAATACACCCCGTTGTTCGCGATCGCCGCGTACGCGTTGGCCATCGTGAGAGGCGCGATCTCATTGGTGCCCAGCACCGACGCGGGCGTGTGGCCCAGCGGGTTACCGTCGGCACGGTGCACACCGATCGATTCGGCCGTATCCCGGATCTTGCAGAGATCGAGCTGCAGTGCCATCGAGATAAACGCGCCGTTGACGGACTTCTGGGTGGCGGTCGCAACCGTCATCGGCCCCGCCGTGCCGTCGTCGTTTTTGAACTGGTACGGCTTACCGACGGGTCGTTCACACGAGTCGGTGAACTGGCTCTGGGGGATCGTGCGCGGTGACCCGTTGACCCGTTCATTGAGACCGTGGCCGTTCTGCAGCCAGTTCACGAGAGTAAAAACCTTGTAGGTCGAGCCGGGCTGAAATCCACTCGATCCGCCGTAGGCCCGGTCAGTGTTGAAGTTGACGGCGGTGGTTGTGGGGTCGGCGTCGCCCGTGTTGTCGTAGGTCTTGTTTTGCGCCATGGTCAGGATGCGCCCGGTGCCGACCTCTACGGAGACCGCCGTCGCGCCGAGCTGAAGACGGGTGGCGTCTCGGGGTGCGTTATCCCAGACCGCGTTCTGGGCCACCGTCTGCAGATCGAGGTCGAGCGTGGTGTAAATGTCGTACCCACCGCGCCTCCAGCGCGCCTGGCGCTCCTCTTCGCTTGCACCGAGGGCGGGCAGGTCTTTGACGAGGTTGGTGATGTAGTCACAGAAGTACCGGGCGTACTCGTGGGCGGCACCACACCCGTTGGCCGGTTCGGTGAGCGCTAGGGTGCTGGGGTCGACGGGAGTTGCGATCGCCTCGGCATGCTGTTCGGGCGTCAGTTTGCCGTCGGCAAACATCTGGTCGAGGATGACGTTGCGTCGCACCGTGTTGGCAGGCCAGTTGGCGGGATCCGTCAGTTGCAGCGCCGTGGGTTCCTGCACGATTGCAATCAGTGAGGCAGCTTGGGCAGCCGTGAGGTCTTTGGCGCTGGTGTTGTAGTAGCGACGGGAGGCGGCCTCGATGCCGTAGGTCGCGCGACCGAAGTTGGCGATGTTGAGGTACGCGAGCAGTACCTCTTGTTTGGTGTACTTCTTCTCGAGCGAGATCGCGAGTTTGATCTCCTTGAGTTTGCGCTGGAAGGTATCATCGATCGCTTCTTCATACGCGGCATCCTGGGCGGCCACGTCGGGCAGCTCATACGCCGCCTGGATAAACGTATTTTTGACGTACTGCTGGGTGATCGTCGACGCACCCTGCGTGGCACTGCCGGTGACGTTGTTGATGGCTGCCCGCACGATACCGACGGGATCAGCACCGCCGTGTTCGTAGAAACGGCGGTCCTCCCCGCTCACGGCGGCATCCTTGGCGAAGTCAGACACCTCGTCCCAGCCGACCTCCTCCCGGTTCTGCGAGAAGATCGTGGCCACCTGCACCGATTGGCCACCCGCACTCGCGAAAATGCGGTTCTGTTGCGGTTGCTGGTCGATGTCAATGGTGTCGGGGAGGCTGTCGAAGATTCCGACGGTGTTGTTCACCGCGGTTGCAGTGACCGTCAGGGTGGGCACCACCAGGATCGCGACCAGCACTCCGGCCAGAACGCTGAAACCAAGGAATCCGAGCACACTCGCCAGGGCCTGGGGAAGAGGAACCGAAACGGTTCGTTCGTCGTTATCGGACACTGGAGTTGGCCCCTCTCACCACAATCGGGCCGACGCCAACGCGCCTCAGCCCGAAGGATCAGGATGCGTGACTTTGCGCCGCAATAAAAGGGGGTTTATGTATCGATTTGGTGAATTGCGCCGCGTGACTTGCCATTCCAGCAACAGAGTTTGTGATTGCGCCGAGGGCGGCTTCACAATGGCAACATGCATACCTCGCCCGATCAGCACTCCACAACCGATCCGAACTCGTCGGCCGATAACAACGCGGCGTCCGATCCCCAGTCGTCGGTCGACCACCTGTCGTCGAGCAGCGAGCACTCGTCGGCCGACCAGTCCGCGTCGAGCAGCGAGCACTCCTCCTCAAACGAGTGGTCGCCCGCACCCGACGTCGACGCCGTCACCTTCTGGAACAACCGATACGGCGAGCGTGACCGCATCTGGAGTGGTCGGGTGAACCCGATCCTGGCGCGCGAAGCATCCACCCTCACCCCGGGCACCGCCCTGGATCTTGGATGCGGCGAAGGTGCTGACGCCATCTGGCTCGCTACCGCCGGATGGCAGGTCACCGCGGTTGATGTCGCCGAGACCGCACTCGCTCGCGCCCGCGAGCACGCGACCGCTGGGGGAGTAGCCGACCGGATCGTCTGGGAGCAGCATGATCTCGCGAAAAGCTTCCCCGTCGGCTCCTTCGACCTCGTCTCCGCACAGTTTTTGCATTCACCCGTAGAGATGCCGCGCGGGGAGATCCTGCGGACCGCTGCCGCGGCGGTCGCGCCCGGAGGAAGCCTGCTTGTGGTGGGGCATTTTGGGATGCCGCCCGGGAGCACGCCGCCGAGCGATGCCGGACAGGCTGACGCCGAGCAGCACCACCCCGCCCAGCACGCCGACATGGACCTGCCGACCCCCGACGAAGTACTCGCCGACTTGAATCTGCCCGAGGGCGAGTGGGAGGTTGTGGTTTCCGAACTCGTTGACCGCACGGCAACGGGTGCAGACGGAGTCACCCGCGATCTGACCGACAGCATCCTGCGGGTTCGTCGGCGCTAGTTCGTCGGCGCTAGTTCGCAGTCGCCCACGGGTGTTCGGTTAGCCAGAGTTTGGTATTGGTCTCCGGGCTAGTTCACGCCCGCGGTGCGCTCGTGGATCAGCCGCCGCCGGCGCCCCGCGGACACCAGCCCAAAAAACGGCACAAGCAGAAGCTCGATCGACAACAGTGAACCAAACGACGCCAGCAGGAACGTCATCACGGCGGTCACCGCCACGAGGATCACCGCCGCTCCGAGAACCAACCGGTGCCCGGTTAGCGCGTAGACCACGCTGAAGGCCGTCACGGGGAGGAGCCGGAGCACTAGGTCGACCACCGATCCGGGCAATGGTCCCACCAAAAACGACACCGCGCAGGCGCCGAGCATCAGCAGGGTCCAGGTCACGATGAGCCAGCTGCTCGGCGCCCGCGGCACCGCTCGCTCAGAAAAACCTACGTAGGGTGTGCGGGTGGAGTCGCCGCCGGCGGGGTACCCGGGTGGATGGGGAGAACCGGAATCTGCGGCCCAAGCATCCCGAGCCCCCGCCCCGAAACCGCCCGGATCACTCGCACCAGTGGCCCGGCGGCGCAGGACCGCACGCGCCTCGGTCACTCGTACAAACTCGGCCTCGGCGGCGGCGACCTCGTCGGGACTCGCGCCCACAAGCAGGTCGGGATGGGCACGGCGGGCGTGTGCGCGGTAGGCCCGATCGACAGCGTCCAGCGGCGCATCAACGTCGATGGACAGGATCGCCGCTGCCTCGCCGGGGGTCATGTGCACACTGTACCTATGCGTGCTGCGGGAGGTCAGGGAAATCGCCCCGGTATTGCCACGCGCGGTCGGCACCCGTCGATGGCCGCCGGATGTCGGCGCCCTCAGCTAGCCTCAGAGCATCCGATCCGCCGGGAGGCTTCCCCTGTTTCTGCTCGACCAGACCGTTATCTACAGTGCGAGTGACCTGACCGCCGCAGCCACGTGCGAGTGGGCGGTCATGCGTCGGCTGGATGCCAAGTTGGGGCGCATCCCGGCCGTCGCTGACGATGGCGACGCCATGTTGTCCCGGGCGGGACTCCTCGGTGACGAACATGAGGCACGCACCCTGGCCGAGCTCAAAAAGACCCGCCAGGTGGTCGAATTTGAGCGCCCCCACATGCGGGACCTGGTGCCCGCGGCATCCACCACGGAGTCCGCCCTGCGTGACGGAGCCGACGTGCTCTTTCAGGCGACCTTCTTCGACGGACGTTTTGTGGGTTTCGCCGACTTCATCATGCGCACCACCGAGTACACGTACGAGATCTACGACACTAAGCTCGCCCGGCACGAAAAGATCACGGCGCTGCTGCAACTCGCGGCGTATGGGGACCAGCTCACCCGGTTGGGCATCCCCGTCAGTGACAACGTGCACCTCCTGCTCGGAGACGGACGCACCAGCACCCACCGTCTGCGCGACATCCTCCCCGTCTACCGCCGACGCCGCGCCCGCCTCGAACGGCTCGTTGACGAGCGGGTGGCCGAAACTACCCCCACTGCCTGGGGCGACCCGCGGTATACGGCGTGCGGGCGCTGCGCTCACTGTTCCGAACAGGTGGTGGAGCATCGCGACGTGCTGCTCGTCGCCGGCATCAAACTCACCCAGCGCAAACGGCTCGCCGAGTCGGGTGTGCGCAGCATCGACGAGCTGGCGGCATCGCTGGGCTCGATTGCGGGACTGTCGGATGCCACGGTGGCCAGTCTTCGATCCCAGGCAAGTATCCAACTCGCCACGGTGCCCGGCGGGGCCCCGGCGGTGGACGTCTTCCGTCCGTCGGCGCTGTCGGCGATTCCCGAACCGTCAGAGGGAGACATCTTCTTCGACTTCGAGGGCGACCCGCTCTACAGCGAAGACGGCGGTCACGACTGGGGTCTCGACTACCTGTTTGGCCTCATCGAGCCCGACGGCACGTTCCGGGCATTCTGGGCCCACAGTTATGCCGAGGAGCGTCAGGCGCTCATCGATTTTCTCGCGTATGTCGACGAGCGACGCCGACGGTACCCGGCAATGCACATCTACCACTACGCGCCCTACGAGCGGACCCATCTGCTCTCGCTCGCCGCACGACACGGGGTCGGCGAAGACGCCGTCGACGATCTGCTGCGCGCCAACGTTCTCGTCGACCTGTACCCGATCGTCAAAAAGAGCCTTCGGGTCGGATCGCGCAGCTACTCGATCAAAAAGCTTGAGCCGCTTTACATGGGCGCTGAACACCGCGCCGGGGTCGACAACGCGGTCGACTCGATCACCGAGTATGCCGACTCCCGCACCCTGGCGGGATCCGGCCAGGCGGAGGCCGCACAGGAGAAACTCGACGCGATCGCGCGCTACAACGAGTACGACTGTGTCTCGACGTTGCGGCTACGTGACTGGCTTCTAGACCGTGCTGCCGACCACGGCATCCACCCGACCCCGGCACGCGATCTTGAACTCGAGATTCCCGTACGCGAACCCAGCCCCGTCTACCTCGCGCTGGCCGCCCTGATCGCGGACGTGCCGCCGGTGGAGCGTACAGCTGACCAGACCGCGATCGCGCTGGCCTCCGCGGCAATCGACTACCACCGCCGCGAGGGCAAAAAGTTCTGGCAGGAACACTTCGATCGTCTCCGCAACCCTGTCGATGAATGGTCGGACACCCGCGACGTGCTCATTGCCGACCATGTCGAGGTGCACCGCGACTGGGACAAGGTGGGCAGAGACCGCAATCTCTCGCGGGTGCTGGAAATCACGGGGGAACCCGCACCGGGCAGCTCGTTCAAGGTTGGGCACGCGCCTTTCCTCCTGTACGACGCGCCCTACCCGCCCATCGCCGCCAGCGGAGAGCCCGGGTCGCGCTATGCCCACGAGCGCGCGCAAATTGTCGAGGCC
>Ga0247807_10001611_pt1 | contig 13027 bp, 17 predicted proteins | sample UWRJL074202C1_FD_179931 | JGI IMG/M metagenome (GOLD analysis project Ga0247807, IMG submission 179931) | Plant litter microbial communities from Arlington Agricultural Research Station in Wisconsin, United States - UWRJ-L074-202C-1 | ecosystem: Environmental > Terrestrial > Plant litter >...
AAAAAAAAATCCTGATCCATCACTGCACGAAAATACCTCAAAACAAAAGAAAAGTAATACTTACAATGATTGTAACAACTTTCAGCAAACTGAGCCAATATTCCAACTACAGCCAATTAGCTTAATTCCGAAATCGCCTGTCGCATCACTTACTTCACCATATGCTCTCACTGTGATGATGTTTGCGGCAATCAAAAAGGCCCAGAAGATCAACGCCAGTGCCCAACCTGGAAATCCGGTATCCCAATAGGCAAACACAAGCTGTAAAGCAACCAGGTCCGACGCCGTGCTGACAGCATCATTAAACCAGTAGTTCCACGTTAACGCAAACCCTAAGCTATCATCTACGTAGCGTCCCGCAAAGGTACAGAAACTACCAGCGATGGGCACGAAGGCAGCCATCTCTCCCAGCGCGAGCATAGTGAGGAAAACAATACCGCCGACAATCATGTAGGCTATCAGCATTGAAGCCGGTCCACCGGTGGCCAGTGATTTGCCGGTTCCAAGGAAGAGTCCGGTTCCGATGGTTCCACCGATTGCTATCATCTGGCTGTTTGTTAGTTTACAGAAGTTTTTTTATTTTTTTTATAAATAATAATATAAAAAAGTTGGTTGGTAATCGTGATTGCTTGCACTATGGTAGTGTTTTCTATGAAAGCACGGGTGAGGGTGTAGAGAAGCCAACGTACCTGGACTTGTCGCGCAGACAACTTTCTGGCGAGTTTGTCGGCGACTATGGGATGCTCATGGTGAAATGCTGGATCGTAAGCATTCTTCTCTGCATCCTTTTCGAACCGATTGCGCGCTTCGTGACCCGAGTTCTCCGACGAGTTATCCGCCATCTTGGATTGGATTGGCAGCTTCGGCACTCCTCTGGTGATAAACCTATTGAATATAAAGCAAATGCGCTCCGCTCACTTCATTATCTGAGGCTGGTGATAGAGCGATACTGTAAGAAGATGAAGATATATATAGCCGATAAAGCTTGGAGATGGAAAAGAAGCTTCAAACGTTGTCTTGGGATGCAAAATACTGTACAAGGAATGGATGACGTGCTCGGTAGCATCAGTGGACCAGGCTTGACGGGTGGAGTTTTTACGTAGGGATTGCTACTCGGAGGCTAATGGCAGCCAAAACTACTGCTACGTCGTCGACCCAGCTCGTAATCAAAATATCTTGTATTAATATATATACGTGGAAAAGAACGTCTACTGGAACTACTGCATAATGGCATTTGTAAAAGTCATTTCATTAGCAAGTTAGCTTTTAAATATAATGAATAAACGGAGTAACAGATGCAATGATGCTTTGGTCAAAATAAGGTGTGTGGATCACTACAGGGTTTAATGTCGGGCTAACAGATCCCTAACGGAAAGACCGTTGAAATGAATTACCAAGGTCACGTGCTGTGTTTCTATGGTGGACATGGCGCTATATTTAAGCGAGCTGCCCCTGAAATAGTGATCTGTTTTGTAAATCAGAGGATACAAATATCAATAACCTGAGATATAAGTGGCAACCTAATATACTTAGAACGGAGCATCTAGGTATATATCAAGCAGATCGTTAATAAACCAATGCCCATGAATGAAACAAGTCTTTCCTCGTCGACGTAAAGCCAGCTTTACCAAAACAGAAAAAGACTTCTCGAGTAAGAATCATATCCAAGCATGAAGCCGATTGGAAAACCAACAGCGATTACTGTTAGTCGCACTACAAGTTAGACGCCGTTGAAAGTTTTTCTTTACATACATTCTATCTATTATGTCAATTGATAAAATAAATTAGCCAATCCACCCCCGAATTTGATGCGAATTAATTAGGGGTAAGCACAGTTCACGAAGGATCCTATTGCGAACCTCAATCTCATCATAGCTTACTTGAGGGATAATTCGAAGCTGGATGGTTGGGTTACATGCACTGGAGCGCTCAACTTTGCTGGGACTACGGCACACTCCAGCTTAAGCGTAGTCTATATTAACTCCCGAATTTGAACTCGCTTGCCATTGGCAAATGTTTACGCTGAGTAACTACTGCAGCTAGCCGTTAGAATTAATATCCAACTTAATCTATCCATTTCCGAATTCATAAGTCAGGTGACCATAAAACCACAGTCTGACATTCGGCGTCACTACCTACGTACACACTACAGGAAGAGAACAATTGAAGAAATTCCTGGAGAAGATTTGCTTTAAATTCTAAGAGAAGTAACGGCATTTTCAAAGCTTAGTTTGATTTTATTTTTCATTTTTATCTTAAGAGATGTTCCTGCACTGTTCATATTCAATCCAGACTGGGGTCTTAAGTTACACATGATTTTGGGACTTCTCACGGCTGTCAACTGCCGAGCTTCATGCCTAAATCACTGATAATGCATATGTATATATGTTTAAATTACTTTGTCGAGAAGACCTCCTTACGGCCTAGGGGAGAAACTTCACTTGGAGAAATGGTAGCCGGTACATATAATTAGGGTTTATCATCAGATTAGGACGAAAGTCGTTTGCCCTTCTTTGTAACCAGCTTTACTTTTTTCACTAGTCACAGTAGCCATTTATTTCAAGATGCAGTGGAAAGTTTTCATTATAGAGCTACTTGTGGGGTATAGCTCTGCCCAAGGGACATTGCCGATGATGCGTTTTGGATGTTCGCAGCTTGTTATCGACCGTATTGATCCTCTGGTCAATCCCGGAGTTATACCATCATCACATCTCCACCAAATCGTCGGAGGCAACTCCTTCAATGCTTCCATGGACCCGGCAACACACGATCTCCCAGCAGCTTCTACATGTACCAGCTGTACGTTCTCGGAAGACTTCTCCAACTACTGGACGTCGGTATTGTACTTTCGAGCCCGAAACGGGACGTTCAAGCGGGTTCCCCAAATCCAAAGCGAAGGTCTCACGGGCAATGGTGGTATCACCGTGTATTACATCCCATCGACAAATGCAAGCCTATCGATTACCGCTTTCCAGCCTGGCTTCCGCATGCTGGTGGGAGACCCCTCGCTAGAAGTACCTGGCCCAACACGTAAGGTGTGCCATCGTTGCATGCCTACATCAGGAGATAACAGAAACATCAATTGCTCACCGCCCGATGCTCAAACTCTTCCCAATGAGTTCTGTGTTGGCGGTATTCGTTCAGTCATTACCTTCCCTACTTGCTGGGACGGCAAGAACCTAGACAGTCCGGATCATCGAAGCCACATTGCCTATGCAGATGGCTCAGGAGCTACTGATGCAGGCCCAACCGGTCGTTGCCCAGCAAGCCATCCCGTTACAATACCCCAAGTGATGTATGAAGTCCAATGGGACGTAAGTATTATCATACTTCATATTATTTTGCAACACAATTGCTAAATAAGCCTCTGATATAGACACGAGAATTCAACAATAAGGATTTATGGCCAGAGGATGGCTCGCAGCCATTCATCTGGAGCACTGGCGATAGGTAAGTTTAACTCCCTCGTAGAGACAAAATTTGAAGTTGGGCCGCAAAGCTAAAACAACTAAAGTGTTGGATACTCGCAGCACGGAGACTACGTCTTCGGCTGGAAAGACGATTCGCTTCAACGTGCCATGAACGCCCGCTGTAACGGTGACGCTTGTTCGGTACTCAAATCACAGTCTGTAGAGGAGGCAATCAAATGCACCAAGCAGAGGGTTGTCAAAGAGGACGTTGACGGATGTAAGTCGCGTCTTTTGACTGGCTTGGGAATCATCATGGGCTTTAATTGGCTGACTATCTTGTAGGGCTGACTACTCTTCCCGGTGATCGCATGGTAAAGCCTAGGAATGGATCATAACCTGGATGAGATTCTTCCTATCTGATTCGAATTAGAAACTTTAGAAACGCAGATTTGTACTTGGTGAAAGAGAGGGTATTGTAGGAGGATAGAAGGCTAGTTGTTGATAAGAAGCGAGGATGGAAGTTTAAGATACAATGTACTTGATACTCATATCAAATCGTGAATCAAGACTTTAGTACGAAATAAGTATTGATATCACTATATGTGACGTAGTTAACTAATAGCGTGGTTTGATATGAAACTAATTCTACTGTTATTGTGTTAATGTAGTATATATCAGAAGAATTGAGCATTACAAAAGTTCTAGCCCATTCCTAATGGTAAGTTCTTTTACCTTTTGTCATAAAAAGTGGACAAAAGAAGTCCCGACCTCTTGCCCATCATGTAAGTAAATAGGCTTACAAGCACCCGGCCAAATAGTCCAATGACTCATTAAAAGCATACTTGTTGGTGATAGAGTCCTAAAACACACCGGTAACCGCGCGTATACCTGTGCGTCTACATGCATCTCAGCCCCAGGCTTGGCAATTGCTTCTATTCCTCAACCCTAGATGGCTTAATCCATGGTGCAACGCATCAAGTGTAATACTTAAAAATAACGTTCCTTTACACCTTCTATCAGTAACAACGAAGGATACCATGGAGATTACAGATCTTGATGAATTAAGCCAAGCTCCTTTTGAAGAATTACCCAATTCGAACATTTCGTTTTGGAGATGACCTACAAACAAAACCCGGCCCAAATGGCGCGTAAACGGTCCAGTCAAGCCAGCCACCTTTAAAACACCAACAGACCAAAACTATTGCAAATTGGGCGGGTATTTCACATGGAAGGAAGTACAAAGAGCGCGGATGGAACCAGAAAGCATGGAACTTGACAAAATTCAGCAAAATATTACCTTATTCTCCCTTCCTATATAATAAATTTGTTCATCTAGCAGTCATCAATATGGTCAGTAATAAGCCTAGATTGTATGTTGTCTGCATCTTCCGCGCTCCTCGTCCAGAGGGAAATCCCGACCCATATCATTGGGGTCTTGCCAGCGGACCAGCGAACGGTGGAATGAATGGTATGGTTCTTTATCATACTCGCAACATCCCCACTGCAAATGGTGTGCAATGGCAGCTTGAACAACCACCGCGAGACCTCTCGTCAGGCCCCACCCCCGGAATGCTGACATTCACAACCGTTGCCAAAATTACCAACTTGGCCCGCCTGGAGCAGGTCATCAGGTCTGTGCCTGTGGATGCGAATGCTGCTTGGACAATCTTCAATTGCCAAACTTGGATTGCGCATGCTTTAGCTACTATTCTTGCGGACAGAAGGTGTGTTGGTACAAATGCAATTCCTGCCGATTGGGCCGCACTTCATCAGCGCTGCACCTCGTTCTCAGGTCCATACCGCCAAATGCGACTCCAGGGGCAGGCTCTTCCAACTCCGAGACCAATCCAGGATCTTTTGTAAGTAGCGACAAGGGCCTGGAGGAACGAGTTGTAGGATATTTTGAGGATTTAGACCGTATAACAGGGGTCAGTAGTAAACGTAGGCGCGTGCATTAGAGTTGTTGTAGGAGGCATTTATACTGTACCGTTTCCTTGTATATCTGAGTCGTAGTTAATTTAGTATTGAGAATCCATGTAGCAGCTCTTCAGCGTTTCCACTTGCATACACATACACATCAAGCACCATCGCAATAATGTCTTCTCCACAATGCATCCATTTCATTCTCCAGCGGCCACTCATCCAAAAATTTACCAATCGATTCCTTCCACCCCTTGATGTAAGGTGTATTGATCGCAGTCGTGTACTCCCAATACTCTGGATACCAACCCGCCATTTCCCAGTCCACAACCCCCACTACCCTCCCTTCCTTTACCAAAATATTGCTCGGGTTAACATCCGCGTGCGTAAATACGGTCTTCTTTTTTCGTCCCTCCGATTCTCTGTGCATCTCTATCAATTTTTGAATCTCTGCCTGCTTTCCCGAATCTTTAATAGAGTCGGTGTTCGTCATGCCGTTGCGGAGGAAGACATTGAATTCTGCCTCGTTCGTAAAAGGTCCTAGCCCTTTCTCCCCCGCAGCATTCCATATCCGATGATCATGCAACTTTCCAGCATCCGCGGCACATATAGCACCGTCCGCAATCATGATTCCTTGAGGCTTCTTGAGTGCCCTTAATGCTCTGAAGATTTCTTTCAGCTGTAGCAACAAGGCATCCTTCTCTGTAACCGATTTTTCGCTCCAGGAATCACTTAGAGGCTGCCCATCTATCCTTCCCATAACGATATAGGTTATGCCCTTCTTGCTGTCCCGGAACGCGCAATGCAGTCTCGGGACTGGAATACTTGGGGAACATGAAGCTAGGAAGAGGAGAGCCGAGGCTTCGGAGAGGTGGACTGTACGACCATATTTAACGAGGGTCGTGGGGGAGAGAAATATGATGGAGGAATTAGGGTGTCGTCGAGAAGCTAGATGTTTAGAGATCGAGATTTGAAGGAGCGTTTTTTGGCGGTTGATTAGAGTGTCATTGTACTTTTTCCAAGGGTTTTGAGCGGTTGAGGGAGTGGCAGAGGTAGTACATGAATCTTCGGTGGTTGGATGGTTTGACTTGTTCATGACGATGGAAACAAAGATGAGGATGGCGCGTAAAGACGTGATGTGATGTATGCTTGGCAGGGCAACCACAGCTCAATGCATCCAGAATATCGATCGTATTCATAACCACATAACGATTTCAGGAGTATTTAAAGCCACATCTTCATAGAGTAATTTTACTAGTCATTATCAACTAATATAGTGATTTATCCTCTATTATATACGCCCAATTTAGCCTTCTCGGTTTTTTAAGTTATAAGCCTAGTTTATAATCTATAATAATACCATTCCCTGCTGTTTAGTCGCGACTATTACAGTTCCTCTCAAATTCGGAGCATTTAAGAAAAAGTTCTATAAAGAAAGAATATGTATTGTTCTAAATTTTGAAGATACCCACAGAGAAAGAGGACGGAGTTACGCCTGCTGGGGAGAGAGATATAAACACCATATATTTTAGCTTTAGGATTTAGTGCACATGTAGCTTATAGTAACATTACCGTATTCATGTGTGTGGCGTAAAATGTCATATCGCGACCAACCCCGCTGTTAGCTTCCGCTGTCAAAGACTCCTCAGAGGTCACATATTCACACTCCGTTCATGCTAATACCTGCGATGACCCAGTCTCCTTTGAGAGGTTGGCCGGTATTGTCAGTCATTTATCTAAATCTATCATGTCTAAATACCTTGACAAATGGCCGGCACTAACCTCTGATTCCGTACAACTCGATACGCTTATTCACAATATGGGTATGGGGCAAAATATCCAACTTCAGGATGTTTGCGATTTTGAAACCGACTTGTTTGGAAACATTCTTGCTCTAATAGTCCTCTTTGGTGAGTCCGAAGATGAGGAGCGTAAGAAGGCGACGGAGGAGGGAGGGACTACCGTGATATACATGGGATGCGCCGTTTTGTTGAGCAGTCTGTTGATAACGCTTGCGGAATGTTCGCTATTATCAACGGAATACTTAACAGCAGTGCCCATAAAGATATAGGTAAGCTGTATTTGCCTCTGTCGTATTCATGCTTAGTGTGCGGTTCTCATTAGCAATTTAGTATCGTGATCTATTCTTTCAGAAATTGACAAAAACGGCTTCATCGTCACAGCTGGTCTGAAACGTATGTACTTGGAGGCTATTGGGGACGACGAGGATTACGAGCTAGATCAAGATGTAGTCGAGCATCACTTTACAGCCCTGGTAGCATTGCCAAACAATGATTTGACAAACCTGGTTGAATTGGACAGCGAGCGGCGGGGACCTTACATTCGTGGGGTTTCAAGAGGAAATAGCCTTCTTGATCAAAATCTAATACGGCAGACATTAGAGAGTGGAGTTTTGGGAGATATCTCGAATATGGCCATATTCAAATTAGTGCGTGCGTATTCTTAAATACAAGTGTCTTGAGCTTTTCCATAATTTCTGGGTCGCCTGACAATTTGACAACATCATCTCCATCATGTGTCTCCGCAGTTAGTTCCGCATTTGCATCCAACAACACTTCCATGCCGGTATAGTCCATCCATGATGCGGCAATAAGCAATTGAGTCCAACCATCAGAGTCCCTTACATCAACGATAGCACCTGCCTTAATCCATACTTGAGCAATGTCCGCATTTATCTGCTGCGAAGGACCAGCGAAAATTATGTGTAGGAGGGATAAGCCACCTTTGTCCCCGAGTCGCTGCTGATTAACATTCGCCTTATATTTTGTTAAGGTTTCAACTGCATTGTAACACCTGTATTCCACGGCGCAAGCCAGGGTACTTCTACCATGTGCGTCAGGCAGATCTATCACGTCGGCGAGTATTTGAGGAGGTAAACAACTAAGGTACTCTTCGAAAGAAAGATGGTAGAGCTGTAGGCCAAAAAGAACTCGATGAAGTGGAGTCAGTCCAAGAATTGTTGCGTGGTCTTCGACTAATTCTGCGCCACTCTTTTGACATTCTATGCTCAATAAAGCAAGCGCTGACATATCGTGGTTTTGCAATGAATCCATCATGGCAAATTCTGTCAATATCTCTAGGGGTGTGCTTGATACATATTAGATTCAATCTTTTGCTACGAGTCAAAAGGCACAAACCTCCCTACTTCATCTGGATGCGAGGCATCAGCGCCCATACGAGTCAAGAATCGGAACATCTCAAATGCCGCAAAAAATCTATTGGCCTGAGCGCAGTACATTGTTCCATACTGTATCATTTATAACTAATGGTTCTTTCGGTTGGTAATACTTTACGTAGAGAATTGGCAAACCAAAAGGGTCGACGTCGAAAATAGATGCCCACTTAAAATCGAAAAGGTAAGATGATTCGAGACCGCTTAGCCATACACACTAAAGGAGAACTGTGCTGCATCTATATTGCTTCTATGCTAATAGTTGTTGGAGTGAAAACGTTATGAGAACGTTCAACTAAATCATCCTTGTGAACCGTCAACATTTTTGATAAGTTCTTCTAACTGTTCCGCTACAAACGATGGATTGTCCCTCTGAACAAAATGTCCACAGTTCGGAGCGATAAAGGGACCTTTTGCCCTATCTCCATCAGTGAGCTTACAAAGACCCTCGTTATACTTCTCCCACATGCTATTTAATCTTAGTTAAAATACTTTATCGAGAAACAGTAGCAAACTCACGGTTGAGTATACATCGCAGCCATGCCCAAAGGAACCTTCATCATTTCCCACTCCTCTTTCGAAAAGGCTTCGAGCTCATGGCCTACAACGGTTATCCAAGGACCCTTATCCGAAACCTTCGATCCTTTGAGCTTTGGTTTCGCAGGGTCGGGTAATATGTTCTTGATATCCCGTCGGTCAAATCCTTCCTTGTTCTTTGCACTTGATGCAAATATCGTGGTCATCTTCGCGTAAGCAGCTTCGTAAACATCAAGCGGGGTGCAAGCAGGAATCATCTTCTCTAGATCAAAAGCTGGATGTTTCGGATTTGGCCAAATATCCGCGTAATCAGCGTTTCCCGGATTAGAATCTAGGAACAGGATCCCTTCGACAATGGTGGGGAACCTAGCTCATATGTTAGTTATTGGTCACAGTTGAATGATAAAGCAAATCTTAATACCTGTCAGCATATCTTCGAGCGATATGTGCGCCAATGCTGTTATTGACGAAAACAATTCGCGAGCAACGATCAGGGGATACAGTGCGAATGAATTCGTGAAGATCATCTGTGACATCGTCCAATGTATGTGCGTAACCAGGCTCTTTATTCGGCAAACTTTCGCGCGGGTCTCTTGGAGAATCGCCTTGTCCATAACGGTCATAAGTTAGCATCCATGGTTTTGGCGAGAGATTTGTTCGCCGAAACAACTCAATAGTTGGATTCCAGCCAGTCTGTGGCAGCACAAGGCCATTTAGAAAGACAATAAGGAGACTACTCTCCGAACTTCCTTCGAAAAGCTGATACGCGATAGGAGCGTCCGGTTTAGAAGAGAGAGTTACGGTCGTCATGGTGAATGGATGTGTAAGTGCAAATTTTGATCTATGCAGCTTTGGGAAAGGGCAGCTATTACTGAATCTTATTTTGGGTGGAACTGTCGACCGAGTTCGTCTTATATTGTAGGCATCCAATGATGTCAAACATGAACCAACTAATTAGATTACCCCCGCTTACCAACGTACGGTGGTCAGTTATGTTGATTCACGTAAGTGGCTCTCATGTGATGATTAATGGATCTGGATAAGAAAGATTACGGACTTACGAAGATGCTAATATACATGTGGCTTACATAGGAGTAACCCGTGAAGCCTCACATCGATGTACAACTTTGAGCCTAAACCCTGTACTTTGCCTTCACCGTTCAGTGTCTCCCGGTGGTCAAATTAACCGGTCACCAAACTGAATATGCAATAATCCGACAGATGTCACATTGAAAGTCGTTTTGGTATGGAAGGTTATCAACGGAAGGGAAAATTGGCATTGCTTCAACAATTCGATTAACTTACACTATCTCTATCATGTAGCTGTTAAATTTTCTTCAGTCAATTTTTAATTTAGCTCTTATATCTAACAATCAACAACAGCCTTAAACTAGTATGTTTCATTGCTTTTCGTAAGGCTTGTGGGAAAAGAAGCGGAACGTTTATAGCAACGATGGGAATCTGGAAGAGACCAGGAAAAAACAAAGCTGTAACCAGTTTAGTAGTCACGGTTTCTTTATAAGACGATGATCCAAACCAGTCCCAATTGTTAGTATGGAACGAACATCCGGTAATAGCCAGTATATACGTGCGCAGATAGTAAATTAGTTCACTCGCTTAGCCAAAAAACATGGTTCTCAGAGATCTATCTACAAAATACTTGAATCTAATTCTCCCATCATCCTTCTTTCTACTGATTTCACTTATCAGAACAGCCATCAAACAGTTATAGATTGTCCTCGGCAATTTATTTTACGATGAAATTTCTCGCTCTACTCACAGCAATCCTCCTCTCACTCGCTTACGCAATACCACCACCCAAAAGTGCCCTATGTGCGTGATGTCCTGTCCAAATAACGTCTGCACCAAGTTTAACAGAGTCGGTACCCTTTCCAATTGGAATACACGGACTATTAGTTGCAATTCTTTCAAGGGCCATGAAGAAGTTGCTTGTGAATGGTGTACCAATTTGTGTAGCGCGAAAATTGTCGATATATGTCGGTTAGATGAGATGGCTACTTAGTGAGGTGTAGAGGAATTGAAATGATTGCAATATAGTCAATGATCTAAAATAACACATGGAGTGTTTGGGAGAGCGAGTAGGTTATTAGAATTTACGGGCATTTGATGCTAACAGGACATTGTATCGAGTTGCAACAGATATTGCTAGACTCAAGGCACCATTTTCTTTTTACTACTGAAGGAGAATAACCTTTTAATTCTCCTGGAGACCTACTCAGCCTGATTTGTGACTATGACGAAGCTCTACAAAGTTTGAAATATTTAGAGTCTATGAGCCATATATATTATAAACACTAAAGCACTAAATCGTAATGGCAAATAGGTTCTAATTGGCAGTCACATAAGTTGTATCTGGGTGGAAGTACTGCTGGCTGGCTGACGGTGAGCTGGATCATTCACAAAAGCACAGCCAATTGTGGCATGCCACGCCAGGAGAATGCATGCCTCTTCCTCCCGTCGATCTAGGTCATAAGGCTCCCACATGCGAACTATATATATGAGACAGCGAGAAGAGTATTTCCAATTGTACCATAATGTACTATTCAAGGCTGAGAGGCGATAAATATCTTTCTGCAATAAACCGACAACTCCTATCCTTCTAAGATCTTGGATACTGTTCATAGCCTCGGCTGAGTCAGTACCATAAGTTGTCCCGCGGTCAAACATGGAGGCACCAGTTACACTTGATGTCGACCAGAGCTGGAGATATTTCTCAACTTCCGCTCGTAACCTGACCACTACATGCCAGAATTGTCCAGACGCACCTTATCTCTCCCTCACACTCCCGCACCCAAGCCATTATGATGAGCCAGGTACGGTGTTGCATATAAGGAGAATTGTTTTCACAACCGTGTCCCACGACCAAGGCTACAGCGACACCGTCGGCCAGAGGCTGTACGATCATTCCCATACTTACTTCGATGTCCACATCGTTGGACTTTCTGGGCATGAAACAGTTCCCCGCCGACGCCTTCAATACAATGTCCGTGCCCAAAGCGAGTTTAAGACGCACGTCATCTGCTGGGACTACCGTGATGCGCGAATCACGAGCGATGGCGGGAAAGACGACGATGCTGGCATCGCAGGGTGGCATAAGGCGGGGCTGAGTTTGAAGGAGTGGTTGGATGGCATTCAAAGCGGTGATACAATCCAGATTATTCCAAAAGCTGAGTATCCAGAATGGAAGAACTTCGTTTCTGAGGCGCGAATCGAAGTCTGGGCGGAGGCTCTAGTTACAGCGCATCAAGCCGCCTCAACACACCCTGGCAACGACTACTCAGCTTATCGGCAACTAGACGTAGAGAAGAGGGAGATACGCCTTGTGGAAATCAAACCAAGAGCGTCTGATAATGATGCGGATGAGCTTATCGAGCTATCATTACAATACACGGCCTTGTCTGACCTCCACCATATCTCCTATGAGGCTCTCTCCTATACCTGGGGAGATCACTTCAGCCGGCAAACTATTTATGTGAGAGACGGAGACAAATCTACATCCGCCTATCCTATGTCTATCAATAGCAACCTGTTCGGTGCACTGAGGCATCTGAGGCAGAGAAAGGTGAGCCGCGTGATGTGGATAGACCTATTGAGCATTAACCAAACCAATATTGTCGAGCGCAGCCAACAAGTTGCCTTAATGGGAGATATATTCGCCGCAGCTACGGCTGTACCAATCTGGCTGGGAGAGATCAGCGACCACGTGAGGGAGGACTTCAAAGTCTTGCACAGTATTGCAAACGCATACGTCCCCACAAAGACACAACCGGTGGAGACGTCACTAGACGCGGCGTTATGCCATGTGAAGAGTCCAGATAGCTCAGGAAGTGTTGGAATTTCAGGTCTATCATCTCTGCCACCCCCTCGCAAGTCGCACGCCATTATCGCCGACTCAGAGGATGAAACCCGGTATTATCAATTCTACCATGATCGCTTGTTCCAACGT
>Ga0247807_10001612_pt1 | contig 13015 bp, 10 predicted proteins | sample UWRJL074202C1_FD_179931 | JGI IMG/M metagenome (GOLD analysis project Ga0247807, IMG submission 179931) | Plant litter microbial communities from Arlington Agricultural Research Station in Wisconsin, United States - UWRJ-L074-202C-1 | ecosystem: Environmental > Terrestrial > Plant litter >...
GATCACCAATCGCTTCGTTAATGTCTACGCCACATAGGTTGACCATGTCCACCATCGCGGTTTCAAGTTGTCTACGCAATTTGTCCTCGGGCAAGAATTGCTGACACGGATGGAATGCCAAGGAACTGATATCTTTGCCTAGAGCAGCATATTCTTTCATAGGGTTCTGTAGATATTTGGCCAATGCCACGCAATAGCGTGTTAGTGATGGGAAAGTTGGATGGTCGAGGGCGGCGCGGGGACTATCTTTGTAGAGCCTGGCTACTTCATCGTTGACCATGACGACGTCTAGAGCTTCACTCCTTTCTTCTCCAGTGTCCCCGTCTTCAAATTCGGCACCTTTCAGCCCCTTTTCATTGACCAGGTCACGAATACTGGTGATGAGTTTATGAGTGTCGACAGAAAATCCACCAATCCCAAGCACGTCGGGTTTCCTCCGTTGTACTAGTTCAACGAAGTCTTCTCTAGTGCGTTCATCTCTTAACAAGTTGGTGAATTTTCCATGCTCTAAGACTCGTCCATCCTCTTCCACCCACGCCCAGCAGACTGGCTCACGATCACCGCTGCCTCCAGACAAAGCAAGGACCCGCGGGATCGTGCCCAGAACCATACCTTTGGGCTTGTAAGGGGCTTGGTCGAGCCTACGAGAGTATTCCTCTCGTATTATTTTCAGAACGGAATCCTGGCATTCGGTTCTCATGCTTTCCTTCACACCCTTCGTGATGACTCGCTCTAACTTGGTATAGGCAAGGTCAAGCGCTTTCCGCCTTTCATCGTTCCAAGCATCAGCCAGCTCACTGAAGTTGTCTGAGGCAAGCTCCTGGAAAAGCTGTTCACGAAATTTGCGTTCATTGGCTAATGTAACCCGCACCTCGAGGAGGCCTTCCTCTTCTGCCTTTAGCATCTTCAAGAACATTTCCGGTTTGCTAGCAATGTCCTGGAAAGTCTGATTTTTTAGATACTTGAGCTCATAATATTGATGTTGCTCATCAATTTTTCGCAGACCTTTCTCGGTTCTCCGACAGCTCACTTCGCCGGCCATATAAAAGTTTTTTCGAAAGTGCTGTCGCATCCGTGGATTCATGAAAAGTTCTTCTGCGTACATTTGACGAGCGGCTAACAAGAGTTGTTCTCCCGTGCTGAACTCCGACTCGTAAATTAAAGAATCGGCTAAATCGATCGGAGTTTGGGAATGATCTTCGGTGTATTGCTTTCTTCCTTCTTTCAACGCATTTTGGGCGACTTGGTCAGCTGTTATACCATATGCTCTTACCAGATTATAAGCTCGTCCTTTTCGAACTCGATCGAAAAGGCTGGACTTTCCTCCCGCACGACGCTGTTCTTTCAAGTCACCATTGGTGGCGGCCAGATCCTTGATTTCAGCTGAATACTGGAAGTATAGATAGTCTTGAATATCCTGCAATTCCTCCATGGTCACAGCAATCGGTATCATATCATCAAACATCTCGTCGGCAATGCCAGCCGCGGTCTGGAGGTTGTCGTACGTCTTATTGAGAATGTTCCGCTTGTCAATGAGTGCCCGGAACTTCAGGTCGAGCTCCAAGACACGCCAAAGATCATCCTGGTTCAATAGCTTTTCGGCATCTACTCTTACTTGCTCGTCGTCAGGGTTGTCACTTCGAACTCTTGTCTTCTTGGCATGAATCAGATAATCTTTTCGATGCTGGAAAACGTATGGAACCTCAACTTCATCCACCACAAAGAATTCCAGGACTTTACCAATAGCTCTGGTGAAAGGGGCTTGAAGTTCAGGATGCAAGGCTTTCTTGGGCCATATCAAACTTGTGATCCAGCGTGCTTCTTCTTTGAATTGATCATCAGTGAGCAGAAGGTGTTTGTATGGTGCCCGATCAAGTTGAAACCTCTCCGGCTCATCAGCCCAGCGGATCTCGTTGTCGACATCTGTAAGAAGCTTTTCAGCGAGTTGAGAAGGCTCGAAGACGTCCTTCAATTCCAGGTTATGATCACCAGTCTCTCTAGCTTCTTGCTCATCCTCCAATGCCAGAGCCCAATCGTAATCCTCACCGTTTCCAAAAATAGCTTCCATATCCTCAATGGCATCCTTATCAAGACCGGATGCTTCTGTGTTAAGGGCATACCCACGCTCTCGCGGACGAGCGACCTCCAAGTCTTCCTGGTTCTTTTGTCTTTCTACATCGTCCTCAAGATCATCTTCTTCAATGAAATCGGCGAACTCATCCGCCCGATGGTGATCTGGTCGTGCAAATTGTCGGTCCAATTCATGCGCTACATCGACATCATCGTCATCGTCAAAAATGTCATCAAGACCCCGTTCCCGTTGTTGATCCCCGTCTTCTCGGTGGCCACGCTTTAGTCGCTTCAACTTTGGCTACGGGTTCGTTAGTAACATGATTGCCTAACCTATCCATTTACCCCTACCTGTGATGCTGCTTTACGCTCCCATTCCGGGTTAGCCTCCCCAATAAGATCGAGATCTTCTTCGTCCAAGACAGCTTCTTCCTCTTCTCGTTCAGCTCGTCGTCGCTTCCTGTCCTTCTTCCGACGACGCTCGCGTTCTTCAGGCTCATCCTCGTCGTCGTCTATAATGAAACCCTCACGAATCTACACATCATGTCAGTCTAGGCGCATGGTTGAACGTGAGTTCTTGTCCGCACCTGACGGGCAGCCTCCTCATCATCATCATCCTCTTCCTCACTGGAATCATCCAAATCTCCATTATCACGGGATTTGTGTGGCCGCGGCTCGCCGGTATCTTCATCGAAAGATTCATCATTCTCCTCGTCGTCCAGCTCGGCCTCCCCATTGATCAAATCTCGCATGCTCATCTTCGTAGCTTGGGGCAAGTTTGATTAAAGAAGGGAAGTGGTTGGAGGAGTGAGGGGAGAAATGAAGGGGATTAAGTACTCTCGACAGCAAGAAGATCGGACTACGCAAAAAAAGGGGATGGCTCAGGCTGCGACTGTACAGTGAGGCCGGGAGAAGTGAGGTTGTCAAAGTGAGCAAAATGAGGCTCTTTGGTTGCGCGATGGACAAAATGTACCGTACCTGGTCGCGAATTCATTGTTGCAGGGGGGATAAGGTTAGCGTGAAAGCTACATTTGAAGCCTGATGGACAAGGCCCCAATTTACATATCAGCCACTATTAGCACGCCACAGCGGTAGAAGAGTTGGGCGTAGAGTGTGTGCAACGTAAGGTTCCGGTACCATAGCTGTGTGCAAGTCCTAAGCAATTCCTGAAGAATGTTATTGAGGTTAGTTATATGCTACACTCATTGGACAGATCCACCCGTAAAGGAGCGTACCACACCTCGTACACTATACATTCATCTGCCCTCTCTGTTAGTCACTTCAAGCTGGGTCTGCTTGTCGCATGGGCAGCGCTTACCGACGCGTCCATATATACGAACGCACCAGCGTAGTTTCTGTTTGATGCGATGCCATGCCGTGCCATCCCAGATTCAGGGGTGAATAGGAGGGGCATTCTCCTGTGCGTGGACTTGGACTTGGACTTGGTGGAAACACCAGTCGCTGGGATTAACTGCTTGAGCACCACTTAACAGCATCCGGGCTTCATTGCTCCTTTTCACTAACAGCTATGAGACACCTGTTGTAAACATCGTGACTGGCCTGACGTCGCCTTACCCACCACATCCAATTTATCTAGCCCCCGTTCTCTATATCATATATCATATATCTCGGTTTCTCTTCGTTCTTCTATCTATATCTATCCACCCATCAATCCTCCCTCCGACCTGTGGGTGCACACTGAGTGAGCTTATTTAACCCCGCCTCTCCATGTGGACAACCTTAGCGCCTATCCTGTTGGTCCAATATTTACACTGCAGCTCCTCCACCGAGACTTCTCCAACTGTTGAAGGAAAAATATCCCGGGCATAGACAAAGAGTCTGCTAAACTTCGTACTTTGCTTTCTCCGCAGATCCAGGTCAAAGCGGTCTACGCACTCAGGCCAACCGCAGAAAGAGTCCCCATCACCATTCGCAGTCACCGCGGGGCAACCGCCCAGCAAAATTCAGCATGTCGGAAGGTTTTGGTGCCAGAAGCTTGAAAAGGAAAAATGTAAAGGGGTTGGCATTAAATGCGCCGGCTCCTAGGAAGGTCGAGGGGCCCTCCGATGCCGATCTACAAATGCCAGGAGGGAATGTGGGTTCCGAGAGCCAACGACAAACGGCGCAGCTTGAAATTGGAATCGAATACAAGTTAGATTTGAAGAGAGAAGACTTGGAGGTTCTGAGAGATCTTGGAGCAGGCAATGGAGGAACTGTCAGCAAGGTGCGCCATATGGCCACAGGCACTATCATGGCAAGAAAGGTAAGAACTGTCCCTATCGATCATGCTAGATGGCTATCTTATATGTTCAACAGATAATTCACGTCGAAGCTAAGAAAGAAATGCGACGTCGTATTGTTCGAGAGCTTCAGATCATGTACGACTGCAACTCTGAATACATCGTCAACTTCTATGGTGCTTTCTTGAGCGACACCAATGATGTTATTATGTGCATGGAGTACATGGATGTTGGGTAAGAGAGGCATGCTGGTTCTGGACGACCTGTACTAACAGCTGGATTTAGTTCACTAGACAGAATTTCAAAACATTTCGGGCCTGTACGAGTGGATGTTCTGGGTAAAATAGCGGAAGCTACCTTAGGTGGCTTGACATATCTATATACCAAGCACCACATCATGCACCGAGACATCAAACCCTCCAACATATTGGTAAATTCCAAGGGAGATATAAAACTCTGTGATTTTGGAGTTTCGGGAGAGCTGGTCAATTCCGTGGCCGACACCTTTGTTGGAACCTCAACATATATGGCACCAGAACGAATCCAAGGACACAAATACACCGTGAAATCTGATGTATGGAGTTTTGGTTTATCTATCATGGAATTGGCAATCGGGAAGTTTCCGTTCGATGCAAGTGAGCAGCTGTCAGACGGTGATGGAGCGCCTGCTGGAATTCTAGATCTCCTGCAACAGATTGTATACGAGCCCGCACCAAGGTTACCTAAGAGCGAGGCCTTTCCCCCAATTCTGGAGGACATGATTCAGAAGTGCATGGCAAAAGGCCCTGAGGATCGACCAACACCACAAGAACTTTACGTGAGTAATTCTGAACTAGATTATGAATATTGACAATACTGATAGTATGTAGGAACGGGAGCCATTCGTACAAGCTGCGAAACGCACCCCAGTTGATTTAAGAGAATGGTCTATAGGTCTGTTAGAAAGAGACAATCGCAAATCTCATCTTGCTCCTCAATTATCACCCGCCACTAGATCACTTCTCCGGTCAGAGGACTCTCCTCTTGGTCCATCAAATTCGCAAGATTACTCATTACCGACGCCAACTTCAGGTGACATCCCCATTGGTGGTGGTGATGTCCGTTCGGCAATGACATCTCCTGACTATACTCCTCGATCAACAGTCAAAAATGGCTCCCAGAGTCTTAGCCGTGCCACGGGCCAAGAGTCATCACGCCACCCAGGCATCGCGAGAGTTTCAACTACGAGCTCCGTACCGAAACTCACTACCCTCAACGCACCCGAGCACCCAGCACCCAGTGGCTCTTCGAGCGCCGGCTCCTCGAGTTTCAACCTTCCCATGCGCCCCGCGCCCCCAGCTGGCCCTCTGCCACCTCCTCCCGTCCCAAGAAAGGAAAATGGAGATCAAGATATCAAAAAGGAGAGTCGACGCCAAGCTACTTTTGGGAATGGCATGTATGGATCCGGATACCAAAATGCTGGTCATTAGAGGCAACCCTCAAAACACATCACCGTTGTTTTTACAGCAAGTCTTATTATTTACACTTTTGGAAACGCGAGCAAGCAGGCAAGCATCTATAGGCGCAATCGAATCAAATTCACATTTCTTCTCTTCTTCCGAAACTCTAGGCACCACCATATCATGCGCTGAATGAAGGAAGCGAATATCCAATTTAGTTAGATGAATCAATGAAGGCGTTATCCAGATATGTCCATAGACACATGAGAGGTTTCGAGAGGCTGATTTTCCAATTCTCTCTCGTAGCGATCTTCTCTTTTGCAAATTACTCTCTTAAATGTATGTAATGTGCTTCAGTCATGATTACATGTAAATGGGACACACTTCCATACAAAATGGTTGCCAAATCGAGCCTTTCAATGGCTATTGTGAACAAACTATCACTTCCGTGCCCTAGGAAATAAATGCACGCCTAGAATCCAACTCTCCTTACCTTGAATCACTGTAGTACTTGAAACTCTACTCAATCGTAACCTTTAGCAATATCCGATATATTACACCTAAAGCACATTCGCATAGTCACCTACTTTATCACGCCGTGCGAGCACCTTTATTCGCATTATTTTTGCAGCCCGGCAAACCTTTCTCCCCAAAGCGCTTTAAATCTCTCCAATTCCACTCTTCAAAACCGTCTCGGCTCGTCCCTTTGTATCACTCTCCACTTCCTCACCCGAACTCCGGCTCAGAAAACCCTTTTCCAAAATCCCAATCAGCTCATCAAGGCGTGAAATGCAGAGATCAGTGTGTTCGTGCGTAGCCAGGTGGGCGTTGACTTCATTTACTAGTAAGACAGTGGCTGCACCGGCTCGGAAGCCTGCTGTCATGTCATCTATGGAGTCTCTAGAAGTGGGAATCACAGGTCAGCTTTTGTCTCGAACCATGGTAGACTCTTGGGGGGCTTAACAACAGGCAAGAGATGGGAAAGTGGTAATTACCCGACCATGATTAGTTGACTGCCATCACCTGTGCCATCGTCATTGACCAGGCCCCAGGTCTTTGCGATGTGTAGGATGCCAGCAGGGTCCGGCTTCGGTGGTCTGAAATCCCGAGTGACTATTGGTGCGAAGAGCAGTCCTTTTAGAAACTTTCCCAACAAATGATTCACGGGCGCGTCGAAGTTTCTTGTACAGATTCCCTTTTGCAGAGATTTGGATTCGAGGTATTGCATCAGAGGTAAGAGACCTGGTTGGGGAGCTTGCGAGGAGCAAGCCGCGGATTCAATATCCCGAATTTTTTGGAATGCTGTTTCTTGCTCGGCGGGGGAAAGGGTGTAGATGTGGTCAAGGATATCAGTTGGCTTTTCGATGGAGAGTGCGCTGCGCATTTCGCCGAACATGTAGTTCTGTGGGAGACTGAGGAGCTGGTTAGCATGTTTGGGAGCAAGTCGGTCTATCGATATTTGAATTGATCTCAAATGATGAATTCAATGATTATTTTTCGCAGATCAAGACTCAAAATCGAAGAAACCATGACCATTCGGCATGCTTTCAATAAGAAGAGAACAAGAGAACACAAAACTATCAAATTATCAGAGTATCAGATTCGGTCCCACTAAGACTTCATCACAAACTGCTGAGACACTCTGAAGAAGAGTCAATTTCTTTTTCTCGGCTGCATATAGTAACCCCAATTTGCGTCACCAGTTTTCTGCGACTTGCAACAAATTGGCTGTAGTTTGGAAAGGTCTTCTATGTGGTCTGGTAGTCAGACGCTTCATTTTTATTTTGTTGCATTTCGCAACGTAGAAGTGACGCATAATTATGACAATCTCGACTTTAGCTGAAATCCACCTCGTCACAACATATATTAGCGAGGTCGTGGTACAATCGAACCAGCCAGCCGGTAACAGATTTTGAAACACGGCTGATATAGTGAATTTGATTTTTGAGAAGAGGGTTTTGTGAAAACGCAAGGTCCATTTATCCATGCGAAATACCCAAATGTTTGAGATTATAATATACGTCAAGATTTATTAGACTTCGTAACCCATAAAAAGCCCATATATGCTTACTAAGACATAGTGGTATATATCAATTGGCCTAAACACCTGAAAAAAAGTGCGCAAACATATTGGAAATACCGTTATTGTGACATGTTCCGTGTGAGTTTAAATGCAAACTTTGATATACAACATTGAGAAATATGCAAAACTTACCACAATGTTCCATCGACATCAAACACAATTCCCTTCAACTTTGGAACATCCTTGGTATCTACAACTCCCTCCTTTAACGGCGCAAATCGTCTCGGTGCTTTCAATGACGCTGACATTACAAAGGCTCTTCTTGACGATCTCGGCAAAGGCTTGACACAAAACGCAGGAGCAGACAAACAAGTAAAGTGTTTGATAGATGCGAAATACTTCATAAGGGAATATGAAACTTCGCTCTGCACTTAGTTGTGGTTGACAGTCGAAAGAGGTACAAAATACTCCGGTTTTGAACGTACATAGAGTGGGGTCTCTCGCTAAATTTAAGCGTTGTTTCCTGATCCGGCTTCGGTTTAAGGGGCTTCATTTGTTAAGCACGTTTGGTACGCACAGAATTAAAAGGCCATAGCGCATACTATCTAAGTGCTCTAACGGATTTCTGATTCGGCCATGTGAATGGTTCCAGATATTTGTTGCACATCGTAAATCCTGCGATATAAATACTTTCCTGCTGAGTCGGCTGAGCCTCACTCAGCAATTCCTCACTAAGCAAGCTCTGACGAGGAAATTGCTTCAATACCCCTTAAAAAAGCCTGTTATTACTTTTTCCTTGATTCAAGTGGCTTAGTACAACAAACTTACTTTCAATTTTACTAAAGCTATCAAGCAACTTCAAACAATTCTGAACAACGATGGATCTCTCAAAGTTCTGTTGTCGTGGAAGGGATACACCTATCTGATGTTTGAACTCTTAAATTTCCAGGCGTGATGAGTAACTTCAAAGTGTATGAGTTTAATTGGGTACCTAATCATTTGTAAAGCTAGTCGTAGTGCTAACATGTATAATTTGAATGTGTCAGTGATTGTAAATCAAGGCCAGAACTCATAAGAAAGTCAATTTTCTGAACTCATCAGCAAGTATTGAAATAGTTTAAATGATTAATCCACCAAAATGACGGTTGATACTTTGCGCATAGAATCAAACTATCCAGGATCAAACTTAATGTCGGTGAAGATGCTGTTAGTCTACTTGATTGGATCATTTAACCATGGAGTAACATTTAGGTAGAGTGAAGCTGAAACAAAAAGAAACAGAAAATTGAATTTGCAAGGCACGCCTTCTAATTCTAGCCACAATGTCAAAAGGCTGGTCGTGATAAGAGTCAAACAAGTAATGACTGATTGTGTTGGGTAAAATCGCGATAAATAGGTAGATTATGTTACCAAAGAGGAGACCAAAACTTTTTCCTAACATTTCTTATGTAATATAAATACCTGCATCTATTGCCTCCTAATAATAATAATCATAGCTGAATTAGTAAAACACTGCAGAGTTGTAGATCATAGCCCCTTAAAAAACAGATATCTGCTAGTGACCATGGAGACCAACACTAACAGCTTAGACGCAACGATAGTTAGACTTGGGAAGCTACATATGAAGATAACCGTATGACTTTGCTCAAGAATTTTGAAGTTGGATAGACAAGATTACAGTTGTCCATGCCTTGAGCACAAGTACTATATCAAAATTCACATCAAAAAATGGACGCATACATAAACCTCGGATAATGTCTGCATTTAATTTGATACGCATGAATTATCGGGCCTTAAAGTTCACAGATAGTCTCTCTATTGGTGTAAATTTCTAATTTCTAGTACCATAGTAGAGGTATACTAAAAAAAAGTCAGAAGAAGTATAGGATGTATGATCTTGGACAAGCTTGATGATTGCCTCTGTCAAGTTTTGACATGCATTATTAATGACAAGATCGGGAATTTGTGAAGTGTTAGTTGGTGATAGTGTAGTGGCTACCTTCTTTTTGAAGATAGTAACAATCATTCTTGACAGTAAGTCGTGCTAAGGCTTTTGATTCGATATGCTGATACGTTATATGAGAAATAGTCGTCCAACATACTCCAGATGATGTTCTACGCTCAATTGTTGGAGAAAACCCAAGCAAGTATTCTACTTTTTAAGGACGAATACTTTGTATGTTTAGTCATTCGGGAATATTATCTTGCACAGTCATCACAGAGAAAGATGGTCTGGCCGTGTCCAAGTGAGGCTTTAAATTTCTTTAGAATTAACTAGACAGGTCAAAGACTCTTCATGAGTACACAATCTCATTATATCAACGCCTTTATAATGCACGACTTCTGTCGGTTCTCGTTCCCACATTCTATGCTCCTAAAACATGCTCCCTGTATGCGTCGTGAGTTGGTCATGAATGCGTTACCTACTCAACCACGCTAATGCTCCTCGCCAACTGTGGATATTACAACCAGATGACTTAAATGTTGTTCTCAAGTAATGATATGGCCTTGGGTATCAATAAGAATGAAATCGTGTCTCATGCGAATCTTCCGCGCTTTCCACCTCCTCCTGAACCATCCTTGCAGCCAGAACTCAGAATATCAAAAAATTCCCCGTAATCATGGGTAGTCTTCCTTTTCTGTACCGAGCCTCGAGGTATTGAGTTTCCACTTCTAACAATGGATCGCCCTGGGTGACTACTGTGTCGAGACCCTGTCCGTGAGGGACGAGTAATTGTTATCGGTGGATTCGATGTATGTGACATCGTACCGTCATGAAGAGTTCGCGTGCTGTCAGACATGTCTGTATCTGCGAGATTAAAATCTGACTCTCGAGGAAGAGAATCGCCAGCCCGAAAAGTGAAGGCGGGTGGAACAGTATGAGTTTGCTCCGTGGTGGTAGGTATCGCCGTCACAGGTGGTGTTGGTTGAGGAGAACTTGCCCTTGCAGGAGACGTCATTCTGGATGTCCTATTTGTCGAAGATAATCTTGGTGCACTCTGGGATCTGTTTATCTCTGGCGAAGACCCTCGGTCCTGTCCTCGCTCATGTTTTCCTCCAGCCTCGTCATCACTTTCCCCTTGAGCCGAATCTCGGCTGTCCATTCTCTCGGTTGCCCACCTTCTAATTCTCCATCCCTCTCCATCCCCCAATCCAATATCTTCCTTGTCCATAAAATCTAGCAGCTCATATAGGGCATCTTCGTAGCCTTCCGCCCGTGCCTTCCCTTGATCTGCTGTAGCTGTCTTGTAAAGTTGAGTGACCGATAAAGCGGCGGCTTTGAAAGCGCTGAGAAGTTGCTCCGGCGGCTCCCCCATTTTTGGAGGAGATGTACCCGGCAGAGATGTGTTGAGGCTTCTCATCGAGTCCATGTCGATTTGGTGGTATGTGTGTTGTAGTTGTGGTGGTAGTTGTAAACAATAGATGACAAGGTCACAAGATGTTGAGGATATAGGCGACTGGCTCGGCTTTAATGGTATTGGGAGAACATGTATTTCTACCCAAGGTAGGCTCACAAAAGTAAATGTGTGAAATTTTTGTGTTGTCGTTATAGAAAACAAGTCTCTGACTCGTCCGTACTTGAGGTGAAGCGTTTCTGGTTCTGTTCCTCCTAGGGTTGGTTTCTGTGGCCTACTGTGGGGTGACTGGATGAATTTCTATTTCACAGAAAGGGAATGGATTACTGCCAAGATTAACATGGGATTGGAGCCGGAACGGAAGAACTTGTAATCCGCAGCCTCAATATCGCGCTAGGATGATTTTATCTACAAGCTGGTGTATTCCTGGACGCGATTCCTCTTCCTTGAATTCTCGCGACCCTCATCAACCACTCTATTGAAGGGAGGCCCCGTCATCACCAACGCGATTCCGAACCTTTTGTGATTGTTTCTACGTTTTGTACGAATTCACTAGACCCATTTACTTCCATCCAACCCGCGTCAGGGTGAGGGCATCTCAATATGGCACCCACTCGCTCCTCACGTACCAGTGGCCATGACACGGATACGTCCATGGTGGATGCCTCTGATTCTTTTAAGCCTCTTCCTGTAGACCCAATGGTAAGCTTTAATCCAATGAAGCTCCCCCTAACATCACTTTAATTATATTGATTAAGCCTTGGGCAATGATGCTAACCAACCCTTTGCTATAGGATGTTGATGAAACCCCAGACTACACGGAAGACTCTGATACAAATCCCAATACTACAGCAAGCAGTGTAGCTGGTGAGGCTCTCACTGCCGACGGCCGCAAACGCAGGTCAGAGGCTACACAGTTACGACGAAGTGTGTTTGGCAAGAAACATGATCGTCTTGGCGAATCAAAGGTATGTGTTCACAATTTGTCTTCCGTTGGATATCAGTGATTGGCACAATAGCAGAGACTAATTCTTTCAACTTTAAGGAAGATGATTCTATCCGGCGATTTCGGTACCTTCTTGGCTTGACAGACCTCTTCCGGCATTTCATCAAAACTAACCAAAATCCACGAATTCGAGAGATTATGCACGAAATCGACCGTCAGAACGCAGAAGCAGAAGAAAAGGCAAAGAATGCAAAAAACAGAAAGGGTGGTGCTGCCAGTGGTAAGGCACGACGAACCGAGGCTGAGGAGGACGCAGAGCTGCTGAAGGACGAAAAAGTCGGAGGCTCTGCCGAGACTGTCTTTAGGGAGTCGCCAGGGTTTATCAAGGGTGGTGAGATGCGTGATTATCAAGTCGCAGGTCTCAATTGGCTTATCTCTCTCCACGAGAACGGTATCTCTGGCATTTTGGCAGATGAGATGGGCCTGGGCAAGACACTGCAAACCATCTCTTTCCTTGGATACTTGAGACATATCATGGGAATTACTGGACCACATCTAATTGTTGTACCGAAATCCACTCTTGATAATTGGAAGCGGGAATTTGCCAAATGGACTCCGGAGGTAAACGTCTTGGTTCTCCAAGGAGCTAAAGATGAGCGCAACACTTTGATTAACGAACGGCTTATTGATGAGAAGTTTGACTGTTGCATCACCAGTTACGAGATGATCTTGCGAGAAAAGTCTCACTTAAAGAAATTTGCGTGGGAGTATATCATCATCGATGAGGCCCATCGTATCAAGAATGAAGAATCCTCGCTAGCTCAAGTCATTCGTCTTTTCAACTCACGGAATCGGCTGCTGATCACCGGAACACCTCTCCAAAATAATCTGCACGAGTTGTGGGCACTTCTTAATTTCTTACTACCCGATGTTTTTGGCGA
>Ga0247807_10001613_pt1 | contig 13013 bp, 11 predicted proteins | sample UWRJL074202C1_FD_179931 | JGI IMG/M metagenome (GOLD analysis project Ga0247807, IMG submission 179931) | Plant litter microbial communities from Arlington Agricultural Research Station in Wisconsin, United States - UWRJ-L074-202C-1 | ecosystem: Environmental > Terrestrial > Plant litter >...
CGCAGATCCAGGCCTTCCTCGACGCGAAGTGTCCGACCAACAACTGCATCGACAACAAATCGATGACCTCGACGACCCGCGCCGCAACCAACATGTGCCCGAGCGCATACACCGGCGCAACCGAGTCGTTCGCCCAGATCATCTACAAGGTGCAGAAGTCCTGCGGCATCAGCGCCAAGGTCATCCTCGTGACCCTGCAGAAGGAGCAGGGCCTGCTCAACCTGCAGAACCCGACGGCCCTCAAGCTGCGCAAGGCGATGGGAATGGGATGCCCGGACACGAGTGTCTGCGACTCCAAGTACTACGGCTTCTTCAACCAGGTCTACTACGCGGCCAGCCAGCTGAAGCGATACGGCCTGCGTACCAGTGACAACATCAGCTTCCGCAGCAAGTACCAGATCGGTGTTCCGTATCCGATCCTCTTGAAGCCCGGAACTACCTGCGGCACGAAGTCCGTCAGCGTGAAGAACAAGGCGACGACGGCGCTCTACTACTACACGCCCTATACCCCCAATCCTGCGGCGCTCAACAACCTGACCGGAACCGGCGATGCCTGCTCGTCATACGGCAACCGCAACTTCTGGGTCTACTTCAGCTCATGGTTTGGCAGTCCGATCGCCGGGCCGGGCGCCTACGCGATCCAGGCGGCCTATGAGGGAATCGGTGGTCCGACCGGCGCGCTTGGCGCAAAGGGGACCGAGGCCGTGTGCGTGGACAACGCGAAAGCGTGCACGCAGCTGTACGAGCATGGGCTCATCTATTGGACCAAGGTCGGCGGAGCCTGGACGGTTTCCGGTGCAATCGGCGACTACTTCCTAGCACGGTACGCAACGCCGGCTACGCTCGGAATTCCGCTCACCGACGCGAATCCGCTAACCACCGCCAGCAACGGGCCGGGGGTCGCGCAGGGCTTCAAGCTCGGCACTGTTCACTCGAGTGCCTCGGGCACTTACCTGGTCTCGGGCACGATGCTGACCTCGTACGCGGCAGCGGGATGGGTGCGCGGAGTCCTCGGCTGGCCGTCGTCCGATATCACCTGCACGCTTCCCGGCGGGGCGTGTGTGCAGAACTTCCAGCACGGTGCCATTTACGCACCGAAGACCGGTGCCGCCCAGGCCATCACCGACGCCGACATTGCCGCAGAGTACTCGTCGCTCGGCGGAGTGACCGGCGAGCTGGGACTTCCCACTACCGCGAAGACCGCGATCACCGTGCCCGCTAACGGCAATGGATTCAGCCAGGGCTTCGCCAAGGGAATGATTTACAAGTCAGCGGCCGGGACCTTCTCCGTGAGCGCTGCCATGCAGGCCGCCTATGTCAAAGCAGGTTGGGTTCGCGGGACTCTCGGATGGCCGGCGGGCGACAAGACCTGCACTCTCCCCGGCGGTGGCTGCAGTCAGTCCTTCCAGAAGGGCACGATCTATGCGCCCGCAACGGGCAGTGCCTTCGCGGTGACGGTGCCCGCCATCCAGACCGCCTACCAGGCCGCGGGAGGCGCCGCAGGCGCCCTCGGCTACCCCACTACTGCGAGCACCGTGCTCGCTGTGGCGAAGAATATCGGCGGCACCGCGCAAGGCTTCCAGAACGGAATGTTCTACTCGACGTCGCTCGGCACCTTCTCCGTATCCGGCGTCATCGCGACGAAGTATGTCAAGGCCGGGTGGGTTCGGGGATCGCTGGGATGGCCCACGGGCGCCCAGGTCTGCGGGCTTGCCGATGGTGGTTGCTCGCAGACGTTCCAGAAGGGCACGCTCTACACACTCAAGTAGCGCACCTAGAGGGTTTCGCCTGTGCGGTTGAGGGCAGGGTGCGCCTGAAGGTAGTCCACGATGTCCTGTTGATCGAACGCGGGATTCCCTGCGTAGAGCGCTGAGTAGACGCTGCGGACGAAAGCCAGGTCTTCGGGATAGTCCACTGTCCACCGCAGTGCCGACCGGTCCACCGACTGCGTCACCGAGTTCAGGCGGAAGAGTTCCGGGTGCGAGTAGATCGCGAGCGTGACGTGTTCGCGGTCCTGTGCCGACAGGTTCATCGCGGACGCCGCAGCGAAGGCGGGTGCGCTCACGCACTCGACGTCCAGTCCGTGCGGGAAGGTCCGTTCCAGGACGTTGGAGGAGTAGTCCGCCCCGGACCGGAGGTGGGACGTGACGACTGCGTCGATAACCGCGGGGTCCGTCAGAGGACAATCCGCGGTGAGACGCACGATGACGGACGGTTCGAACTCCTCGACGACCGAAGAGAAACGGGAGAACACGTCGTGGAGTGGTCCGCGCCTGACCCGCAGGCCGTTGGCGGCGAGAAGGTCCGCGAGCACGTCGTCCGATTCATCTACGGACGTTGCAACAACGAGGGTGTCGATGGTGGCTGCACGCGCGATCCTCTCCAGCTGGCGAAGCACCATCGCCTCACCCTCAACCGGCTCGAGCACCTTGCCCGGCAGGCGGGACGAACTGCTTCGAGCCTGGACGATTGCTAGTACATCGGTCGTCATCGTATATTCCACTCTTCCATTGCTTGCGCGACACGATCGGGTCCGACTCCGTCGAAGGCGGCGGCGCAGGCCTCCGCGATCGTCCTGCGCGCTGGCTCGTTGACGAGCAGCTCGGCGACAAGAGGTCCGAGGTCGTCGAGGGTGCGCCCGCTACCCGGAGTCGTGTCCAGCGTCCATGCCACACCCTGCAGCGCCGCCTGTTCCACGGACCGTTTCTGGTTGTCGACCACGCCAACGAGCACGCTGGGGATGCCCATGGAACAGACATCCCAGGCGCTGGTGCCCGCGGCCGAGACCACGATATCCGCAGCAGCCAGAACTGAAGGCAGGTCGGTGGTCGGACCCATGACCACAGCGAAAGGGGAGTCACGAAGGATGGCCGACACGTCGCTCACGAGCCCCGTCGGAGCGACCACCGTGAACGTCAGGTGGTCGCCGAGACCAGCCAGTACCCGACTGACACCCAGAGTGATGGCCAGCGGATCGCTCCCGCCCATGAACGCCACGACGTGCGGTAGCTCGCCTCGAATCCGCCAGGCGTCGGTGCGACGATGGGCGAGAACCGCCGACCGCACGAGCGCGAAGGTGCTCCCCGCCAGGACTCGGCCCTTCGCGGCGGTCGGCCAGTCGAGGGACTCGGCGCCGAGGTTCTGGTCCAGGAAGAGCGTCGCCTCGATTCCACGGGTGTCCCCGTCGACCACCGCCAGCGTCGGCACCCGCTGCGACAGGACGGAGACCGCCAGCGGATCGATCCGGTATGAGTCGACGACGACCCAGTCGAAGCCCGCGGGTGCAATGCGCTGCACGTCCAGCGCGTCCGGCTCGCAGGCATGCAGCGTCAGTCCCGCGTCAGCGACGACCGTGTCGAGCCAGTCGACTCCTGACGTCCGGGTCATCAACTCCACCGTGTGGCCGCGCCGCGCAAGAGCCTCTCCGAGGGTGAGGCATCTCATCACGTGGCCGGTGCCCTGGAGGGCGTTCGCATCGGCCCTAAGCAGGATTCTCACCCGGTCACTGTCCTGTCGTTGCGTCGGTGGCCGCCCGCACGATGCGGTGGCGCCTCACGACTCGGTATTCTCTTTGTTAGGCTCATCGGGGCCAGAATCGTAGTGCTCGATGGCGATCTCACACTCAACGAGTGCCATTCTCTTGATCAGCGGAGGCTTGACATCACAATCCTAGAGGGATCATCGATCCTAATCACCGGCGGCACAGGCTCGTTTGGCAAGGCATTCATCGAATACGCCCTTGCCAACTTCAACCCCAAGAAGATCGTCGTCTACTCCCGCGACGAACTGAAGCAGTATGAAGCGCGGCAGAAGTTCAACGACGACCCCCGCCTGCGCTGGTTCATCGGCGACATCCGCGACCAGCACCGCCTCAAGCGCGCCATGCACGGCATCGACTATGTGGTGCACGCCGCGGCGCTCAAGCAGGTGGACACCGCCGAGTACAACCCTTTCGAGTATGTTCAGACCAACATCATCGGCTCGCAGAACGTGGTCGAAGCGGCCATAGACGCGGGTGTCAAGAAGATCGTCGCGCTCTCGACCGACAAGGCTTCGAGCCCGCTCAACCTTTACGGCGCGACCAAGCTCGCCGCCGACAAGCTGTTCCAGTCAGCCAATCACTACGCTGCAGGCTACGAGACCCGGTTCAGCGTGGTGCGCTACGGCAATGTCATGGGCAGCCGGGGATCCGTCATCCCGTTCTTCAAGAAGCTCGCGGCGGAAGGCAAGCCCCTTCCGATCACCGACTCTCGGATGACCCGGTTCTGGATCACGCTGCCCGAGGCGGTTCAGTTCGTCATCGACTCCTTCGACCTCATGCAGGGTGGCGAGCTGTATGTGCCGCGTATCCCGAGCATGAAGATCATGGACCTCGTCGAGGCGGTGGCGCCCGGCTCGGAGACCTATGAGATGGGAATCCGTCCCGGTGAGAAGCTGCACGAGGAGATGATCTCGCTCGATGACAGCCGCCGCACGTTGCGGATCGGCAACAGGTACGTGGTTCTGCCGACGATCGCCAACTGGGGATTCACCGCGCCCGAAGGAGAACCTCTCCCGGACGGATTTGCGTACCAGTCGCACACCAATGACCTGTGGCTGGATGCCGAGGCCATCAGGAATGTGCTCAAGGACCTCGATTAGTGGCTATCCCGTACGGTCATCAGTCTGTTGACGCCAGCGACATCAACGCTGTAGTAGCGGCGCTGAAAGGCGAGTGGCTGACAATGGGGCCGACGGTCGCCGAGTTCGAGGCCGCCATTGCGGCGCTCGCTGGCACACCGGGCGCCGTCGCCGTCTCATCCGGTACCGCCGCTCTCCACGCTGCTTACGCCCCCATGCGCCTGAAGCCGGGCGCTGAGGTGATCGTGCCACCCTTGACTTTCGTCGCGACGGCGGCCACCGCGGTACTGCACGGCGCGACCATCAGGTTCGCGGACATTCAGCCGGACACGGGGAACATCGACCCGGAAGCCGTCTCAGCACTGGTCGGATCGTCGACTGCCGCAATCGCGGCCGTCGACTATGCGGGTCATCCCGCAGACATGGACGAGCTCGGCGCGATTGCGGCGGGTGCAAGTGCATTCCTCCTCGAGGACGCCGCCCACTCCATCGCCTCCACCTACCGGGGTCGACCGGTGGGAAGCCTTGCAGACCTCACGACCTTCTCCTTCTTCCCGACCAAGAACCTGACTACTGCCGAGGGCGGTGCAGTGGTGGCTCGCGACACCGGGCTCCTCGAGGGTGCGCGCCGTTTCCGCAGTCACGGGCTCGTACGTGACCCCGCCGCACAGCGGTACCCCGATGAGGGGCCCTGGCACCAGGAAGTCCACGAACTCGGCCTGAACTACCGCCTTCCCGACGTGCTCAGCGCTCTCGGCCTCAGCCAGCTGAAGCGCGTCGATCAGTTCAAGGCGAGTCGCGCGGAGGTGTTCGCCCGCTACGGGGAGGGACTCGCCGACGTCGACGGTCTCACCCTGCCCACACAACGCGACTACGTCGACCCCATGTGGCACCTGTACCCGATCCGCGTCCACGACGGACAGCGCAGGCGCGTCTTCGACTTCCTCCGTGCCAACGACGTGCTTGTGCAGGTCAACTACATTCCGGTCTACTGGCACCCCTATTTTGAGGATCTCGGATACCAGCGAGGCATGTGCCCGGTTGCCGAGCAGTACTACAGCGAAGAGATCTCGCTACCCATGTTTGCGAGCCTGACCGGGTCCGACCAGGACCGGGTCATCGAACTGGTGCGCCAGGCACTCGCGTAACACCCGTCAGCAGACGAACGAAGGTAATACCGTGACCACAACACCCACAGCCACCGACCGCAAGGGTCCGCTGATCATCGCGGAGATCTCGGGCAATCACAATGGTTCGCTCGAGCGCGCACTCGAGATCGTGCGCGCCGTCGCCGCCGCGGGCGCTCACGCTGTCAAGATCCAGACCTACACCGCCGACACGATCACCCTCGACGTCGACGCTCCCGCGTTCCGGGTGAGCGAAGGCCACGAGTTGTGGGGTTCTCGAACGCTTCACGACCTGTATGAAGAAGCGCACACGCCGTGGGAGTGGCATGCGCCCATCTTCGCGCTCGCCAGGGAGCTCGGCATGCTGGCCTTCAGTACCCCGTTTGATGAAACGGCAGTCGATTTCCTTGAGACTCTCGACGTACCCCTCTACAAGATCGCATCACTCGAGATCGTCGACCTTCCACTCATCAAGCAGGTCGCCCAGACGGGCAAGCCGGTCATCCTCTCTGTGGGTACAGCGTCCATCGCGGAGGTAGCCGCGGCGGTCGACGCTGCGCGGGCAGGCGGGTGCACCGACCTCACCCTCCTCGCGTGCACAAGCTCGTACCCGGCCCAGCCCGATGACGCGAACCTCCGTCGCATCCCGGTCATGGCGGAGCTGTTCGGGACCAAGGTCGGACTGTCCGACCACACGCTCGGCACGGGTGTCTCGGTCGCCGCCACCGCACTGGGCGCGACCGTGATCGAGAAGCATGTGACGCTGCGCCGCGCAGACGGGGGCGTCGACAGCGCATTCTCCCTCGAACCGGAGGAATTGAAGCAGCTGGTGGACGGCTGCGACGCCGCCGCGCGTGCGCTCGGCTCGGCCAGCGAGTGGGCGTCCGCGGCGGAATCGGAATCCCTTCGCCTGCGCCCGTCCCTCTACATCTCAGCGGACGTCAAGGCGGGGGATGTGGCGACCTCGGCGAACGTACGCTCCGTGCGGCCTGGTGGCGGTCTGCCGCCCGTCGACCTCGATCGGGTCCTCGGGCGCACCTTCGGTGCGGACGCCGCCCTCGGCACGCCGGTGGCGTGGGAACTGTTCTCTTAGTCGCGTCCGCATTCGAGGCCGACACGCGCACCCGGCTCTTCCGCGCGCCTACTCGGGGTTCGCCGCGAGGCGGTCCAATCCGTCTGCTGACCCGGTGATCTGGAAGCCAATACCGGCGAACACCCGATGACTCGCGCCGTTCTCGTGCCTGATGGTCGCCGTGAGGGCGAGGGGACCGAATTCGGTACGGAAGGTCTCGATCGCGGCACGGAGGACAGGCTCCGACAAACCGAGCCCTCTCGACTCGGGAGCGAGGTTGATGCTCACCTCTGCGGCCGAGGCGTCTTCGGTGAGATCGAAGCGTACCATTCCGATATTCCGCGCCGCCGACTCCGGGGGAGTGTAAACCGCGAGGTAGAGCGCGCGAAGCTCGTCCTCGAGGGCGCGCGTCAGCCAGGCGGCGTGGTCGGACGGTGCGACCGCATGCGGGGAGATCGATGCAGCGATCGTCTCCGGGTCATTCCGCCACGCGAGCAGGTCGGAACTGTCCATAGCAGTTGCGCGACGGATCGTGATCTCCATGACCTACTCCTGATCTGTGGGCGACGAAGACGATTCCGCCCACTCCATGAAATTACTCGTTGCGTGGGGTTTCCAGACCGCTTCCCGAAGCTCGTTCGAGAGGCCCTCACCGGTCGTGGGCTCATCGGCGACGATACGCGCTACCGCTCGCTTAATGCTCGCATCGTCCGTGAGCCTCGGGCCGAAGATGTCCTCGGCCACATACATTTCCGCGAGGGGCGAATTCTTGACGAATACCAGACAGTCGAGGGCGAGTGCCTCGTACAGCACGGTACTGGCCGTACCGAAGACTCCCCGCGAACGCCCCAGTGATTCGTATACGTCCGGGATGACGTCGAACTCTATTCCGGGCACACCGTGGAGGAGTGGGTACCGGCTGGTCATCGTCGCCCGCTCCGAGGGGTGCGGGCGGTACAAAACCTTCCATTCCGACGGGAGAGCGTCCCGCACCGTGAGGGTGAATCGGGACATCTCCTCCGGTTCCGCAACACCCGACACTACGAGCACCTGCCGGGGGCGTTCCGCGCGAGACGCCGTCGTGTTGTTCATGGATTCGAGATGGGGCTTCCCGATTGCCACTCGTTTCGATGGAGTGCGCACGGACTGGGACCAGAATTCTCCGAATGTGAGCAGAACGTCGGGCAAGGACCTGCTCAGCTCGGGAGTGAACATCGCGGCGCCGAAATTGTAGGCGGCGTGAGCTGGCCCGATCCATCCGTGCTGGTGCTCGGCCACGACGATTCCGCGGTCCTTCATCATCCTGATCACCGCCGACCGATCGCCGTATGAAGCGGTCTGCAGATAAACGACGCGCGGGTCTACCCGGTCGAGTAGACGTTCGAACTCGCGAAGGGTTGCCCCCTGCCGGTTCCAGCGGTAGCTCATGAGCTGCTGGATGCTTTGCAATCGCTGAGGCTCGACGTCGAATCCCAGCCGTGTGCCCGTCTCATTGATGATTTGACGGAGGAGAACGTCGTCGCGCCTTCGTGGGCGACGCAGTCGGGCGGCGAGGTCGATGCGGAACGTGGCGTCGCTGAAAGAAAATGTCGACGGGAACTGCGGCCGGTCCATCAACCCCGAACGCGTGGGGATCGCTGCGTTCTGCAGCACCAGCGCTCGTGTGCCCAGGGCTTCTGCGTGATCGCCCACGAGCCAGTTTCGTCGCCCCGTGGGCGTCTGGGCGTACGTGGTGCCGCTCACCACGAAGAGGTGTTCAGCAGGCCGGCCGATCTTCGAGGAAGACGTCTCGTTCGGGATGGCGCGCCCGAGTACGGTGCGGAGCTGCTGCATCCGCGAGCCCGGGCGAGTCAGGTCAGGGGTTCCCAATTCGATCTCGGCCGTGGCGCGCGCGAGGGACCACCGAAGCATCGGCCAAACCGGAATGTCCGTGCCCGGAAAGGTCTCGAACAGCACGTCAGGGGATTCGTCCTCAAGCGCGACAAGCGCATCGGTCCCGATGGAAGAAATCATCGGGACCACCCGGCGCAACGCCCTGAGCTGCTCACGACAGTTTGTAGGTCTGCCCGTCGAGCGCCATCTTCTCGGCGATCATCACGACATTGGTTCCCTCGGCGAGAGTCACGATGCCGCTCGTGTCCCCCGTGGTGACGGCGTGCCTGAAGGCCTCGTGCTCGGCGAGCAGCGGCTCCTTCTTGGTGAGGGCGAATCGGGTGACGTCACCCTCCGATACGCCCCGGAATGATGAGACGCGATCCCAGGTGTTCTGGATGACGCCGTTCTGGAAGTGCGTGAGGTCGGCGGTGAGGGTGTCGACGACAAGTGCGCCCTTCTCGCCGGTGATGATCGTGGTGCGCTCCTTGAAGGGCGTCAGCCAGTTCACCGTGTGCGTGGCGATGGTGCCCTTGCTGAGGGTGCCGACGGCGATCACCATGTCCTCGTGTTCGCGACCGCTGCGATGAGCGGTGCGGGCGTTGACCGAGACGTATTCCTGCTGGGTGACCCAGGCCGTCAGGTCGATGTCGTGAGTGGCGAGGTCCTTGATGACCCCGACGTCGGCGATGCGGCCGGGGAACGGTCCCTGGCGACGCGTCGCGATCTGGTAGATCTCGCCGATCAGGCCGTCCTCGATACGCTTGCGCGCCGACTGCAGCGCGGGGTTGTAGCGCTCGATGTGTCCGACACCGCCCACGAGGCCGGCCTTCTCGAACAGGTCGCGCAGCTCGGTGGCTGACTCGGTGCTCGAGGCGACCGGCTTCTCGATGAGGGCGTGGATGCCGCGCTCGGCGAGAGCCTTGCCGATGTCGAGGTGGTAGATGGTGGGTGCCGCGACGACGCAGTAGTCGAAGCCCATCTCGAGGAATGCGTCGAGTTCCTTGACGACCGGCTTGCCCTCGATCTCGGGACCGACCGCGTCGGCCGGGTCGTAGACGCCGAGGAAGTCGACTCCCTCGAGTCCGTTGAGCACACGGCTGTGGTGGCGTCCCATAACGCCGAGGCCGAGTACACCGGCGCGCAGGTTGGCCATCAGCTGCCTGCCTTGGCGACGGCGTTGACCGCTTCGACGATGGTCTCGAGCTCACCCTGGGTGAGCGAGGGATAGACCGGAAGCGACAGCACCTGGCTCGCGGCCAGTTCCGTGCTGGGCAGGTCCAGCTCCAGTGTGAATGACGGCAGTCGGTGGATGGGCGTCGGGTAGTAGACCCCGCTGCCCACGCCGCGCTTGCCGAGCTCCTCGGCGAAGGCGTCGCGGTCCTGGTCGACGATGCGCAGCGTGTACTGGTGGAAGACGTGCACGGCGCCCTCGGCGGTCGGGGGAGTGACGACGCCCTCGATGTTCGCGGAGAGGAACGCGGCGTTCTCCTGGCGCTTCGCGGTCCAGCCCGCGAGCTTGGTGAGCTGCACCCGGCCGATGGCCGCGTGGATGTCGGTCATACGCGTGTTGAAACCGACCACCTCGTTCTCGTAGCGGCGCTCCATGCCCTGGTTGCGCAGCACCTTGGCGAGGCGGGCGACTTCGGCCGACGGCGTGGTGATCATTCCGCCCTCGCCCGAGGTCATGTTCTTGGTCGGGTAGAACGAGAAGCTGCCGGCAATACCCCACGCGCCGACGGGGATGCCGTTGACGGATGCGGCGTGCGCCTGGGCGGCGTCTTCGAACAGCAGCAGGTCGTGCTTCTCGGCGATAGCCTTGAGCGCGACCAGGTTGGCGGGGTGGCCGTAGAGATGCACGGGCATGATGGCCTTCGTGCGCGGCGTGATGGCCGCCTCGACCGCTGCCGGGTCGATGGCGAAGAAGTCGGTCTCGATGTCGACGAAGACCGGGGTGGCCCCGGCGAGGGCGACGGCGTTCGCGGTGGCCGCGAAGCTGAACGAGGGGACGATGACCTCGTCACCGGCGCCGACTCCCGCGGCGAGGAACGCCATGTGGAGGGCCGAGGTGCCGGAGTTGACGGCGACCGAGTGCACGCCATCCACCCATTCGGAGAATTCGGTCTCGAACGCGGCGACCTCTGGCCCCTGGGCGAGCATGCCCGAGCGCATTACCCGATCGACTGCTGCGCGCTCTTCGTCACCAATGGACGGCTTTGCTGCGGGGATCATTCATTCTCCAGTTCGTTCAGTTCATTCGGCCCGACCTCGCGGTAGAGCTTTCCTGTGACGGGACAGGCCCAGAGGCCGTCCGACTGTTGTTCAAGCGGATGTCCGGCCGTGCCGACCCAGCCGATGCGACGAGCGGGGCTGCCGACGACGAGGGCGAAGTCCGGCACGTCCTTGACGACGACAGAGCCGGCGCCCACGAGTGCCCAGCGGCCGATGACGATGGGCGCAATGCACGTGCTGTTCGCACCGATCGACGCGCCCTCGCGGATGTCGACGCCGACCGGGTGCCAGTCCTCAGCGGACTTGACCGTGCCGTCGGCATTGATGGCACGCGGGAAGTGATCGTTCGTGAGAACCACGGCGGGTCCGATGAAGACACCGCGGCCGAGCTTCGCGGGCTCATAGACGAGGGCGTAGTTCTGCACCTTGCAGTTGTCACCCATCTCGACGCCGGTGCCGATGTACGCGCCGCGACCGACGATGCAGTTCTCGCCGAGCACCGCGTTCTCGCGCACCTGGGCGTAGTGCCAAATCTTGGATCCCGCACCGATGGTGGCTGAGGATGCCACATCTGCGGTGTCATTGATGTAGCCGGTGGGCGCAGCCATTCGAGCTCCAGTAAAGGATGGGGGGAATTCAGCGAACCGTACAATCGTAGACCGTTGCCCGCCCCCGGTCAGTTGTCGGGCAGCGGTTCGTCGGTCTTCGCCGCGTCGAACGCGTTGCGCCAGCTGAGCTCCCGTGCGGCCTTCACCGAGCAGACGACGAAGGCGAGCCAGCCGAACTCGATGAGGATGGAGCTCTCGGAGAGTCCGCTGACGAGCAGTACCACCAGCACAAGGGCCGGCCAGGCGAAGACCACGCTGCGGCGCCGCGACGCCAGGAGCCAGGAGCGCACGAAGGTGAGGCCGAGCAGCCCCACGAAGATCACCACACCCACAAGGCCCAGCTGGAACCAGACGTCGAGATAGGCATTGAGGGATGACGTCGGCACGCGCGGCGAGAACGTGTCGAATAGCAGGAACGGGGGCACCTCGGTGCGCCAGATCCCGATCCAGCCCCAGCCCTCGAGGCCGTGCACCGGCACGAGGTCCCAGACGCGCTGCCAGACGTTGAGCCGGTAGTTCAGCTCGCCGCCGGCGTTGAACGCGGCGACGATCGGGCCACGAAGCCCCCAGGCCACCGCGGCGATCCCGAGGGCGACGACGAGCGTCGCTACCTGCCAGTATCGGCGCTGCCCCGACGGCACCCGCCGAAGTCCGTAGAGCACGGCGCCGGCGACGAGCACCAGCAGCAGGATGCCCCACGCGATCGGCGACCGGGTGAAGAACAGCATCACGGCCGCGAGCACCAGCGACCCGACCGCCAGCTGCCGCGAGACGGAGCGGGTTCGCAGCTCGGTGCCGAAGGTGACGAGCGCGATGACGGCGACGATGCCGAGTTGGTTTCGCGTGCCGAGGAGTCCCTGGATCGGTCCGCCGGTATCGAGACTGGCACTGATTGCCAGGAAGTCGATGGGGCTGTCGATGAGCAGGCCGGAGAAGATCTCGATGGCGATCGACGCCACGAGCACGAATCGCAGCACGTCTCCGAATGCCCGAACGATCTGGATGGTGTCCCGCACGAGAGCCACGTAGACCGCAAGCACCGTGAAGGCGGCGAAGTACGCCAGCCCGCCGAGAGTGGCCCACTGGTACTCGCTCCAGAGGATCGATAGTCCCGCCCAGCCCACGAAGACGAGGAGTGAGATCGGGAGCAGTGCGCGCCAGCCGATCTCCTTCCACTGCGCCGCGATCGACAGCAGGCAGAGCACCACGAGGGTGGCGATGATCGCGAGCAACCCGGCCCAGCCGATGGTCTGACGAACGGCGTATCCGCCGACCGCAACGCCGATCGACGCAGTCGTGAGTACGGCCGAGAATCGCGGCGAGCCGAGCATGGCGGCTGCCAGCTCGAGTGCGGCGGATCGCGGGTGCCTGGTCATGATCACTACAGGCTACGGGGAACCGGGCAGGAGGGCGTTGATCTCCTCCGCGAGGAATGGGGCGAGAGTGGCGCTGAAGGTCGCGCTCACGTGGAGCGCGTCGAAG
>Ga0247807_10001614_pt1 | contig 13008 bp, 12 predicted proteins | sample UWRJL074202C1_FD_179931 | JGI IMG/M metagenome (GOLD analysis project Ga0247807, IMG submission 179931) | Plant litter microbial communities from Arlington Agricultural Research Station in Wisconsin, United States - UWRJ-L074-202C-1 | ecosystem: Environmental > Terrestrial > Plant litter >...
CGATAATGTGATTTATTTCTCGGGTACCGCTTATCCGGCTGTGGGAGCGGAAAATGCGGCACCATATGAAAAATGGATTTATGATCATATCAAAGACAAAAAACTCAATGTTGAGAAACTTGTCTATTCAGGCGCATTCACCGACAACGCGCCGCTTTTCATGTATTTTCAGGAGTTTGAGAAACGGATTTTAGGAACCGATTTTTCAATTTATGAGCCGCGCAAACCGTAACACAACCGAGGCGGAGTTGTTTCCGGATACAATACACGCCAAGCTTTCACGTTATTTGCCCTGAAACGCACCCCCAAAACTTTATATGAATTTTTCCCGCTACTTTCTGATCTGCTTTTTGCTGATAACCATGTCATCTGTTCAGGCGCAGCATTTTGCATTGAGCAGATTATTTTATCCAAATATTACTTTAAAAGCAGATTATAGCGTACCAGCCAGTCTGAACGGAACACAGGATTATGGCATGAGCAGAAGTGGGTTTTACGGCATCATTCCAATTCAAAGCGAAGTGCAACTTGGGTATAGTTTGAGAAAAAAACTGGATTTGCGGGCAGTGCACACGGTTATGCTGGCACAATTTACACAGATTCAACCCACAATTGACTCAAAAAACAACCCGGAAAATGGTTACAAGACGCTTTCGTTGGGTGTGATCCGTTTGCAGGCCAGTATTAAAGACAGGCTTTGGGTATACGGCGGTGGATTGGGCATGACAGAAACAAACGAAACTTTTTTTACGCCTCAGCCTTTCTTTTGGGGAGGAGCCGCGCGTATGCATATTCTGGGATTACGGACACAGATTATCTACGGTTCAGCGATTACTTACAATCAAAAACTTCGGTTTGTTCCAATTTTGGGTGTGAACAAAGGTTTAGGGAAACATTGGCGTGTTTCTGCTTTGCTGCCTTTTATGGCCAATGCGAATTATAAAGTCACCAAATGGTTTAACATGGATATGCTTGCCGGCTTGAATGGTTACAGCGGCGGTTTTCAGGTGCAGACTCCCGAGGAAAAAACTTTAAGAAGAGAAAATTATCGCCAGATAAAAGTAGGTATGTCAGCCAATGCGCATCTGTTTTCTGTCATAAATATTTCTTTAGAGGCGGGTGTAACCACGTTTCGTCAACTCCGTACTTTCAACAGTGCGCGCGAAAACCTGACTTCCTACACACCAGCAACTACTCCTTACATTGGCGCAAGCGTCAGGTACATTACAAGCAGATCTAATTTCTCGTCAAAATTTGTAAGAAAACTAGGTTTGGGACAAACTGGTGTTAACTGGTAATGTGAATTTGTTCATTGAAAAAACAACTCATTAACAAACAACCGGTTATTGCAATTTCAATGCTTCCGTTTTCAATAATTCCTTGTCAATAGGCACAACGCCAATCATCTCACAAACCAGGCCGCCGCCAAGATTGGAAATAGCTGCAATGGTTTTTGAAGGAAGTCCTAATGCAACGCAGCAAGCCGCAATACTGATCACTGTGTCTCCAGCACCCGAAACATCGGCAATGGACCTGATGTGTGCGGGAAGTTTATGGATTTCATCCTGAAAATCAATAAATACGCCTTGTTCTGAAAGCGTAATTAATGCTCCTTTTATATTAAGAACCTCTTTTAAGTGCCGTACAGTTGCTTTCAGCTCCTCAGGATTTTCGACATTAAATTCAACTTTTAACCCTTCCCGAAGTTCTTTCAGATTGGGCTTAAAAAGCGTGGTGTTGTTGTAAGACAAAAAGTTACGTTTCTTTGGATCTACAACGGTGGGGACATTGTGTTCATTTGCAAATTCGGTGATTTCTGCAATGGACTCCGCAGTAAGAACGCCTTTGTCATAATCTTCAAAAATAATAACCTGACACGACGGAATAAGTTCTTTCACCTTTGCTATCAAACGGTCACTTTCTTTTCTGAAAATGGGTTTATCCGTTTCTGTATCGATACGAACTACCTGCTGCGAGCCTGCAATGATCCTTTCTTTTATTGTCGTAATCCTGTCATCGCTGCGAATTAATCCTTCACAGTTCAATCCCTTTTCAACCAGACTTTTTTCAAGTAAATCTCCCGAGCTGTCGGTGCCGATTACGGTACAAATAATGGCCTCGGCACCCAATGCCTGCACATTCAGAAGTACATTTCCGGCCCCTCCCAATCGATATTCACGCTTGTTTACATTCACAACCGGAACCGGTGCTTCCGGTGAGATGCGTTCCACTTTTCCCCACACGTAGGAATCAAGCATGACGTCACCAATGACAAGTACGCGTAAAGAATTAAATGATTCGAAAATCTGATGAATATCCATTTAAATGATAAAGCTGGTTTTAAAAAAAGACCCTTAAAAAAGGGTCTGAATCACAAATTTAAAGTTTCGTTACGAAATGCAGGCTGGAAACCTGAAAACGCTTGTTAAGATAAAGCCGGTGTGCGTCTGTACGCGCTTCACTTACTCCTGAATCCAGATGAATTTCATTGAAATTTCCCTGCTTTGCATAATCTATAATCCAGTCGAGCAGCATGCCCGCAAATCTTTTTCCCCGATACTCCGGTAATGTGGAAAGATCATCAATGTAAATGTATTTTCCACGAAACAGATTATAACCCGTTTCAAAAACCGCAACGGCCGCTGCTTCATTATTTTGCTCAATAAAAATAATTTGTCGGTTATCAGCAATTGTTTTATTGACGGCTTCCAAATAGATTTCGTCTGAGAGTGCCGGCCGCAAAGCCTGAACAGCCCGGCGGCATTTTAGAATATCGGCTTCTGTTACAGCAGTTTTTACTTGGTTCATCCCTTATTGACCGGGAAAGTCAGGTTACTTAAATTATGCCCCATTTTATCCCTTTTTGTAAGGAGATAATTTTCGTTATGAGGGTTCGAAGCAATTTCGATGCTCACCGAGTCAACAATTTCAAGACCGTATCCAATCAGTCCCGCCCGTTTTTTGGGATTATTGGTAATTAATTTGATTTTTGAAACATCAAGATCACGCAGAATCTGTGCGCCAACGCCATAATCGCGTTCGTCACTTGTAAAGCCAAGTTCAAGATTAGCCTCAACCGTATCGCGTCCCATTTCCTGAAGTTTATATGCTTTCAGTTTATTAAGTAACCCTATTCCGCGTCCTTCCTGATTCATGTAAACGATCACACCTTTTCCTGCCTTATCGACCATATCCATTGCAGCATGCAGCTGAGGCCCGCAGTCGCAGCGGCACGACCCAAATATATCGCCCGTCATGCAGGAAGAATGAACACGAACCAAAACGGGCTCATCTTTTTCCCAGGTGCCTTTTACCAAAGCCAAATGCAAGTCGCCAGTATTAATTTGTCTGTAAGCAATCAAATCGAAATGTCCCCAGTTGGTGGGCATGTCCACGCCTATCTCTCTTTTTATCAAAGATTCTTCGCGCAACCGGTATTCGATCAGATCTTTAATGCTAACCAATTTTAAATTTAACCTGTTTGCAATTTCACGAAGCTGTGGAAGGCGCGCCATGGAACCGTCTTCGTTCAGAATTTCTACAAGCACACCCGCGGGAGACAACCCTGCCAGACGAGGGAAATCTATGGCCGCTTCGGTATGGCCGGTACGTCGCAAAACACCTCCTTTTTTTGCTTTCAAGGGAAAAATATGCCCGGGACGGCCTAAATCTGAGGGTTTTGTTTCGGGATTTACAAGTGCCTGAATTGTTTTTGCACGATCACTTGCCGAAATTCCCGTAGTACATCCGTTTCCGAGCAAATCAACAGAAACGGTAAACGCAGTTTCGTGCAAAGCGGTATTGTTCCCTACCATCATCTCCAGTTCCAGCTCGGCACACCGCTCTTCGGTAATGGGAACACAGATCAATCCACGACCTTCACGGGCCATAAAATTGACAATTTCGGGGGTAATCAGTTCTGCGGCACATATAAAATCACCTTCATTTTCCCGATCTTCATCGTCCACTACAATGATCATTTCACCGCGACGTATCGCATCTATTGCTTCTTCTATTGTATCTAACACAATTGTATTGCCGTTATTATTCATTAATCAGGTTGATGAAAAATAGTTTTCAACAAAAACACGTTTTAAAATGCAAAGGTACAGTCTAAATGTGGAAATGTTCTATTTTTGAATTTGTATTAAAAAGAAACAAAGGATTGTCTGAATGCGTTTCAAAGAGGCAGGAATTGCGTTGATATGAAGAGCTTTAAGTACTAAAAATGTTTTGATGAATATAAAACTACTTATTGTATTACTGGCAGGACAATTGTTGCTTGGTGTGCCGGTTGCTTTTGGACAAGGTTTTTGCGGGACCAACGGAGCGTTTACCATCATCCCGGAAGCGGGCTGTGCTCCTCTAAAAGTAGTGGTTAAAAACCAGGTACCAAGGGCAGAAAACATCCGTTATGCATTTAATTTTAATAGAAAACAGACCACTTTTCCCGATATAAAACAAACCACCGAAGATTCATCCTACCTTTATACCAACGCGGGAGTTTATACCATATTTCAGTACGGAAGTGCTTCCGGCAGCGGTTTTAGCATTTGTAAAGACATTGTTGTTTATGAAACCCGCGCACCAAAAGCAGAGCTAATCACTTGTCCCAACGGCTTGGCGAAACTAACTATTATCAAAGACAGCGTTGCCAAAGCTTATGATGAAATAGAAATTAACTGGGGCGACGGATCTGCCATTACGCTTTGGAAAGAAGGAATGTCTCTGGATTTTTTTCATCAATTTACCGGTAATTCCAGACCTCCCATTACAATCCGCGGTTTATACCATGCCGGATTATGCCAGTCGAGCTTAAACACCACAACGCTCGCCAGCACCAATGCGCCGGTTTTGGACAAGATAAAGATAAGCAGTGTTGAAATGTCTTCGGACGGCAAAGCGAATATACTTTATGAAGGAATGGCTGGGATTGTGTCCGAAATTTTTATAGATAAAGGAAACGGGCAGTTTGTTACTACCGGAAAAAGCGGATCGGTCGGAGGAACGCAATCGGTAAACGTCGGAAATCTTAATGCAGGTAGTATTTTCCGTTTTAAAATAATATCAAAAGACATTTGCGGAAATCCGATTGAAAGTGCGGTTGTCAGCAGCATCATTGTTAAAGAAGATCCGTCGTCGATGGATGAAAAAATAGCGCTATCCTGGAAAAATCTGCCAAATTCAGGCAAACTGATTCAATATCAGCTCATAAGAGATGGGAAAGTAATTTTCACAACCCCGGATCAACTCTCTTATATCGACTCCGACGTGAAATGCGGGCAGGATTATAAGTATGAAATTGTTGCCATTATTGAGAACGATGTACGGTCCTATTCTGCTCCGATAACGACCCAGCCTAAATCACTCGCTCCCGAAACGATAAAAAAGGCTAATGTCACGGTAGAAAATGACAATCAGATTATAACGCGGGTCGAGCTTTCCGGAGCCGGACTTACAAATACTTTTGACCTGATGGTGGAAAGGGCAATTTCAGGAAGCAAAGATTTTGCAAGAATTTCCAATGTGAATAATTCGAGTCTCCGCTACGACGACAGAGATGTGAATGCTTCGGAAAATTCTTACTGTTATCGTTTTAGTTATCAAAATGCGTGTAAGCAAATTTCTCCGGAATTCAGCCTGCCAGTTTGCTCCATATTATTAAAAAGTAGTGTTCAGCAAATTGTATGGACAAGCGAGTCTCCGTTTACCAGTGCGATAGCATCATACGATATGATTCAGGTAAATCCCGAAACCAATATTACTGAGGAAATTCCAAAGCAATTGAGTCATAATCAGGAGATAGATCTGGATACACAGTCGGGCCTGTCTTTTCGGGTAAAAGCATATTCTGCCGATGGAAATCTCACAAGTTATTCCAACACAATGACTTTGACAAGAGATGCAATCATCCTGATTCCAGATGCATTTACACCCAATGGAGACGGTATTAACGAGAAATTTGAAGTGAAAAATTACTTTACCTCATCCTTTCAAATAAAAATATACAACCGATGGGGAGAGGTCATCTTTCAATCAGAAAATCCTGCTGTCTCATGGGATGGAAACATCAAAAACGCCCCGGCAGCGGCAGGGGAATATATTTTCAAAATTAATACTTCTGACCGTTCGGGGAAATCACTTGTAAAAACGGGTAGTTTTTTGTTAATCAGGTAATTATCACGAATTTCGACCTGTGAATCATGTATTTATCTGATTGCCCCCAGAAGTTTAAGACAACGCTTTTTGGGACAACAGGAGGAAATAGTTTTGTAATAATACACGTTTAAGAATAACCCCTTACTTAATGGTTGAATTTTAAAACCATAAGTTTGTAATTTTAAAATCTGAATATTGTTACGTGATTTTGTCGGTACTGAAGACATCAGGCAAAAATTCTTATGTATGAAACTAAAATTACACCTCTTATTTCCTTTTTGTATTTTACTGCTAATGTCATTTAATTTATCCGGTCAGGGTTTATGCAATGTTGGCGGCGGGAATTTTACTATAAGTCCATCGGAAGGTTGTGCACCGTTAACCGTGACAATTACGAATAACGTGACTAATGCAATAACGGTTGGTTATGATCCGACATATGATGGTGTTTCAAGCAATCCGTCTCTGAAAGACTATCCATCTATTATTTATTATATCGCTGGCGAATTCACAATGTTACAATATGGGGCTGTTTCTTCTGGACCTTACGCTGCATGTAAACAAATTAAAGCTTATGAAACCCGTCTTACTCCGATGCAATATTTTTCATGTGGCGGTGGAAAAGTGAATTTGCTGCTTAGTGACGATGCATTTTTAAGAAGTTATGATGAAATAGAAATTAAATGGGGAGACGGAATTACTGAGATATGGAAGAAAGGCGGTGATCTTAATCAAACACATATTTATGCAAGTACTGCTTCCAGCCCTGTAATACAGGTTCGCGGAATCTATACATCCAATAAAAGCTGTTTGAGCGGCGGAACTTTATCCATGCCGGTTTCATTTGTTCAACCGCAACTCAACACCATTCAGGTCAAAACGGTAGAAGCAAAACGGGATGGAAGTCTTGAATTAACATATACAGGTTTGACATCCATAGCGACGCAATTGCAATATAGCAGCGACGGCACCAACTACACAACGCATGGGACCAGAACAGTCGGTGGTTCAAATATATTTTATAGAATGGACAACCTCAATGCAAATCAGGTTTATAAAATACGACTTTCTTCAAAAGACCTTTGCGGAGGACAGCTTGATTCCGATGTAGTCACCAGCACTGTAATATCGGGGAAATCGGAGGATGAAAAAAATATCATATCATGGAGCAAATATCCGGTTGCCACTGATTTCATAGAGTATGAACTATTCAGGGACGGCGTTTCTGTTAAAAAATTCTCAATTAACGAGACATCCTACACAGATCCAAATGTGCAGTGTGGCGATCAGTTTGAGTATTATGTTGTTGCAAAAACAAAAAATATAACATCTACCTCCGCTCCCATAAGTGTAAAAACTGAAATTGCACAGGCAAAACCTATAACCCAGGCCTCGGTAACAGTAAATGGAGACAAATTGATTTTAATCAACGCGGTAATTCCCGGAGTAAACACATCGAGCGCTTATGAATTGACGGTTGAAAGAGCAGAGGCGGGAAGCAATATATTTAAAAGAATTGCCACGGTAAGCAGCCAGAACGAATTTGTGGATTCGGATGTAAAGGCAAACGAGCTTTCGTATTGTTATCGCCTGAGTTATCAAAATGCCTGTGGCCAAAAATTACCGGCTACCGAGCCGATTTGTTCAATATTATTGAAAAATGAATTGTCCAATTTCATCTGGACAACAGAAAAGCCCTATCTGGAAACTACGGCATCTTATGCAGTTCTGCAAAAAGGAAGCAGTGGAGCGGCGGCAGAGTTTGACAACAAACTCAAAACCAGCTTTGTGCCCGTGTTGAATGCTCAAAGTGACCTGGAATATACATTTCAAATCCGGGCCAATTCCGCTTCGGGAAATTTTCAAAGCTTTTCCAACATTGTCTATTATAAAAGAAGTCCCGGTGTGTTTGTCCCGGATGCTTTTTCTCCAAATGACGATTCTTATAACGATGAACTGCTTGCAAAAACAGAAGGTACCAGAGCATTCAATTTCTTTGTTTTAACGCGCTGGGGTGAAGTGGTTTTCCACTCAGAAGATATTCTGGTAGGCTGGGATGGCAAAATTAAAGGTGAAAATGCACCCGTTGGATCTTACATATATAAAGTGACTTTCATTGACGATATCAATCAGAAAGTGGAAAAAAGTGGTACTTTTATGCTTTTAAGGTGAACCAGGAGTAGATAGTTGAAATTATAAATGATATAATTAGAAAAATATATGTTTGGAAATATGTCAGATATGATGGGCCTGATGGGAAAAATGAAGGACCTTCAGTCAAAAATGAAAGAAGCGCAGGATCAGTTGTCAACCATTATTGAAACGGCCGAATCAGGAGGTGGAATGGTTAAGGCAACCGTGAACGGACAGAAAAGTTTGATAGGCCTGGATATTGATAAAGATTTGGTTAACCCTGATGATAAAGAGATGCTTCAGGACCTCATTGTTGCCGCTGTAAATAAGGCTTTTGAGCGTATAGAACCAAAAATTAAGGAACATCTTCAGAAAGCGACTGATGGCGTGCTTCCCAATATTCCTGGCCTGGATCTAGGCGGATTTATGAAGTAATTAAGTTGTTCATGACTCCAACCGTTGCAATTGTTATTCTTAATTATAATGGCAGGCATTATCTTGAGAAATTTCTTCCAAGTGTACTAAACCACTCAAAAGGCTATGAGATCTGGGTAGCAGACAATGCTTCTTCAGATCATTCAGTCAAATGGCTGCATGAACATTATCCAAGTGTAAAAACACTTCATATCTCCGAAAACCGTGGATACGCCGGCGGATATAACGAGGCTTTACGGCAGATTGATTCCCAGTACTATATTTTACTGAATTCTGATATTGAGGTGACTGCTGGCTGGATTGAGCCAGTTATTTCTTTCATGGAATCGGATGAGAAAATAGCTGCCTGCCAACCAAAAATCCTGGCTTATGACCTCCCCTCTCACTTTGAATATGCCGGAGCTGCCGGTGGTTACATGGATTATCTTGGATATCCATTTTGCCGAGGCCGGATTTTTGACACGCGTGAAGAAGATACCGGACAATACGACGACTCAATCGATGTATTCTGGGCAACGGGAGCGTGTCTGTTCGTGAAATCCAAAGCCTTTCATGAGGCTAGTGGATTCGACGACCGGTTCTTTGCACATATGGAAGAAATCGATCTTTGCTGGAGGCTGCTCAACCTGGGATACAGAATTACTTATTGTGGCAATGCTGCTGTTTATCATGTTGGAGGTGGTACATTGCACAAATCCAATCCTAAAAAGACATTTCTGAATTACCGGAATAACCTGATTATGCTATTTAAAAATTTGCCTGAGGGCAGACTTTTAAAAACACTTTTTTTAAGGTTAATTCTGGATGGATTATCAAGCGTACGTTTCATTGCCGCAGGTGCATGGCCCGACGTATTCGCTATTTTAAAGGCACATTATGCATTTTATCGGATGGTGCCTTCCCTAATGAATGGAAAAAAAAAAACAATTTCCAAGGCTCCCTTATATTACAGAAGTATAGTTTGGGAATATTTCGTTTTGGGAAAACGACGATTTTTCGAATTTACAAATCCCATATTGTCTACAACTCCCAAATAGTAGGACTGTTATGTCTTCTCCAATGCTGGCGCAATTCCAGCCAAAATGCCAGGATCAGATACAAAATGATAGGAGATCCGAAAGTCATAAATGTGGCATAAATGAAATACAAACGGATACTACTGGCAGGAAAATTGAGCTTTTCTCCCAACTTAGCACATACTCCAAATATTTGATCTTCTACGTAATACCGAAGTTTGTTCATGTCTTTAGATGATAATTACCTCATATTTAAGGATATTAATGATCAGTTACAACTGATAGCCTAAAATTTCTTCCATTACACGAATTAGCAAATTACCGTTAAGTCGTAAATTTTCAAATTATTTATTCAAATAAATTGTTTTACGTACAATTTTTGTTTCTTTGTGATTAAAGAATTTGTAAGTAGTTCATTATTATTAAGATGTCTTGATGAAAATTGCCAAAATTTCTTTTGTCAATCCGTTGAGCCTCCCTCAATTGTTTGGTATGGATTTTTAGGATTAAAATTCAAAACGCTTACTTTTCTTTAATATTTTCACCTTATTTAATTTTTTATTTACAACATTATGCCAACAGGGATTGTAAAATTTTTCAATGAAGCTAAGGGATACGGCTTCATCGTTGAAGACGACACAAACAGAGACATCTTTGTCCATGTGACAGGATTGGGAGGACTTACTATCCGCGAAAACGACCAGGTTGAATACGAGGTCGTTGAAGGGAAAAAAGGACTCAACGCTGTACAGGTAAAAAAGATATAATTATATTTTTTTTGCAGAAAATGAAAAATACCGCAGTTCCGCTGCGGTATTTTTCATTTTAGTCCTTTTTGCCCCTACTATTCAACCCATGCTTTTACATCATCCAGAGAGGGCATTTTCTCTTCAATTTTTAATTTTTTACGCATACCTCCCAAATCATTAAATATTTTAGCAGGAACAGCAGCTTTAAGCTGTTCAATGGTAAGAATATTCATTTTTTGCAGCGCAGGTATCCAAACAGCAGGAACGCCGGCAGCAACATAATCCGATTCTCTGGCAATCTCCTGTTTCTTTTCCGGGCGCATTTGCGGGAAGAAAATTACTTCCTGAATACTGACATTATTTGTCAGCAACATCGTAAGGCGGTCTATACCGATACCGATACCTGATGTAGGCGGCATACCATATTCAAGAGACCGCAAAAAGTCGTCATCCATTTCCATGGCCTCATCATCACCGCGTTCCTTCAACTTCAACTGATCTTCAAAGCGCTCTCTCTGCTCAATGGGGTCATTAAGCTCAGAGTAAGCATTTGCAATTTCTCTGCCATTTACAAAAAGCTCGAAGCGCTCCACCATGCCAGGTTTTGTACGGTGTTTTTTAGTAAGCGGCGACATTTCTACCGGATGATCCGTAATAAAAGTAGGCTGAATAATATGCTCTTCCACTTTTTCACCAAAAATCTCATCAATCAGCTTTCCTTTGCCCATACTCGGGTTGACGTCCATGCCCCATTCACGGCATTTTTCGAGAATGGCAGTTTCGTCAAGAATTTCTACGTTCAATCCTGTATATTGATGTATGGCGTCTGTGATGCTCAGTCTTGGATATGGACCTGCAAAATCAAGCTCGGTTTCTCCAAACATTACTTTTGTAGTTCCGTTTACCGCAATGGCCACGCGTTCAAGCACATCTTCTGTCATTTTCATCATCCACAAGTAGTCTTTATATGCCACATAAAGCTCCACTGTTGTGAACTCCGGATTGTGCGTGCGGTCCATTCCCTCGTTACGAAACAATTTCCCAAATTCATATACGCCTTCAAACCCGCCAACGATCAGGCGTTTCAGGTGAAGTTCAGTTGCGATTCTCAGAAAAAGGTCAACGTCTAATGCGTTGTGATGCGTTTCAAATGGCCTCGCGGCAGCGCCGCCGTGAATGCTCTGCAAAACAGGCGTTTCTACTTCAAGCCAGTTTTTTGAATCAAAATACGAACGCATTGTAGTAATGATGCGCGCCCGTTTGATAAAAATATCACGTACTTCCGGGTTTACGATCAGGTCAACATAACGTTGTCTGTAACGCAATTCGGGATCCGTAAATCCATCGTGAATATTTCCCTGCTCATCCCTTTTTACAATTGGAAGCGGACGAAGTGATTTGTTTAGAATTTTGAATTCCTGTACATGAACCGACGTTTCACCAGTTTGCGTGGTAAACACAAAGCCCGTCACACCGATGGTATCTCCAATATCCAGCAATTTTTTAAAAACTGTATTGTAAAGCGTTTTGTCTTCGCCCGGGCAAAGATCATCTCTACGGAAATAAAGCTGAATGCGTTCGGTACTGTCCTGCAATTCGGCAAAAGCGGCACTTCCCATAATCCGGAAACCCATCAACCGGCCCGCCATGGTTACATGCTTATAGTCTATCTTATTATTTTCGTAGTTCTTAAGGATGTCGGCAGCGTAAGTATTCACTACAAATTCTTCGGCAGGGTATGGTTCAATTCCCATACGAATTAGCTCTTCACGCTTCTGGCGCCGTAATATTTCCTGTTCGCTTAATAACATTATATCTCTTAATATTTGTGACAATCAACTACTTCATTTGTAAAAATGAGTTCGCAAAACTAGCATTTTTTGCTGTTAATAGCGAAATTGGCAAAACGAACATCTGCTAATGAGTTAATCGCGTATATTACCTGGCACACTATTAGTAATATGGATACCATTCTCCTCAGTGAAATATTTATACATTATGACTGCTATAACATGTCATACTTAATATCCTTCCCGATTACATGTTTGGAAAAATTATAAAAATCGTTGGTATTCTTGCATTGATTGCCATTTTCTTATTTGGAGCTATTGAGGTTTGGTTGTATCGGAATCAGGAAAAACTTTTTCGTAAGGTTCAGGGAATTGTGAATGAGAATTTAAATGGAAACCTTGAAATTGAGGGTTTCAAATTCCGCCCTTTCAGTGGTGGATTGGGGCTTAATTTTACGCTATCCAATGTAAAACTTACTGATAGTTTGTATCAAAGTCATCATACGCCTTTCCTGGATGTCGAACTGTTGCATGCCGCACTTGATTTTAACGGGCTTTACAAAGGAGATATCATCATCAAAAATCTGGTGCTTCAAAATGGCAGTCTGAGAATGTTTGTCAGGAAAGACGGTTATTCCAATCTGTCAATTTTTAAATCGGATTCCGGTAAAAAAGACAAGGACAAAAAATCTGGTGATAAGGATGGTCTGATTAAAAAAGATCGGA
>Ga0247807_10001615_pt1 | contig 13003 bp, 15 predicted proteins | sample UWRJL074202C1_FD_179931 | JGI IMG/M metagenome (GOLD analysis project Ga0247807, IMG submission 179931) | Plant litter microbial communities from Arlington Agricultural Research Station in Wisconsin, United States - UWRJ-L074-202C-1 | ecosystem: Environmental > Terrestrial > Plant litter >...
TAGGCCTGTTTATAGCCCTGCTGATGCGTTTATTGGGCGCAATGGACCATCTGGTTGATATTAGGTTAAAGCTCGCCATAGCCGGTGTTTTCGGCTGGATAGCATCGCATGTTATTCTTAACATAGCCGCAATGATTGGGATTTTCCCACTTACGGGTATTACATTGCCATTACTAAGTTACGGTGGCACTAGTATGATTTTTGTGACTGCCGCCCTCGGGTTTGTATATCAACTGTCGCGCTACACCGTGCATCCATCAAGAATAAAGGAGGAAGACCATGAAGATTCTCGCAGTCGGCGGGGGGTCGGGCGGACACGTTACGCCAGTCGTCGCAGTTCTTAAAGAACTTCGGGCCAAGCAGCCCAAGGTTGAATTACGCTTTTGGGTAGACAAGAAATTTGCTCCTCAAGCTCAGTCAATTATGTCTTCATTTGACGATAGTATTGCCGTGCAAACCATTACTGCTGGTAAGCTTCGTCGTTACTATCATTTAACCTTGCTACAACATTTCTTATGGCCATCATTAATGTTTAAAAACCTTGGCGATGGTTTCTTGGTATTTGTTGGTTTTATTCAAAGCTTGGCAAAATTAATTATCTGGCGCCCTGATGTTGTATTTACCAAAGGTGGCTACGTCTGTTTACCGGTAGGCATGGCGGCTCATGTACTTAAAATTCCCTTAGTCATTCACGATTCCGATGCTCACCCAGGCCTGACTAACCGTATTTTGGCACGTTGGGCGACCTCTATTGGAACCGGTGCACCACTTGAGTATTATCACTATCCAAAAAGTAAAAGTAAATATACGGGTATACCTATCAACGCTAGTTTCAAGCCATATACCAAAGCTGAACAATGGGATGCCAAACGGGAGTGGGGGATTAACCCTGACAAGCCGCTTATTGTCGTGACCGGTGGCGGGTTGGGTGCACGCCGTTTGAATAATACGGTCGTAAGTATTGCAAAAAAATTACAAAAGTCAGCTTCGATTATTTTGCTGAGTGGGGTAGCGCAATATGACGAGCTAAAAGCGAAGCTTCCTAAAAATAACGAGAACTTCCAGCTCCATGCTTTTACCAGTGAAATGCCCCAGCTCTTAGGCGCAGCTGATATCGTTATTACTCGTGCTGGTGCTACCACTATTCTTGAGCTCGTCGCCCTTGCAAAGCCAACAATTCTGGTGCCGAACGCCGCCTTAACCGGTGGTCATCAAATAAAAAACGCGGCTGTCTATGAAGACGCCAAAGCGGCCATTGTACTGGTGGAAGACGACATGATCGATACCCCAACAATGCTTTTGAAGGCTGTTGATGAATTGCTCAACAATCCAAAAGAAACCCAAGCCATGGCTCGCCGTTTTGCAGCCTTTGCGAAGCCTGACGCGGCCAAAGATATGGCGAAGATGATTTTAGCAGCGCGGAAGTAGCAAATCATCACCTCGTAGGTGTTATAATTAGCATAATCATGATTTCTTTCGGCGCTAAAAAACCATCAAAAGATATTCCTCGCCGCCGGCGGACTGATGAAGCTACCGTTGAGCAACCGCGTTCAAGTACTCAGTATCGACGCAATCAGACCCTAAGCGGAGTAAATCGCACTTCTTTAGCCGATACTCCTCGCGGCCAAGCCCACCAACTAACTGTTCAGCGACGAAAAGTCGGTGGTATTTTTGCTATTGTGCTGGTCACTGTTATTTTGTTAGCGATTCTTTTAAGTCAATTAATGGCCCAGGTGAGCGTGACTTCTTCTACTAAACAGCTCACTACTTCATTTGAAGGTGAAAAATATGAAAAAGAAGTGAATAATTACCTTGGGTTGCATCCGGCCGAACGTTTACGATTTGCCTTAAACGAAGACGCCTTAAGTACCTTCGTATCAACGGCTTTACCAGAGGTGCAGTCTATCAAAATAAGCGGTGTAAAAGATATTGTTGATACCGAATTTACTGTTACGTTTCGTGAGCCTGTAGCGGGTTGGCAAATTAACGGCAATCAGTTTTACGTTGATGCTGCCGGGGTGGTATTTGAAACTAATTACTACGGTGCACCGGGGGTGCAGATTGTTGATGAAAGTGGCGTGAGCCCCGAAGAGGGCACTACTGTTGCCGGAAGTCGTCTCCTTGGTTTTCTAGGTAAAGTTGTCGCCCAAACAGGGGAGAGGGGATACCAAGTAACCCAAGCTATCCTACCAGCAGGTATGACTCGTGAACTCGATATCCAGCTGAAAGATGTTGCAACTCGTGTAAAACTTTCTACGGACAGGGGAGCGGGGGAGCAGATTGAAGATATGAGCCGGGCACTTACATATTTAAAAAGTAAAAATCTAAACCCAGAATATATTGATGTACGCGTTAGTGGACGGGCGGCATACAAGTAGGTTGAATGGCTATTAGCAGCTAGCCAGCCTGATTGCTAGGTACCACTCAGTACTTCCTCCCCCTACCCTTTGTATACTTAATGTTCTATTTTTGTTCTATATTTAGTATGAGTAAAAAACTATATTTTAATATCAAAATAGTCAAACGTCAAATAATGGGGTAGAAGAGGAGTGGGAGAGTAGTAGGAAATCATTTCACGGAAAAAGCAAATAGCGATACAACGTTGTGGATAACTTAGCAAATATGGTGATATCGTGACATTAATGACAACACAGCTAAGCTATAGACTATAGGGTATGTTGGGAGTTAAAGAAGATATATAAATAATACGTTTGTATAGTAATAAAGAATACTTATATACAATATAGGGATATCTACCCTTTTAGAGTAGTATATAAGACGTATAAGTAATCATCTTATTATCCCTATATGTGTTGCGTAAAAGATATATTGTGCGACGTTAAGTATATATAATGATTATGCATTGTAATACCACTCTATCCATCCACTGTTTCAAATTATTGTCTTTCAATTCTCCATTTGTTTGTTGACTCGCCCATTTAGACTGACTCAGACTATTTTGGCGCTTTTAAGTATGTATATATGATTTCTATATATTCATAACAATTTAATCTAACTTATGATAAATGTTCTACTTTTGTTCTATATTATTTCGAGCTTAAAAAATATGTTTTCAGCACTCCCCTGGTAGGGCAAAAAGTCAAAATAATTAGCAGAGGTGTAACAGGGGTCGTTTAAAAGTTAATTATAGGGTCGTCGGGCATTGAGAGTAAGAAATATCCCAAGCGAGCTGGTGTTGCGCCAGATTCAGCTACAGGAATAGGCGTACTGACGCGCCACATGTCCTCATGTATCACCGCTTCAAATGGCTGAACGTCCTTTGGTTTAAAGTCTTGGTCAAGTAATACGATCCGTAGTGCAATGGCGCTCATTGTATGGCCGTATTGAGGCTCATCAACATAGACAATCGATTCAACTCGAACTGGAAACGCTACCGATTTAAATACTGAGTTGCTGCCTTTAATTTTCGAAAGAGCGGTATAGATTGCCTGCTCGGAAATTTCATCGTTATGTACGCGGTTTCGTTGCTGGTCGAAGTAGAGCTTGTCGTCACTTTGAAACGATTGTTCACGAGCCACTACGAGGCCAACCGTACACTAATTGCTTCAACAGGCACGAATGCTGTAGCGGAAAATTGTTTGTGCGGAGCCAGGAGGTCGACGCCATATAAATGCACACCAAAGCCGGTCATAGCTGTTGAGCCCAACCAGTGAAAGCTTTCAATTCTGCCACGCATAATTGCTTTTTCCACTCGAGCTTCTTCGATTTCTGTATCTGTTAAGAACGCAACATCCATTGCATCGTAGGGAAGGTTAAGATACGCCTCGTCGGCTTTAATAAGCGCGGGTGTATTCCCTCTTACTCCAAGCAGGTGCTGATTCATAACATACACTGCGGCATAGATATCTTCTTCTGTAGGTGGATAGGGCCGAGTTTCGAGTTCAATAGAAAGTTCCCGCGCTAAATCAATGCTATCGGGCACTTGCTGTAATACATCGAGTCGTTTAAATTCGGGAATTGGCATTTGTCAGGATTATACTCCCAGATAATAAACAGTGCAAGATTTCTGAGCATAAAAGAACCCCACACTCAAACGGGGAGAGCAAGGCTCTTCTACCGCGAGTGCGGGGTGTTTTAAGGCGCTTCAACTTCCCTACCATCCGATTCTTGCACACAGCATGATAAACGCAACTATGCCAAGAATAATGAGATAAGTGTAAAGCGTGTAGCGGTTGAACGTGAGGTACGAGTAGGGGTTAAAAACAGCGAGGTTTTGTTGCTCGTCCTCGTAGCTCGTTCCCTCTTCTTCAACCCTTGTCTGCTCTTCCGCGATCTCCGCCTTGAGTTTTTCGACATGATCCCGTGCGTCCATCAGGACATCGCCAATAGTGAAACAGTTCAGCAGGTCGGCGTCGCTCCCAGAGCTATACAGCTTTTCAGCAGCTACGTCGTACTTTTTTACCAGTGAGTTGTAAAACGCTTGCGCGTTGGCATGCTCGATGACTTTTTGACTAGGATTGTACTCCACTATTGTCCTTCAGGTCAGCTGTACTGGGCTTGGGTAGCAACGAGAATCTGCCGGTATTTTTCGATAGATCTTTCAAGCAGGTAGAGGCGATGACGGTCAGAGGTCGTCTCGAAAACATTACGATGTATCAAGTTGATATTCTTTTTCAGCGCTTCCCTCTCGTCGAGGTATTTGAGATACGTATTGTCATCCCAATGAGTTGCATCAAGGTCTTCGTTATCCATTGGAGCTAACCTCCTTGTCAAAACGATTCAGACATGAAACCAACGATAGTACCTAGGACTACACCTGTGACTACTCCGATAAGTATGAAGTAGATAACAAGAACTCCTACTAGAACAAACATCATGACGACAAAGCCTATAAATGAAAAGACCTTGACGAAAAATGTTTGGATTGCTTCTAGTTGGGGGTAGTCCCTGGTGACAATTGTGACCATTAGTGGGGCCACCTTCTCCAGAATCCCATAAAACCAGGTACGGGTACGGTGCTCGAGTTTTGTCGAGCGTACCTATCTGCTTCCTCGTTACGAATTTCTTGCTCGGTCATTCGACGAAGGTCGCGTTCGTGCCAGTCAAAGAACTCTTCATCAGCCGATGTGCTCATAAGCACCTCCTAACAGTAGTAGCGGCTAAATCTGTGAGGCAAATTATAATACATTATTAGTTGTTTATCAATAGTGACCGTAGGTAGCGCGTTCTTCGAAATTTGGCTGGCGGAGGTTGAGTGTATTAATAATTCCATTCGGGGTAAGGTCGTAGCCCACTACCCTCTCTTGGATGCCGTCAATAATAACCGTTGTTTCAACCGGTTCAGGGTAGCCGATGGCATAGGCTAAATAAACGTACACCTCTTTTGCGTTTCGATTTTTAAGATAGTCGACAGCGATTTTTCGTGCCATATATGCGCCTGAACGGTCAACTTTTGAAGCGTCCTTACCACTAAATGCTCCCCCACCCAGCGGTACCCGCGGACCGTAATTATCAACGGCTAGCTTTCGACCGGTAAGGCCAGCATCGGCATCGAACCCACCAATGTGCCAGTCCCCTGCAGGGTTAGCGTGAATGGTAATAGCTTCAGGGGTTGCAATAGCTAACGGCTCTTGGGCAACCCAGGCGATAATTTGCTGCTTTAATTCGTCGTGTGATGCATGTTGAAAGCTGGCCACAATCACTGAAATGCGCCCGTCAACAATGGTAACTTGAGTTTTGCCGTCATATGGCCATTGTTTATATAAAAATTGGTTTAATTTACGAGCGAGAACATATTCTAAGGGTAATAGTTCTGGCGTTTCGTTAGTAGCGTATCCAACCATAATTCCTTGGTCCCCTGCCCCACCCGTATCGACGCCCTGAGCAATTTCAGGGCTTTGGGCGGATATGCGCTCAACTAATTCAACATCACCCGCTAAGCGCCTTACAATAGCTGGAATATCAACATTGACTGCGCTTGAACGGACCTCTCCGGTTACGAAAATAGTACCATGGCCACCGGCAACATCAACTGCCACTCGAGCATACGGGTCTTCTCGAAGATGGGCATCTAATATAGCGTCGGATATCTGGTCGCACAATTTGTCTGGGTGTTTAGGCGAGACACTTTCGGCAGTTCGAAAAATAGCTACTTTTGACATAAAAAAATACTCCTTTTGTATATCTTTTCGCCCGCGTGAAAAAGATGAGGAGTATAAATACTTTTATCTTTCCCACGAATCTATGCATAGTATATGGATAGATTGCGAGCTAGAAGGGGCACCTTTTCCTCACTTCTCAAACGAAGTTTGGCTGGTTGCCGGCAAGTCATAGAGCTAGTTCTCTCGTTGCACTCTGGATATACGATTTGTTAATTACTTGGTTACTATAGCAAAATTAGTCGTCAGCCTCAAGGTCTAGAGCTTTAATGCGTTTGAATGTAAGGTTTGTGTAGTTGAGCGGAATTTCGATTGAGTCTAAGTCTTTTTTAACAATTTTCCCATTGCCGTCTGGGCTGTCTTCAATTTCTCTAGGCAGCATAATGACAATTGCCGGAGTAAGTATAAGGCTTTTCGGCTCTTCTGTGCCTTGCCGGTTTTTGAGTCTGCGTAGTACATTCTTTAGGTGGGTATCAGAGGGCGCTTCAACTAAACAAATGCCACCAAAAAAACCGCGAATTTCAGTATTTGGTTTATTAAATAGTAAACTAACTTCTTCATCGAATGAGTCACTAAAGAAACTACCGCGTACGCTGATAAGGTCGTTCTCGCCAATGATTTCGTTGCGCCTATTAAAATCTATGAGACGATCTTCGATAAGATTATCTATCTCTTCAATGGAGGTTAATGCATTAATTTCTAACTTGTCATCTTCAAAGCTCAGATTATCAAATTCATTACGGAAGGTTTTTCCAATATAAGAAATATCTTCCCAGTCTACAAAATTGATACCTTCTTGTTCACCGATAATCTCTTCGGTATTTTGTATGCTCTGCGCACGGTTACGTTCAAGATCAATAATTGTTTGAAGTGGAATTTTAGGTTCTGCATTAGCGGCTTGATATGTGGCGCTTTTACCCATTTGCTCCCGGACCTTTTTCATCACCTCAGTCGTCGTATTCGTGGATGATGGCATCAGTGCTTCGGTGATAATCATTCGAAATCCCATCATGGCTAGTTCCTGATGAGCTGGTTCGTCGGTTAATTTTGAGGTGGCTTTGCTACCGAATTCCTCATAAATAGGGTTTAATCCGTGTTTCTCGAGTGGTTCTGAGAGACTCTTTCGAATATTTGCACTACGTTGGGACATTCTTATAGAGTGTTTGAGCGTTGTTTCAGCTTCTCTATTTTCGGCTACGGATTTATCTAATTCTGAACGAATAAATGATTGAGCATATCCCATTTTGAACGGCTGTCCTGTATCAGGCTCGAGGTAATTTACGAATTCCATAGCGAGTAACTCACCGTGGTAAAAGGCTTTTTCTGCATCGCTAAAATCGGATGAATGGTCGTGGACGACAAGTTGAGCAGCGCGCATTAAATGAAAAAGTTCAGTCCGTCCCTTTTCGGCGTATAATGCATACTCTTCCCCGATAGTGACGGCATATTGGACTGCATAATCAAAATTACGCAGGTTTGTTTCCATATTCTGGACTGCGGCAATAATAGTATTTTCATTATATTCAGTAATGTATTCGGCTGACATTATGGGCTATTGTACTGGGGTAGACGAGGTAACTCAAGCATAAACTCAATAAAGAGGAAAGCCCCGCTACCGAGAAGGCGCGGGGCTCTCATCGGGGCGGGGCTAGGTTCGTTTTGTGTTGTTCTTGGTAATGCGCGGTACTACAGCTCCGTACTGCATGTTTTGGAGGAGAACGAACTCTGAATTGAGCTCCACCAGTTCTTGCTGTCGCTGATTAATCCTTACATGTACCTGTCCACCACCGTCGGTACTTTCTGGGTCGCAAATTCGGGCGTGTGGACGAAGCCGATAGATATCGCTTGAAGCATTTCTAATGTCTTTGAGGAGGCGTTTTTCGAACTTGTGCGCCGCCCTTTCCATTACTTCCTCGAGTTCAATAATCAATATTGCCGCATCTTCACTGGCGCTCATGGTATCTCTTCTCTCTCGATGAACAACGTGTTGGATATTATATCACAATGAGACGCTTGGGCAATTTTTAATTAAAGCTTAATTATGAGAGGTTCTTCACATACGAGTAAGCTTAAGGAATGCTATAGTTTTTTTATCCTACCAGGCGGCCTTTGATAATTTGGTATTGCCTATCGCACCTAAACCTAGAGAAGGGAAACAAGGATGAATCGCTCGTTTGGCCGTCATATTGTGACTGACCCGACAAAGAGTGACGATGTGATGCCAGGCGAGCTGCCTCAAGCAGTGCATCTGGTTTCGCGAATTAAGTCCGGAGATGTTGCAATTCTTCTTCCGGCACGCAATGAAGCGGAGCAAATTAGCTCTACTTTACAGGCTTTGATTACCCAGTCGAAGCCGCCAAAACGAATCATCGTGATCGTTAATAACTGCACCGACCAAGGTGCAACCGCTCAAACCGCACGATCGTTCCATGGAGTGGAAGTTGTTGAAATGTTTAATAACCCATTCCTTAAAGCAGGAGCCCTTAATGAAGGGGTGCGAGTTATCGCTGCTAGTGAAGAGCTGCCGGAGTTCATCCTGACGATGGACGCCGATACTATTCCTGACAGCGACTTTCTCGAAAATACTGTTAACGTCTTGAACAGCCGACAAGAGGTTGGCGGTGTTTCGACCGTATGTGATGGCAAAACAAAACTAGGTAAAACCTTCTTCGCAAGATTTCTTACCTGTGTACAACGGTTAGAGTATGCCCGTGCTGGGACTACCCGACTCCGTAAAGATGTTCATACGATGTCGGGCGCAGGCAGTATGCTACGCACTAAAGCGGTATTGGATGTATTGGAATCACGTGGTGTATTGTTCGCCGAAAGAAAAGATAATCTTGTAGAAGATTTTGAAGCTACGCTCGAAATCAAACGGATGGGATGGGTGTGTATTAATAACTATTACTGTCATGTCCACACCGATCTGATGACAACGATTCCTGACCTTATGAAGCAACGTACCCGGTGGGTTCATGGAACTATTAATGAACTTCGTCGGCGCGGCTGGACTAAAGAGACTTGGCGGAGCATTTTAACGATGTGGTATGCCTACCTCAGTATTCCAGTTTTCTATTTGTGGTTCCTGTTGATTGGAGTCAACGTATCGATGGGAGACCCCGATATAAGAGATTACTGGTTCCTGGGGTTCGTGGTAATTTTTCAGACAATTACCGTGCATCGCTTGGGGTGGAAGATGATGTTGGTGGCAGCATTGCTGCTTCCGGAGGTGCTTTTTGCACTCGTCCGTCATACGTGGGTTATTACGTCGCTAGTAAAATCGTACAGCGCCCGTCGGCATCCCCGGTCTGCAATTCAGTCAGAACTATCTTGGTAGGAAGGTACGACAATGCAAGGAATGAGCGGTGGTACATTTACGCTCGGTGGAGTGCTTATGCTTTATTTGAGCTGGTCACCTGTGCTTATCTGGGTCGCGATCGTGTCTGTGGTGCTGGGAGCAATTTTCCTAGCCTATGTATGGATGCGGCGACGCCAGGAAGCGCGCGAGGCACACGGCTTGATGCTCCCTATTTTGGAAGCGGAGAAAGTTAATATGTGAATCGCACTCGGCATGCTCTAGTGGATGTGGCTGACTGTAGGAGGTCGCCCATTCGCTAGAGCATGCCATTTCCCAGTGAGTATTTTGATAACTTGATGAAAGAGTGATGACAATAAATTTAGGAGGTACAAATATGAAATACATGAAACGTAAACTACTTATGTTGGCGGGTTTTCTCGCTGTAAGTGTTGGACTTTTTTTTGGCGCCCATACAGCATCGGCCACGCCATCCGCTAATTTATTAGCAAATCCGTCAGTCGAAACTTCCAGTGGTACACCGCCTGCCCCATCTAGTTGGACTAATAATAAATGGGGTACAAATACAACGACATTCACCTATTCAACGACCGGGCGAACCGGCAGCCGAAGTGTTCAGGTTCAAACCACTGCCTATACTGACGGTGATGCAAAGTGGATGGCAAATGCCGTAACAGTAACGCCAGGAACGCAGTATACCTACTCTGATTACTACAAAGCATCCACTGGCACGCGTATTGTTGTTGAGTACGAGTCTACTTCAGGAGTCCTGTCCTATGCTGAATTAACGGCCGTGCCTAGTGCGGCTGCCTGGACTCAAGTTTCAAGGGTTTTTACTCCACCTGCGGGCACATCCAAGGCGCGTGTTTTTCACTTAATTTCCGCGGTGGGAACATTACAAATCGATGATGCAAGTTTGACATATGAGCTAACCACTCCGCCATCAACGACTAATCTCGTGCCTAACCCCTCCTTTGAAACAGCAACAGGATCCCCTACCGCTCCGGTGAGTTGGGCTACGAGTAAATGGGGCACAAATACAACTACCTTTACATATGCAACAAACGGTAAAACTGGTACAAGGAGTGGTCAAGTACAAATGACTGCTCGTACCGACGGTGATGCGAAATGGTTCTTTGATCCAATCATAGTCCAAGGTAATATGTTGTACGAAGTAAGCAGCTATTATAAGGCTACTGTTCCAACTCGAACGATTATGGTAACGTTTGATACTGCAAATACCCCAACGTACACTGATATAACGACGTCTGTGCCAGCAAGTGCATCAGCCTGGGCATTTACCACAAAAACAATCAGAACCCCTGCAAACGCTGTTAAATTAACGGTGTATCATGTGCTTGAAGCGGTGGGAACATTACAAATCGATGACATGAATGTTGTAGCAGCAACAGAACCTATAAACCCTATTGCTAACCCTTCACTCGAAACCGCCGGTACTTCTACCAATCCAGTAAATTGGATCAGCAATAAATGGGGTACAAACACTGCTAATTTTCAGTACGTTACGAATGATGGTCACGCTGGAACAAAAAGCGCTAAAGTAACCATTACTAATTACGTTGATGGTGATGCGAAATGGTACCCACAACCATTTGCTTTAACCGCAGGTAATCAATATCGCTATACTGCTTGGTACAAAACCAATACCCATGTTCAAGCCGTAGTAATGTTTACCAAAGCGGATGGTTCTGTTTCATACTTCGGTATGCCACAACCCTTCCCCGGAAGTAATGCATCGACAGTTTGGCAGCAATATACTGAAACCTTTACTGTGCCTGCGGGAACAGTAAGTGTCTCGCCATTTTTATTCATCGCATCGAATGGATTCCTTAGCGTCGATGACGTCAATGTTGCCTCGTATGTGCCAACTGGCTTTGCTCGTCCACTGGCAACTCTCACATTTGACGACGGTCACGAAGATAATGCGACGACTGCCCTGCCAGTAATGGACGCACGTTCGATTAAGTCAACACAATGTTTTGCAACCCAGTACATTCAAGATAATCCAGCGGCACAGCAAGCAGTTATGAACTTCAAAAATAGCGGTCACGAGATTTGTTCGCATACAATTACTCACCCCTACTTAACTTCACTCACAGCCTCGCAGCTTACAACAGAAGTCGCAAATTCTCAAACTTACTTGAAAACTTTAACGGGTACACCAGTAAAGAATTTTGCCTCACCATATGGTGATTATAATCAAGCAGTCAATACTGAATTAAAAAAGTATTACCGTTCACACCGTACTGTCGATGAAGGCTATAACTCGAAAGACAACTTTAATGCCTATCGTGTTCGTGTTCAGAATATGAAAAATACCACGACGCTTGCCGAATACCAATCCTGGATTAATCAAGCCAAAGCAACCAATACTTGGCTTGTACTTGTATATCACCGCGTTGCCCCAACAGGCGCTACTGACGTAGAAGAGTTTGATACTCCATTTGTCGACTTTACACCTCAGATGGATGCACTTGTTGCAAGTGGTATTACGGTCAAAACCTACGATGCAGCACTTGATGAATTGACTACTCAGTTACCGTAATTGAGTAAGAGAGGAAAAGACCCTAGCTATTACGCTCGGGTCTTTTATTATCTATCACCAGTGAAATCATAGAAGGAAATGTTTGCCACCTCCAAACGCCAATGCTCTTCGTCAGCATCGTTGATTGTACCAATTGTTTCTTTGTCTTTGCCGCCCATCGCTAAATTGATAATGGGATATAACTGATTATTGTTGCCAAATGGCCAGTCGTTTGGGTTATTTGTTTTTCTTAATACACGGTGATATGGAACATTGTCAAAGGTTAAATATATAGCATCTGGGGTTAGTTCCACCCCGTATGTATGAAAGCTATGAGTCACATCATTAACAGGGATAGCTTTAGAAAAAGTGCGATTATATGTGTGGACGGTACTTGTAATTAAGTGTGGATTTTTTCCGTAGAATTCTAAGATATCAATTTCACCATTACGTAGGTAAAACTTATCTTTTTCTTCTTCCTCTGGAGCGAAGTTTTTACCAAGAGTATGTACTTCATTGCCAGACAGCAGCCAAAAAGCGGGCCAGGTGCCTTCGCCTTGGGGCATCTTCATTACCGCTTCAAGCTTGCCATATTCAAAGCTCAACGAATTACGTGTATCGATTCGCCCCGATGTATACTCAAATGTACGTCCATTCGGGTCGTCTGGATATCGATACTCCCGTTTATGGGCTTCAATTACTAAGCCAACACCTGGCTCAATGCGAACATTTTCGCGCCAGTCTGTATACCCCTGCTGCTCATTGTTATATCCCGGTACGTTTGCCGAATTTTCATAATGCCAGAGGGTCGTGTCGAGAGTTGAACGGCCCATTCCTATAAAATCTTGCTGCCAGTCCGGTGCTTTGCTGAATTCATTCGAACGCTCATAATCAGGTTTTGGCCTGACTGTTTCGTAGGTAATACCAGCTGCTACGATAGCGCCGAGCGCCAGCCCTCCGATTTTCAAAAAATCACGGCGGGATGGCTGCGTACCTTTTTCAGATTACGGTCCCTTGGTTTCC
>Ga0247807_10001617_pt1 | contig 13002 bp, 5 predicted proteins | sample UWRJL074202C1_FD_179931 | JGI IMG/M metagenome (GOLD analysis project Ga0247807, IMG submission 179931) | Plant litter microbial communities from Arlington Agricultural Research Station in Wisconsin, United States - UWRJ-L074-202C-1 | ecosystem: Environmental > Terrestrial > Plant litter >...
CAGGAAACAGAACGTTTTATAACCGGAACTGTTTATGATGCCAATAGTAAATTGCCGCTTCCGGGTGCATCTATACGCATCAAAGGAACCGGAATGGGTGCTATTACAGATTTTAACGGAAAGTTTGCTTATACCTTAAAGGGAAATAACATCTCAAATCTTGTGCTTGAAGTTGGCTATTTAGGAATGCAACTGCAATCGCAAAGAGCTGAAAATAAAACTGTTTTTACTTTTAATCTTCAGGAATCTACGGATGAATTAAATCCGGTAATCATAACGTCATCTTACGGAACTAAAAAACTAAAAGAGGAAATTGTGGGAAGTATTTCGACTTTAACTGCTAAGGACATTGCTGTAGAACAAGCTTCTGAAAGTATTGACAAAATGGTCGAAGGGCAAATTGCGGGTATGCTAGTAGAAAATACATCCGGAATTGGAACTCCTGTAAAAATAAACGTTCGTGGTCAGGGAACCATTTCATCTTTGACAGGAAGCATGCTGGGAACATCAACTCAGCCTTTAATCATTGTAGATGGAATTATCATGAATGAGCATAAAGGAATTGATAGTGCTTCTTTTGACGCCAGAGGCTCATTAGGAGAAAGTTTATCCAATCCGCTTGCTTCCATTTCAGCTGATAATATTGAGAGTTTTACAGTACTTAAAGATGCCGCTGCTGTTGGTATTTATGGAGCTGACGGAGCGAATGGCGTAATCTTAATTACAACTAAAAAAGGTAAACAGGGAAAAACACAATTTCAGTTTTCTAATCAGCTTGGAGTCTCTTCAGCGATTAATCAGATTAAATATTTAAACGGAGAACAATTTAATGAGCTAAATAATGCTTACAATGTTGCGGTAACACCTGGTTATTCTCCAACTCCTTACAATGGGGTCAATACTAATTGGTTTGATCTTTTAAATCATACAGGAGTTTACAATAAATACAATTTTAGCGTTTCGGGTGGAGGTTCAAAAATCACGTACCGTACTAATCTTACGTATTTAAATATCGATGAGCCACAATTGGGTAATACAACAAAACAAATCAATGGTGGAATTAATTTAGGCTACAAACACTCTAAATGGGATGTAAATCTGTCTTTTAACCCGAGTTATGTTAAAAAAGATGCACCAAATATTTATTATGATTTTGCTTATTTACCAACGATCTCTCCTTACAATGCTGATGGAACCTATTCTAAATTAGGTTTAACAGGCGCAAGTGGTGGAAATCCTTTAGCAGCTATTGAGCAGAACAAAAACGAAGCAGAATCGAAAGCACTTCTAACGAGTTTAAATGTTGGATATGAACTGAACAGTAATATCAGATTCAATACCTTATTTGGTTTAGATTATTTAGACAAAGTTCAGGATCGTTATTTCTCAGGCGAGAATGAAAGCGGACAACAAAATGGTACTTTTGTATTAGATGGTGTTACCTACCCAACTTGGGGAAGAAGATTATTCAACAAACGTAATGGTACGAAATGGAACTGGCAGGGTCAAATGCTGTTTGATAAACAAATTACTAAAAACAGTACGATTGACGGAGTTGTAGGTTTTGAACTTTCTGAAGAAAAGAATAACCTGAGCTCAGCAAATGCAGCCGGATTTACGAATCCAAACATAATCAACAATATTGAAGATGCTCTTCGTGACGATAATCCGCTTACTGAAGCAGATGAAAGAACTTCAGCTCAGGTATTAAGAAATGAAATTAATAATAACTCTCGCGTTTCTGTATTTGGTCAGTTAAACTACAATTATAAAAAGAGATATTTTGTTTTAGGGAACTTAAGACGTGACGAAAGCTCTGTTTTTGGAACTGACAGTAATGTCGCGCTCAACAGCGGTGCAGGTTTGGCCTGGATTTTAACTAATGAAAACTTTCTTGATAAATCTTCCTGGATTGATTTCTTAAAATTAAAAGTAAGTTACGGATCTACCGGAAATTCCAGAATTGGTTCTTATCGTTCTAAAGGACTATACAGTGTTCTTCAAAATGGCTATAATGGCGAATCTTATGCTACACCAAGTGCTTCACCTAACGGAAATTTAAGCTGGGAGAAAAATAAAAAATTTAATGCAGGAATTGATTTTAATGTATTTAAAATGATCGATTTAACATTAGAATATTACTATGATGACCTAGAAGATATCATTGCAAGCCGTGACATCCCATCAGAAACAGGTTATACTTCAATGCAGTTAAATGGTGCAAGCATGTACAATAAAGGTTTTGAATTAACTGCCAGATTCAGATGGTTTCAGAAAGGAAATTTTAAATGGAACTCTTCTTTTAATATTTCTACAGTAGAGAATAAAGTAACTGATTTAGTAGGTTTAGGAAGTGATTATTCTTTAGCTAATCTGGCTCTTGCTCAAAAAATTGGTTACAGTACTACTACGATCTGGGGAATAAACTGGGCAGGTATCGATCCTGCTACGGGGCGTGACTTAGTTAGAAAAGACGGACAGATTTATGATGGGGCAACCTATAATAAATTATTCACAAATGCTGATTGGGAACCTATTGGAGACAGACAACCGGATGCATTTGGAGGTTTTAGTAATACATTCTCCTATAAAGGTATTGTATTATCGGTAAACGGTTCATTTCAATTGGGCGGAGATAAATTAGTATCTAATGAGATCGTATCAAAATATACTATTATTACGAACCGAAACATGTCTGTTAACGCTTATGACTATTGGAGAAACCAAGGTGATGTTGCTACGCAGCCAGCACCAAGTTTAAATATTGGATTACCTAACTTAAGCAAATATGTTTACGACGCAACCTATTTAAAAATCAACAATATCAATTTAAGTTACAGCGTACCGCTTAAGAAAACGTTTCTTGATTCATTAGTTGTTTTTGCCAATGTATCTAATGCTTTTTACTGGTACAAAGAAAAGAGCCCGGAAGGAAGGAATGGAATTAGAGAATTTAGCTTTAACTATCCGCAGGCCAGAACAATTTCATGTGGAATTAATACAAAATTTTAAACGATGAAAAATTTCAAACATACTATAAAAATTAAATTCACTTTGCTTTTAGCTTCTGTATTTTTACTGCAAAGCTGTAGTGATTTCCTTGAACAGGAACCTGGTACACAAACTTCTATTACAGAGCAATTAAAAAATAAAGAGGGGGTTTTAGAAGCGATGCGAGGTACTTATCGTGAAATCGAAGCTGCACTGCGTTCTCAACCATATGCTACTTATGCTGATTTACAGGGAGGAAATTTAAAATTTTCACCTTCAGTGGCTACAGGTTCGAGTAAAGGTCAAATTGTAGTTCCATCAAATGTTTCAAGAGTTTATGCATTTGACGATCTTTCTGATCAATCTAATTTGCTTTCTTTTTACAGTGAATGTTACGATATTATCAATCAAGCCAATTTATTCTTAGAATTTGCTGACGCTTTACCGGATGCTACAACGGAAGAGAAGAATCAAATTAAAGCAGAAGCACTAACGATTAGAGGTTATGCGCACTTTTTGTTAAGTCAACTATACGCTCAGAATTATGATTTTACTGCTGATGCTTCTCATCCGGGAATCGTTTACAGTAAGCAATCAATTAATCAAAAATTGGCTTATCCTGCACGTGAAACAGTTGCAAATACGTACGCTTTTATTATTGAAGATATTACAACATCCATAAATTTATATGCTAGTGCTACTTTACAAAAGGGGCCTGTTTACTCCTATTTCAACAGAACAAGTGCTAAAGCTTTATTAGCGCGTGTATACTTGTCTAAGAAAGACTGGAAAAATGCCTACGACACAGCTAATGATATCATTGAAAATTCAGGTGTAACCTTAATGACTTCAGAGAATTTAATTGCACAATGGGAACAGCCGGATCTTCCTGTATCAGAGGTTTTATTAGAATTTTCTATTCCGAAAACAGATGAAGGAACTGTTAGCGCTTCAATGGCCGCTATATATGGTTATACATCAAGTACTGTGTATGGTAGTTTTGTTGCTTCTGACGATTTATTAAATCTTTACGAAACGAATGATATCCGAAAAAACTTATTCCTAGAACAAACTATTGCAACTGTTAATAATCTAGTGTCTACTCCAGTAAAGTATAACTTTACTAAAAAATTTCAGGATAATCCGGGTTACGTAGCTTTTAGATTAAGTGAACAATATTTAATTCGTGCCGAAGCTGCAATTGGATTAAACAATCCTGAACAGGCAAGAACAGATATCAATACAATCAGAGCAAGAGCAAACGCTACGTTGCTAACTGATACCAATAATCTACAAGAAGCTGTATTTCTGGAACGCAGAAAAGAACTTTGCTTTGAAGGACATTTACTTCATGATATTGTTAGAAACAAAAAAGATGTTTCCCGTGTTGATGGTTGTGTTTCTGCTAATTGCAGTCTCCCCTATCCGTCTCTAAAATTCATATTACCAATACCACGCTCCAATATTAATCTTAATTCAAACTTAACACAAAATGAATCCTATTAAAATTATATCCGTATTAAGTATTGTTACAACCTTATTGGCATCTTGTTCTAAGGATGATTACAGATTAGACAGTTCAAATGTTGATCCGTATGTTCGTTTCAATTTTTTAGTAAACAGCAACAACACGCCACTTGAATATCCTGCTGTGAGTACGACTTTAGTACCTGCTAACACCTATAACAATAAATCGATAAAAAAACTAAAAGTTCCGGTAACGTTAAGTTCACCAACGTTAAAATCAGCTGTAAGCGTAAATTTCAGTGCTGCAACTTCCGGAGATGCCAATAGTTTTAGCGTCGAACCAGCAAGCGAATTATTGTTTGCAGGCAATAAGTTAACTGATACTATTTATCTTTCCTTTGATAAAAGGTGGAAAGACAAACAAACGATTACATTAAAATTAGAAAATGCTTCTGATCCTGCAATTCATATTGGGAATCTAAATACATCGGCACTAAATGATGCTTTTACTATTAATTTAGAAGAAATAATTACATCGTATTCCTTATCGGCTAATCTTATGAATGTCAAAGGAGAAGTAGGCGAAACAATCGATTTTAAAGTAAACTTCCCTAACGGATTTATTCCTTCTGAAATGGAAAGTTTGGACATCTTTAAATTCGATAATGGTTTTGAGTACAAACTAACTCATGATGATTATGGGGACAACAGAAGCTCGATTACGTATCATTTAACGCTTTTAGAAGACATTCAAAACGATGATATTCCGTATGACACAACCATTACATTAGTTAGTACAACCAATTACATCGCAACAGGAAATCCAACGCTGCAAATTTCTAAACCAATTAAATCACCACGAGATATTTTAGCGAATCCGGCTGCTAAATTCTACGATTTATCTAATAAATTTTATTTGACGTATGGAGAATGCTGGTTCGACAAAAGCGGTGTTTGTGCATGGCAGGCTTACAATGCCTTTACATTTCCGGTTGTAGTACCAAAAAACAGCACCAATGCTATTTTGTATAGTGATAACGGAACTGCCGATCCTAATGATGATATCTACCACGATGCGTTTAAAATTGGATTTAATGTAGCTTCAGGTACCAGTACAACAAACTCGTTTAACTTAAAAAGATGGTTCAGCAACGAAAGTACAGCATCAGCAAGTTCTCCGGGCTTTAACATTACCTCAGCAATTGAATTTTTCCCCGAAAACGGAAACAGTACCACCAACGGAAGTGTGCTGATCATTCCACAATCTATTGCTATTACTGCATCGAGTACGAGTGCAGAAACGGCGGCAGGTGTTAAAAAAGATGCTCATATCATTAAAATTTCCGGTGAAGGAAAATACAAAGAAATCAGCGCAGGCTTGTTCGAAATCAGTTTTGTATTAACCTTAGAAAATGACCTGCTGTTTGGCGGAGAAGTTTCTACCCAATACAGAATGTATAACAATAAAGTTTATCCTAAATTAGATCCAATTAACGACGCTTGTCCTAAAGAAGTTACGTTACCAGCTAAAATTTAGTAAAACTAAAACAGAAGAACGCCTAAGCATCTTTTTTATTCTCGAATAATCAGGATGCTTAGGTGTTTACCATTATCACAAAGCATTGATTGAAACTAAAATGAAATTGAAAAAACTAATTTTACCCGTTGTTCTCTTATTGAGTTTAACTGCTTACAAAAGCATCGAAGAACCGGAATATATCGATATTCAGGAATTAAGAAAATTGTATTCCAGCGGAGATCCTTCGACCTGGCCGGCAGCACAATTACATGAAAATGTAGACAAAACAACATTCCAGGATATTGGGGTGCTTCCTGCTATGCCTTATCCTGTTTACAATCCGTATTCAGAAGAAAAGCAAAGTTTGGGTAAAATACTTTTTTTTGATCCCAGATTATCCCTTAGTGGTCAGATTGCCTGTGCATCCTGCCATAATCCTGAGCTAGGCTGGACGGATAATCTAACGCGTTCTTTTGGACACGATCGCCAAACCGGAAAACGAAACTCGATGACTATTTTGAACTCTGGTTACGCGACTTCTCTCTTTTGGGACGGACGTGCTACAAGCCTTGAAGATCAGGCACAGTTTCCTATTGGTGATCCTTTAGAAATGAATGAAAAACTAACGATTGCTGTTGATAAGATAGCAAAGGTAAAAGGATACAAACCTTTATTTGAAGCTGCTTTTGGTGATTCAAAAGTGTCGCTGCAAAGAATTCAATATGCCATTGCTACTTTCGAAAGATCAATTAAAAGCCCTAAAAGTAAGTTTGATCATTTTGTAAGCGGAAAATCAGAAGCTTATACAGATCAGCAGGTAAAAGGATTGCATTTGTTCAGAACCAAAGCACAATGCATCAATTGTCATAACACTCCATATTTCAGCGACAACCAGTTTCATAATGATGGTCAGACTTTATTTGGAACAAAGAATGAAGATTTTGGACGTTACAATGTTACTAAAGATGTAAAAGATATTGGAAAATTCAGAACACCAACTTTACGTGAAGTTGCCAACACAAAACCATGGATGCATCATGGACATTTTCCGTCATTGCTGGATGTTGTCGAATTGTATAACTTGGGAAATCCTTCTCCGGTCCAAAAAAGGTACTTGGGAACAGCACGTGATTCTCTGATTCCAAAATCAGATCCTATGCTTAGAAAACTTAATTTAAGTAAAGAAGAAATTGGTGATCTTTTGGCTTTTATAGAAACATTAAGCACACCAAATCAAAGAATTATGACGCCAACGTTGCCCAAATAAGCTCGTTTACCAAACTAATCAAAAAGTGAATTATCCCCAACATTCACTGTTTAAAAGTCTATTTCATTTGTTCGAAATAGGCTTTTTTTTAACCTAATTATTCAGAACCATTAATCATTTATTTTGATGAACAATCTAGTTGAAAATTTTGCCGTAAGCCTTTACGTGTATCAAATCGCTTTTTTATTGCATGTTATTCTGGTTGCATTATCTATTCATTATATTTTAAAAAACAAAGACCGATTAAAAAATCCTTACGTTATTATTGTTGTATCTATTTTGTTTCCTTTTGTAGTTTCAATTCTGGCTATTGTAATGCTAAGGAGAAAGGAATAATTTTTAACAAGCGCAAAATATCGGTCGATCCTATGGATCTTTTTTCTACTACTATACATAAAAAACTGGATTAAAATCCAGCCCTACAATATCGATCGAGCCGCTCGCTCTTTTTTACAACAACCTAATTCTCTTCAAAATAACAATAAAAGTTCCGGAGGAACGATTTATTTTGTAGCAACGAATTTTAATCCGTTGATTTTAGGGCGATTGCAGCTAAAGTTCCATAGGAACGGTCCATATTATGTGCAATATGTCCAGAACAAACATGAAATATCGATCACCCGCCGGCTCTTAAAAAAGCCAAATGATCAAAATAAAAAAACTGTCCGAAAATTACTTTTCGGACAGTTTTGAACAACAATAACTAACTCAATTTCAAATCTATTTCTTTATAAAACGCCTGATCGTTTGTTTACCTTCTTTATCTAAAATCAGAAAATAAATTCCATTTCTTAATATTGAGACATCAAGACTATTATCTGTAACAGTCTGCACATCCACTAAACTTCCAGTTTGAGAATCGACTACTTTTACATTTCCTCCTGTAGCGTTTGTGGTAAAGAAAAGCGTATTCGTAACGGGATTTGGATATATATTTAAAGTAACATCTTTGGCGGTTTCGTCTAAACTTGCGGTTGCTATCACTGGTTCTATTGCCGAAGCAGCAGCACCAATTCTCGTTATTCTAATCCAGTTGATGTTTACGCCACTGTTCTGAATATAGATTCCAAAATTATACGTTCCGGCATTTACGGTAACGGTTTGTGTAACCGTTTGCCAATTTTGCCATCCTCCTGTATTCGGAATAGCAACTTCACCTAAAATAATGGTTCCACCATTCAAATCTGAAGAAATTCTTGCCCCGGTTACACCACTTGCAATTCTGTATTCAATTAAATACGAACCTGTAGTCGGAAAATTGATGCTGTTATACGCTAACCAGTCACCTGTATCAGTATATGCTACATTTAGACCTCCACCACTATCTGTTGTTGCTTCCGTTTCGATTCCGTTCATGGCCGAATAGTTTTCTGCCTGAATAAGTGTCGTAGTTTGGGTTGTAGTCGTGGTAATCAATTTCCATTGTCCACAAGTTTGTCCGTTATCATCCCATTGCTGCACATTAGCACCATTGGCCGTACTTGCTCCTGCAACCTCAACAATTCTGCCGCTGTGTCTGGCAATAATTTTATAGAAACCATCTCCGGCAGCTACCAGTATAAATTGCTGATTTGTTGTTCCGTTATACGGATACTGCTCCATATTCGCACCATTGGCTTTATTGAAGTTATTTACATCAAGCGATTGCCCGCTATGATTGGCAATAATCTTATACAATCCGTCACCAAGATGTGTAAATGTATATTTTTGATTCGCTGCTGAATTTGCATTACCTTGCGCTACATTGGCACCGTTTGCGGTACTGGCATTCCAGACATCCATATTGAGTCCGCTGTTTCTGTTTTGTAAAAAGTACGTCGCGTTTCCTAAGGTTGTCACACCATTTGCAATGATACGGATAGAGCTTACTTTATCATTCCATGTCGTGTTAAGACAAGAATTATCAGAATTAATTACGGTCGAAGCTCCTGCAAAGTTATCATCCTGATACAAGATTGCCTGAAACCCCTGCGTAATACGAAGCGAAGAAATATCATCGTTAAGAATACCTAATGAATTTAAACGTGCCAGATTATAATCTCCAATCGTTAGTCCGCCTGAGAATCCGGTGTAATTACAATCTTTGTAAACCGTAATCACATCACTAGACGGCGCAATATTTCCACCCGGCGGAATCGTTCCTGTAATGGAATAACTTCCGATAGATCCGTACGCTGAATAACCTCCACTGCCCGCATTTCCTGCTCCAGCACCATCTACACCAATAAAGTATTTACCGGCTGGAAGGTTTACATTCATAGAAGCATTAAGAGCAAAAGGATCCGAATTCCAATATGTTCCCATTTCTGCACCGGAAGCATTATACAAACGAATTACAAGATGCAGATTTCCATCTCTGGAAACGGTATTCGCATTTATAGCAACATTTCCTCCTCCTGTAGTAAAACTAAAAAAGTCATAATCAGCTTCGTTCGTAATAATTCCATTTTTTTGATTGATCGTACCGCTGGTATTGTAATCTAAGGTTGCTGCAGAACCTGTATTATTACCATAATCATCCCCTCTAAAACCTACCCCAAATTTAGTACTGGCAATAATGGCAACATCATCTTGTTTGTTATTAGCAAAATTATATTCCCCTTTGCTCCATTGAACAACGGGTCTGTAATAACCCGCTCCCATAATTGGTGCCCATGCCGTATTGTTAAGCCCAACAAAATAATCTTCAGCAGGGTTTGTACGTCCGTCATGTCCCAGATCAAAAGTATGTCCAACTTCATGAGAAGAAGCGTCTCCACCTGATTTACCAGAAGTAATAAATACCCAACACGGTACATCATTATCCCAGTTAAACGAACCGATGTACGCCACTCCTCCTGCTCCAGGAGCAGCTGTATTGGTTGGTGTAATAACTACACGCATTCTTCTGTTTCTAGGGTAGGAATTAAAAACAGCCTCATTAGTAGTAACATTCAGATTAAAAGATCTGTAATCCTCTGCAACTACCTCCCAGTGCTGTTGCACAGCGGCATCGCTCATTCCGGATGGAGCAGCATTAATGGCATTACCATTATTCCAAAGATTTCCTGCCGGCATATTGTAACCATCGAAATCTAAATAAACGCATCCTGCTGCACCCGGTAAACTTTGTAAATTAAGTAAAGCGGCGGCTACTTCTGCTTTGGCAGTATTGGTTGTTTTATTTGTTGTATTTGTATTCGAAGGAAGGTTTTTGTAATCTATACAAACTAGTGTATTGATATCGACTTTCTCTACAAAAGCATTTCCTTGTGCGTCTGAATAATATTTATAAGCTTCTCTCGTCTTTTTCAGCAGAATATGCCCTTCGAGTGATTTTTCTTTTACTCTGATGAAGAATGAAGATTCTGCTACATTTTTAATCTCTCCAATCAAAAATTCGCTTGAAGCATTAGATTCTTTATAATTAACTTTTGCATCAAAACTTTTGGAGTTGTTTACCTGAAGCGCAAGTGTTTTGTCGATCGTTTTTGAAGTCGCTGATTTTACCAGCTCACTTTTTATAGTATTTAAAAAAGTTTTACTAGAGCCTAAAGAAGTTTGTGCTTCTGCAATGCTTCCAAAAGCGGTTACAAAGAGTAAACTGAACAGAAATCTGTATTTTTTTTTCATTTTAATTCGGATTTTGGGGTTGAATTGTAATGTTAGTAATTTGATTTCATTTATAAAAAAAGGTGCTATCCTTCCTATTTAGAAAGGGATAGCACCTTTTAAAAATTTATTTCTTAATAAAACGTCTCACTGTTTTGATTCCGTTTTTTTCTACAAGAACCAAATAGATACCGCCTTTTAAAGTAGATACATCTACGCTGTTGTTAACCGGCTCCTGAACAGAAACTGTTGCTCCACCCTCAGCATTGATAATGCTTACAGTTCCACCTGAAACTTCTGCGCTAAAAGAAAGCGTACTTTCTGTTGGATTTGGATAAACGCTTAATCCAGCAATATCATCCTGACCACTTGGAGCAGCTGCTTTTCCTGCCAGACCTGCACCTGATTTTGTGATTCTGAACCAGTTTAAATTGAGACCTGTATTCTGTATATAAATTCCAAAATTATACGTTCCGGCATTTACCGTTACTGTTTGAGAAATCGTCTGCCAGTTTTGCCATCCTCCGGTATTCGGGATATTCACAGATCCTAAAACAATCGTCCCTCCGTTTAAGTCAGATGATATTTTTCCACCTGTTACATTACTTGCGACACGGTATTCTATAACATAAGTACCTGATGTTGGAAAATTAATATTGTTATACGCCATCCAGTCTCCTGTATCTGCATAACCAACATTTAAACCACCTCCGGTATCAGTCGTAGGTTCGGTTTGAACACCGCTCATTGCCGAATAGTTTTCTGCCTGTATCAAAGTTCCGTTACCAGTTGGGGGCTGACTTCCGGTTATAACCTGATTGATAGCAGTCAATAATGATTTCGAACCTACTGCATCTTGCGATAATTCCCAAATCATTACACCACCGGCATTCTGAATCGCGAAAGTGGTTTTTTGTTTAATTGTTGGTATTCCGTTATAATAAATCGTATTCCCTACCTGATCCTGATTTTCAGCTCCCGGATATTGATTTACGATATTAGCATAAGAAATCCCCTGATTGGCTGAAGCTCCAAAACCATATCCGTAAAACGGAACACCTATAATTGCTTTACTTGCCGGTAAACCTCTTCCTGTCCAGTAATTAAACTGATTTACTGCCATACTGTAAGGAGAGTGTTGCCCTGGGTTTCCAGGAGCCCAAGGTCCTGTTGCATCATACGCCATAATATTAATCCAGTCGTACGCTGCAAAAGTCGATGCCGGTACATTCGCTCCGCCATAACCTTCTGAAAGTGCTGCTGTACACAATTTATTACCCGCATGTAATTTTGCTGCAAGTGCAATAACAAAACCGCCATAGTCTCCATTAATCGCAGGACCTTCTAAATCGACATCAACGCCATCAAAGTTATGAGCTACGACGTAATCGTATATTTTCTGAATAAATGCCGTTCGGTTAGCTGGTTTTATCAAGTTCCAGTAATTATCTCGGATAGCACCTCCTTCTGATATGGCACCACCTCCCAGTGATACAAAAACTTTTACATTCTGAGCATGTGCCGCATTAATAATGGTATTGCTTCCTGCATTGAAACTCAAATAACCGTTGGCATCCGGATTCTCGAAAGCAATATTAATGTGCGTTAACTTACTGTACTGAATACTGCTTGAAAAAGCATTAAGATCAATCCAATTTGGTACGTAGGCGATTACCTTTTTTTGGGCAATTGACAAATTGAAAACTCCCAAAACTAAAATGACCATCCATCTTAGCTGCAATGTTTTGTAATTGTTTTTCATTGTAATGTTTGTTAATAGATTAATAGATTTGTTTATTTGGGGGAGAAATAAAAGCCTCAAACAAGTCTGATTTTATTCAAAATATTTAAGGCTTTAACCATTTAATGCTATTTTTTAATGAAACGTTTTACTGTTTTTACACCATCTTTTTCAAAAACGGCTAAATACACACCACGTTTTAAGTGAGAAACATCAATACTTTCACTATTGTTTTTTTGTCTTGAAACTATATTTCCAGTCTGAGAATCTACCACAGTTACTGTTCCGCCATTTACTGGTGTAGTAGTATAAAGTGTATTTTCTGCAGGACTTGGATAAACATCAAACCCTGTTGCTAATTCTTCTGATGGAGTTTCAACTGCAACCATTTTTCCTGCTAAGCCAGCACCAACTTTTGTAATTCTG
>Ga0247807_10001618_pt1 | contig 12999 bp, 10 predicted proteins | sample UWRJL074202C1_FD_179931 | JGI IMG/M metagenome (GOLD analysis project Ga0247807, IMG submission 179931) | Plant litter microbial communities from Arlington Agricultural Research Station in Wisconsin, United States - UWRJ-L074-202C-1 | ecosystem: Environmental > Terrestrial > Plant litter >...
CCCCCCCAAACCAAACCACCCCACCAAAACACACCAAAGCACACCAGAGCACACACTCGAAACGCACTTGGCACATTGTTGCTGCTGCTGCTGCTACAAAACCTGCTGGGAACCCCTCTATTTCAAATATCACTTTTGGAAGCTGGATAGCTTCTCTCACAAACAACACTCCCCATAACCATCAAAGAAGTACAACCTCAACAATGCCGTCCTTCAACCTCTCAACTACGGTGTTGACCATTGCCATTGTCCTGTTGCTGGCCAGACCAGCTCATGCCTTTGGTGCTGGTAACATCCAGTCCGTCTCCAAAATCGAGGGGTCAAATTGTGCGTAAACCTCCTTCACATTCAACATAGCACAGCTGCTGACTAGAACACAGGGCGCCATGGCGATATCGAAGACACCCTCCTCACCCTCGTTATGTCCAGAGCGGCCGGCGGAAAGAAATGGGACAAGATGAACGTTGCCCGTACCTACTTTGGTAACTGGCTCAGAGATTACTGTGCGTATTTCGATTTCTACCTGTGCCAACCACTTTGACATACTGGACTATAAGATTTCTCTGAGGTCTGGGAATAACACTTTGGTCTTTCAAGTCTGACCTATGGTCTTTTTTGGACGTGTCATAGTTGTTTGGCACAACCTGCCCAAGCTGTGTTACGTGATGCTGACTTTTGCCATAGCTCAAGCAATCGACGTCGGTACCGTAAAGTATGTTTCTGCAGAGGCCATCCGTATCCTCCTTTGGGTTCTCGGATTCATGACCTTCGGATTTGGTACAAAGGAATTCGAAGTCACAACTGAGCGTCTTGGCTGCTATCGCCCCGAAGACCACATTGACAACCCCAAAGATTATGCCGATAACGAAGATGCCACGCAGTATGACCGAAGACTTCGTGCCCCTGTCAACGAACGTGTTGAACTGGCCATCGATGAGCAAACTGGCATGAAGAACTACATTGCAAACGAACGTGCCGGCATTATGACCTCTGCCAAGCATCTCCGAAACCTCTTTGGTAAAAGCATCCAGTTGGGCAGATCTTTTGCACGCAGTGGAAACAAGGCTGAGCTCTACGAGGCACTCCGTCTATTAGGCACTGGGCTTCACTGCCTGGAAGGTAAGAACCGCATCCTCTATTCGTCCTATTGTTTCGGAAATTTGACACGGTCGAATTTTCATACACAATCCAATGAAGAATAGCTGCGACTAGTGTAGAAGCTTTAGATTCTCGACCATTTTAAGGCAGCCTATTTAAAGCTTCGGATTCTTCCAGAGCAGTTGGACTCTTTTCAATCGGCCCCAAATAGCTTGACACTTATCAGATGGTACATCTTTGAACTATTACTAACTTTTCTAGACTACTCTGCTCACAGCAACTATACCGAGCTCGCCCTAATCGAAATGGGAGAGCGTGATGTGTTCCCCCATGTCGGAAGCCGTACACAAATCCGTCTTCAAGGTGCTCGTAGCGAAGTCTACCCAATTGTTACAGGAACCTTCGGAGGTGTCGACTTCTTGCACTCTGTTTGTGGTGAGATCTCTGACAAGGCCACCCAATCCGAAATCGAAGAGCTCGAAGGTACTATGCAACAAGGTAGTCGCGCTGATAACAGTGCATTGAAAGACTTGTTGTCCAAGATTCCAGATGGAATCTTTGGCGGTAAAGACGAAAGCAAAAAGGCAGACGAACTTCAGCAGAATGCTACAGCAGCTCAAATGAACCAAGCCCGGATATCTCCTCGTGATCCTGAAGCCTTCACCCAGCAAATGCAAGAAATTGTCAAGCAAATCTACCCTATCATTGAATGGCACGACGAGGTCATGCTCTCGATTACCGAGACGATCGAAGCAATTCCGCTCCTCCCAGAGTTGCTGGAACAAGTCGAGGGTGAAGTTACTAAATTTGTCTTCAGTCTACTTGCACCCTTTGTTTTGCCTATTATCAGCCAGGTCAAGGCTGAGTTGAGCACTGGATCTTCGGAAATTATTCAAAGCTCCAAAGACAAGCAGCTGATCGTCTTTGAAGATGACAACTGCACCGACCCAACACATTCCATGCTCTCCAAAGATCATTTCTCTAATGTGAGTAATTCCATTTTAACAATCAATTCGAGCCAGGGTGTGCTATCTTCTACTTGGCAAGTCTTTAGGCTTTCAACTAGATTTGATCTTCTTGTGTCAGAATCTTTGATACGATCGAGCATCTACTTGGCGAGACTATGAATTGTGTATCTTAAGCTTTAGTCAGCTTTTCATTCAAGTTGTATTTAAGCTAACATAATTGACCAGGTCCTCAATGAGCCGGCTGGCAAAATCGCGTCTCAAGTAGTCTCATGGGTCGTTCCTCAGCTTATTGCCGCATGGGATGACGAAAATGTTGACGTTGATCGCACTATCTCCCGTATCATCAATGGTGTTTTCCACCACCCAGCTCAGCGAGACATAGGTGACGATGGTGCCTCCGAGGGAAGACAACTCATGTTCAGAGTTGTTGAGTCCTGGTGGAGAGAGCAGGATCAGGGTTATCAACGTCAATTGCGCCAAAAGCTTTCTAGCCAAGGTGTCCGTAATGGCGAGAACCACAAGGAAGGTGTCCACGATCACGGCCATGGATGCGGCAAACCACTGGGAATGCACAAGGTTGGCCCTGGTGGGGGTAAAGGCGGTAAGGGATCAGGTGGGAATGTATTTGCTGGCCAGGAACAAAAGATTGGCAAATTCGCCGAGCAAGCTGTCGGAGGGGGTGCACTTGGTGGACTAGTTGGTAAATTTGCTAGTGGAATCGGAGGCGACCTTCTAAGCTCGTTCGGTGGTGGGGACAAGAAGGCCAAGGTCTCTGAGGGTTATACATCATCCGGCGACCACCAACAGTCTTATACCGAGACTGCCCAGAGCGGAAACAGATACGGCCAAGCACAAGTAACCGAAACTCAATACTCCGGAGGTGGACACAAGACCGAATACAGCAGCTACGAAAACACCAGCTCTAGCCACGGGCAAACGAGTTCTGGATACGGACAAACCGGGTCCAGCCATGGACAAACGAGTTCCGGATATGGACAAACTAGCTCAGGTTATGAACAAACCGGCTCTGGCCATGGACAATCGAGTTCTGGATATGGACAACAAGCCAGCTCGGGTTACGGACAAACCAGCTCCAGCCACGGACACCAAGAACGCCGTAAGTCGAATGATTCGGACGATTACAAGAAAGAGAAGAAGAGGCTTGAAAAGGCAGAGAAGAAGAAGTACAAGAAGCATGCTGACTATGACTCCCAAGACGATGATGACGAACCTAAGCGATATGGTGGAGGAAACGAATATGGCGGTCAATCTCGTCGTAAGTCGAATGCTTCTGACGACAGCTTCAAGAAGGAGAAGAAGGAGAAGAAGCACGACAAGGAGAAGAAGTACAAGAAACACGCTGACAAGGATTCCGAAGACGATGACGATGAGCCCAAACGATACGGCGGAGGCAACGAGTATGGATCTGGTCGCCAAGAACGTCGTAAGTCGAATGATTCCGACGAATACAAGAAAGAGAAGAAGAGGCTTGAAAAGGCAGAAAAGAAGAAGTACAAGAAACATGCTGACCGGGACTCTGAAGAGGATGACGAGCCAAAGCGTCATGGCGGAGGCGGACATGAGTACGGCTCTGGTCGTCGGGAGGAGCAGCGCGAGACCCCAAGCTACGGTGGAGGCGGTTATGGTGGTGAGGAGAGACGTGGAGGAGGCTATGGAGGTGAAGAGCGACATGGAGGTGGCGGCTACGGTGGGGAGGAGAGACGTGGCGGTGGGTACGGAGGAGAAGAGAGACAAGGTGGTGGTGGGTATGGAGGAGAAGAGAGACAAGGTGGTGGTGGGTATGGAGGAGAAGAGAGACAAGGAGGTGGTGGGTATGGAGGACAAGAGAGACAAGGAGGTGGTGGGTACGGAGAAGAGAGACGTGGAGGTTACGGTAATGATTCCGAACGCCCAATGCCAGGTGGATTTGATGAAAGAGAGGAGCGTCAAGCTGGTGGCTATGGTCAACAATCCGGTGGCTACGGTGAACGTCGTGAGAGACGTGATGAAGACGAGGGTGGTCGCCGATGGTAGATTGGCTGACTATTCTTCTCTTCTTTACATCACACATTGGGCGAGAGCACCGAGTTCACAAGGCTTGGGTTAGATGACTGTGATGATAACACGATGATGAATGGATGTTGCGACGGGTTTCTTTTCTAAAAGCAGTTGAAGCATGCCTGGCACGATCCTTGCTTGCAGGCATTAGGCAGTTAGAATGATGAGCAATGAAGTTTACATTTACACTCCAGCTTTCGTGTTGTCCCAATGGCTTTTACTTGGCAGGAGGTTTAGAGAAACTGTAAAAATCCCAACGACCAGTCGATTAGCTATTGTTTGTATAGTGCAACCTGATACTTGATCCTCATTCCTTTGCTCTGACAATCAACGCTCTGCTTGATTGAAATTCGTCCTGTGTCTAAATATTAGAATGAGCTGCAATTCCCGAGCTAATGAAATAGAGGCAAAGAGATCTCTTTCCCAATCTCCTAACTTCATATCTAAAAATAACCACAACCACCATCATTCCTCCCATCGCTCAAAGCATACCAGCTCGCACACTTCTCCACCCCATCTATCTCCATGTCATCGCAATCACACAACCAGCTCTCTTGCATCTTTCGATTCATCGTGTTTACATGACCCAAATCCCCACCTCATCTGATAATGTGATGGGCATGCAGGCAGGCAGGCAGGCATATATATTTAAAGCTGAGTTTGTTTTCACCACGTGATGTCGACCCCAATAATAATAATAGGGGTTTAAGCGAGCCCCGCTAGATTCAAGAATGGTAAAGTAAAATCAATACACCTTTTTTTTTTGCTCATGTATTGAATGGGTTGGGTGGTTTTCCTTCAGTAAAGAAGAGAGAGAGAGAGAGGGGGGGAGGGCAGAAAGCCACTGCATTCCATGTTACCACCTCGTGGGAAAATGTCTACACTAGACCTGAGTGCTGCTGCTGGATCTGTTAGCGTTGGTTTGGAGTTTGGTTCGACGTACGGCTGCGGTTCCCAGCCGCGGGGTAGCTAGCTGCTAGCCTCTCTTGTGTGGTTGTGTTGTTGGGAGGAATATTGATGCGGTAATTATTGCCTGGTTTGTTTGTGCTGGGCGGATGTTAGCTTGGAGATGTGAATCTTGTGCTGATTGTGAGTCGAGCGAGGTATCAGAGAAAGGATGATTGATGCTGGGGGTTGATGCGTGGTAGTGAAAGTGGTGCTTGATCTTGATCGGTATGGTAAAAATATCCGCCGTTCTGAGAAATAAGGGAATGAAGAGAAGTGCGATGTGGAATTGGGAACAGGCTTAAGGGAGTTGTGGGTGTGAAGCTGTAGCATGGTAATGGCTAAGAGCCTGGCTTGTATTCCGGGTCTTGCTCCATTTTTAAAAGGCAAATTGTAAATAACTGGTTTTTTGGAAACACGGGGGAGATGATGTTTTAATCCGCTGTTGGATAAAGTCTCATCGGAGAGCAAGTTCTGTGTTCTCTTTTCAATTGAAGCTGACTCCTCAGCGATGTACGGTCTTCCAGCATAGAGGTAAAAGTAATTAACAATCCCCCACTAAGCGCAACCTCACGTATTTGTTTACATCTTTAATTAATCACACTTATAGCTCCTAGACTCCTATATCCTACGCTTTTGACGTAGTTGCTTGCTGTTTAACAATACAATGCACTTTGGAAATCAGTCTCAGATCCGCTTTGCCGTTCATGATACTGCTCACTGCTCACGGCAACTGAGGCTAGCTCAAATGCCTTCTTCTATGAATAATCTCTTGAAATTTGGGTGGAGACGTACTCTTTAGCGCATCGAACTCTCTATTTAGCTCATCAGGCGGGAGATCATTGACATCATGGCCAAGGTTTTCTCCAGCTCAATCCTGAATGTAGCGACTACTCCGAGAATGACATTAGCTGCAACAATAGTGCCAGGTGTATCATCCGGGCCACATGTAGTAGGAAGATGGCACGGAAACTTTGTGATTCATATTGCTTTATACCTTGGAAAGAAAGGAGTGATGTACCGAGAGCGAAAAGCTGACTTCCTAACCCAGTTTCTTCAAATAGCTTTGTGTTGAAAGCTCTTTATAATACTCATTCAAATAAGTAATGTTTTATATAGGGCTCACTATCGATGCTATCAAATATTGGAGAGAGAATATCATTTCAACATGTTGGGATAGGGAACTCTTATATGAACGTTGTTATGTAAGTTTATGAGCAACCACTATTCTAGATGATTCTAGATTATGGGTACCTGAACTGCAGGAATACCGGTTTACAACTAATATGGATCACAGCGGCTCTGACATACGAGGATGGCTTATATATGTCGAGTGAACAGAGATTGAAGGTTAATGAGCATTGTTGAATGCCACGGAGTTGCATACACGGTAACGTGAGATTTGAGACCATATGGAGCGATCAGTTGTATTTTATGATAATATAGAGAGTTGTATCATATACACATGATATGGAGGGAAATTCTGGAAGAAATACCGGTGGTTTGCTGAATTTGACTAATCACATGAGTACTTTAACGCATACTCTGTCAGAATGTCCGATTTCAGTCTCAGAAAAGATGTGAAGTGATAAGACCACGATCCATACATGGTCGGCTTTCAACAACCAAGCTTAGCAAAATAGGGTATCTTTAATCTGCATACAAGCGTTTACACCATCCACCGCCAACTTACCCCAACTATACCTTTAGCACATTCGTCCGCAAGCCCACCACTTTATCGTTTCATATTATCCTCTACCTTGCCACCCATATCCTCGATTTGAGCTACCAACTTTCGCCTCTCATCCAGTTGAGCCCTCATATAGTCTACTGTCTTTTTTAATACAACACTCTCACTTCTTCCTTGACCTTCCAGACCCGGGACCAGTTCCGTGAGACGATCGAAACCTTCGCGGATTGCCTGTCTACGCTTTTGTTCTAATGTAGCTCAGCCTCTGTCTGATATCAAAGTACACGATAGTTACCTGAAGCGATGTGGTTCGCTTTCTTTTCCTGCTCACTTAGTCTTGGCTTCTCATCCAAGTCGCCATTCGCAGAGCCAGAGTGTTCGTGGGGTGGAGAGGATGCAGACATCATGGGTGAGGATTCAGTCTTGGTTTCTTTCTTCATCTGCCGTGCTATGACCGTAGGTCCGTCTAGGGAGTTTTCTATCTAATCCTTCGGTTTGCCATTCGCTGATAAAACGGCACTGTCTGGCCGGTCAAGTCCCAGAGTTCGGTATCTCAGCTTCACATGCAACCACCACTTCCACAAGGCTGAGATACGCTAGTCCAAGACGAGCAAGGCCTGGATTAAGGCTAGCCGCTCGGAGCCTCGCCAACTTAATATTGGGGACATGTATGATCACCAAGCTCTTATAAACTTCTAAACCACACAATTAATTACCAAAGTCTCAACATGGCAGAAGAAAAGATGGGATTGCTATCCATGGGGGAACCGAAAGGGAGCTCACCTTCATACGACAAAGCGGCAATTCAACATGGTGAAAAGCCAGCCGGTCCTACACACCAACGTCAACCTTCAAACAGAATGCTGCCCCGCGGCCCATTTCCTTTGGAACTGCCAGTACTGAACGAATTGAAAGGAAAACGAGTTATTCTCGCTTCTGCAAGTCCCAGGAGGAAGCAAATTCTATCTCAGGTATGAATTGCTCGGGTGCTGCTGATATCTTTTACTGAATTTTAATAGATCTTTCCTAAGATGGAAATCACACCTTCTCTCAAACCCGAAACTCTTTCGAAAGACCTCGGGCCTTGGGAATATGTACTAGCAACAGCCAGTCAAAAGTGCCTTGATATCTATGAAACAGCTCTGAAAAACTCGATTGCATCGATACCCGATCCAGCGGTTGTGATCTCCGCCGACACAGTTGTCGTGTCAGCATCCGGTCTTATCCTAGAGAAGCCTAGGAGTCAAGCAGATCATATTGCCATGTTGAAGATATTGCGGGATCAGCGGGTGCACAAAGTTTATACTGCTGTTGTAGTTATTGCACCGAGGGAAGACGCAAGATTTCCTGGATATAACATGGAAACGACAGTAGAAGAAACTAAGGTCATATTTGGAGAGGATGTTAGCGATGAGTTGATTGAGGCGTACGTCAGAACTAGAGAGGGAGTCGACAAAGCTGGCGGATACGGTCTACAAGGATTGGGAAGTTTGTTGGTCGAGAAAATCGATGGGCAGGCAGATAATGTCATTGGGTTACCGCTAAGAGCAACTTTAGGTTGTATTGAGAAAGCTGTGTTGAACCAAGAGGATCCAGATGAAGCTGAAGACTCAGATGAGGCATAAGAAAAGGATTCCATGGTCAAACTTGAAACTTATACAAATCGATAAAATGAGAATATGAAATTTATGACCCCTTTTGACTGCTATAGCTCAGCCACCCCAAAAAGAACTGTATAATAAAACAAGCATGTAGATGTTGAAATTAAGCAGATCATTTCCATCTTTCAGATATTGAAATCATTCAATCTCCGTTCATTTAAGACACAACAAATCGAACTTAGTCTTTGCTCCACTTCAAACCCGCCGCCAGATCTCGACTACGTACGATCCGAACATGAAAATGGATATTTCCAAGAACCTTAAGCAATTTTATATATCAAATAAGCATGTAAAGATCTTAAGATTGGGAGACGACCATTTAATAAGATATGGGTAGCTTCTTAAGGTAAGCTTCTTGGTGGGTAGGTATTTAAAATAAATGCCAGTTTAGGGGGGCAAAGCTGTGATTTAGAATCTCAAAATACTCTCACTTCTATAAATCTGATGCGCCTCTGTATCTTGTGTTCGGTTTTCCTTTCTCCGATGATATATATTTTGAAGCAGCACGTGTTGTTGGCTCTGATAAAGATCGATTTTCGACCTGGCATATTTGGACCAGGGTGTAGCCCCTTGTACTTTGCAGGTATCTACTACACAGTGAAGTGTGGCCTGAATGGCTGAATTGTTGGGCGACAATTAATTCTCAAGTCAGCATGGATATTGGCAAATGGAATGAAGGAGTTCATCTAGACCACAATAGCGATCGAGACGCCTCTGCGCTTGCAACACACCACAGCGATACACAGGATGGAGAGTACGCCAAAACCGAGGTAGACCGTGACATAAATGTAGCTAATATCAGTCCCGACACCAAGTTCGAGAAAAACCTGGATCCAGTAGCTCCAGTTTCACATTCGCCTCCAAGTTCGGAAAGCTTGCGCTTACTCGATGAGATTCGCAATAAGAATGTAAATGCTACCCGCCGGCTATTAGACGAAGGCGCAAGCTTAGGTGTAAAGGATAAGGATGGACATACTGTCCTAGGTCTGGCAATTCGTAATGAAGATGCTTCCATGATTCAGCTGCTCATTGAGAAAGGTGCGGACTTAGAAGCAGCCGATGATGAAGGGTGCTCTCCTTTGTATCTAGCCGTCCAATCCTCCAATATCGATATGGTAGAGCTTCTTCTGAAGTTCAACCCAAACGTCGCGTTACTAAACGCTAAGACCGGTAAAACAGCATTCCATCAGGCGATTGAAGATGGGAATGAAAGTATTGCGGAACTTCTGTTAGACGCCAGAGCAGATATCGACGCGAGGTGTCCAGATGGACAAACCGCCTTATATATTGCTGTCAATAGTGGAAGTTTGGATCTCGTGGGCTTTCTGCTAAGACATGGAGCTAACAAGAAAATTACGTTGGAAAACGGAAAGACAATTGAAGATATCGCCGAAGGCGATAATGCTATGATTCAACTCTTGCAATCCAGTCAATTGATCGAAGGACCCCTAACGAAAAATCCAACAACGAACCAGGAGGCCCGATATATCTACACGCCCTCACCTCCGGCAGATGATTTTGACAAGCTACATGCTTGTCAAGGTTTCGAAGCTACGATTGTAGACTTTTTTGTAGGAGATCGTGAGCGAAGACTTCCGGTATCCTCGCCTATCTATGATATTCTTTATGGGAAAGGCCCCGAGGCAATTGTCAGTCGGAACCTCATCTCAAAAATTTAAACTAACTTCTTAACAAAGATGCGGTCGGCAAGAGGGAGCAAGATGAATGGACAAAAGGCAGCCTTTAGATGGTACCACCTACCTGCAAACAATGTATGGCGCAAGTCTCCTGACTAATGTTCAAACTAATAAGTTAATGCTCTAGATGGAATGGGTTCAAATCCTCGCTAGTCGTATTTCTGCCGAACATCATTCTGGTTCCTTGAATCTTGACGAGGATATCAAGTCTAAGCTTGCTCTGACAAACAGCCCAGGAAGGCAATATCGAGCTACTACTGCCCACTCTTCTTTCATGAGACCACTGGCTCAGATAGTGAAGGTGATCAATCCTTCTCTATGATCTGTAGATTCACTTCTGACTGATGTCTTACAGCCGCAAACTCCATCAGTGAACTCATCTATTGTGGACGGTGCCTCTCATCCTGCCCCCCATCATGTTATGCTATTTGTAGGTTTATGCTCTTCTGTACACTACACTGAGACTAACACGATAGATGCCATACCTGCACTTTGAAACATATGGTGCGTATAGAAGAATGAGTGAGGTCATATCAAATATTCGAAGCAGTCCCAGCGCCACTGGTCAGCAAAACAATGGCATTAAAGCTCACGAGCATCCACCGCCCCCTCCTCCACCAGGCGGACCCGGCCCAAGAATGCTGAATGCCAGAACAAACACCAACGCCATACCTCGCAGTGATTTAGATTCAAGTGATTATGACTTAAGTAGTCGTCGGTCAGAGCCAGGAATATTGACCCCATTTCGCTTTATTTTCCATGGATATCAAAAGGTACAGTCTGTATTTCAAAATTTGAAAACGAAAGCCCGGGGATTGGCGATGGGTCAATTACAAGACCTGGAAAGGGGATCATTGGCAAGCGATGAGAATGTAACCTCAGCGAACTCTCTTCGTGAATCAAGCGACAATCCTGGAACAAACATTTCACCAAAGGTGAAAGTTCAACCATCCAAGGTAATGAAGATGATCCCTGAGGAAGAAGCTAAATCTGGCGAGAAAGTTATGAACGAAGCTACTATCAAGACCTTGAATGAAACAATTGATGTTTCCGGGCAAAAAAGAGACTCAACATCTCATGATATAGGAAAAGATGTAAGTACATATCACAGTCCCTCAGGCGGTAATACACAGGGAGTTTAGATGCCTTGTGTTTCATCAAGGTCGGAAGAACTAGAGATTCAAAATACACTTACGGTAATGTCTGACAACCTCTGATACAGACTTCAGAGCCAGTTCTTGATGGTGATCCATTGCCGACAGCTTCAGATACTAATGCCCAAGGCAATGAGGTGAAAATCGACTCGGAAACCATTGACGCGCCGAAATCAAGCGCAAATCAAGAAGATGGCCCCATAAACGAGAATTCACGTCAAATCATGTCATCGCCGTCCGCACAGCGCCACAACTCAAAACGAAGGAAACCAAGGATACCGTTAGCTAACCTCGACGAGCACCTCCTCAAGGCATATTTGTCGCCAAGTAAACCAGGAGAAACCCCTCCTCTGCAACTCCGACGAACCCTTGATCAGTACTATTACACGCATCTAGTCAGTACGGCAGGAAGAGACGGCGACCAGGTAGTTCTCCGATACACGCGAAAGAATTCTCTTGAGCCTAAAATATTCATGGTTGATCAACTTTGGCTCTGGATACTCAACGATGGTAAGCAATTATTTCTCTTCTGTTCTCTTGAATCGATCGGCCTAAATTGGCTACTGTTCTGCAATGAAAATAAACCAAATCCTCAAATATATTCTGCAGCACCAGCGACCTGATTGTTACATAGATACTATAATAAGCTGCTGTCCGCAACGATGGGATATTTCTGGTGGAATCCCCTCCTTCCATATACCGCCTCCTCAACCTCCCTTTACTATGGCGGGAGGTTTAGGGGCTCCAATTCCAACTAAGTTAAAACACAAGCACAAGGAGAAGAGTAGCGGAGTGTTGGGATGGGTGGCGGGAAGCAAAAAGAGAAGACAGCCTGCCCAGCAAAGAGCAGATGGCTCACTCGGTACCCGCTCGCAGAATTCAAACTATGATGAAAATCATGGTAGCGCTAGAAAGCTATGGGGTCCTACAGAAGATGCGAATCGAAAAAGACGGTCGTTTTTGAAGCACGACCCTCTAAATGTGCACCAAATGATCCTCAAGTATTTACAGGGATCAGTCCGACCACCTATTACTTCTGTACAAGAAATGGCCAACCTGGTGGTGGGAATTTGTGTGAATGTCTTTGACCAGTATCGTGTTCCAGATGAGTATCAATTTTTCGAATTCTTCGTAAGTTTTATATTTTGTCAAAAAGTCGATCTTTTGTATCCATTGCTCGTAAACATATATCAACTTTCCCCTACTAACTGATACAAGGAACGATCCATTGGAGCTGTAGTAAGTAAACATGATCAGCTACTTGCACTCACACTGACCATTTGAAGATTGACCAAGAAGCTCAATGTTTCAAAAGTTTCGCAGTTACCCTGAGAAACTCAAGCCAACCTCGCCAAGGTCTTCAACCAGATTCCGATTCTTTGTTTAGCATTACTGCGGAAACTCAACTCCTTGGTGAAATCAAGGACATTAATGACGAGTTAAACATATTGCAAATGGTCCTGAATGACCAATTACATACGCTAAAAGAATTCGCCAGAATTACAAAAATCAGCAATGAAAGTGTTGACAATAAGGATTTAGAGTCTCTTGCAGCAGTCAGAGTTGAGTATATTAGTAGCCATTTGCAGAAACTGGCAAAGATGGAAAAGCTGGCAGAGAAGACATATAAATCAGTTAGCACATTACCTCTAATATGGGGATTTCATGCTAACGAAACTAGCTCAATCATCTCCTCGATCTTAAGCAAAAACAAGCTAACGTTTCGGA
>Ga0247807_10001619_pt1 | contig 12997 bp, 13 predicted proteins | sample UWRJL074202C1_FD_179931 | JGI IMG/M metagenome (GOLD analysis project Ga0247807, IMG submission 179931) | Plant litter microbial communities from Arlington Agricultural Research Station in Wisconsin, United States - UWRJ-L074-202C-1 | ecosystem: Environmental > Terrestrial > Plant litter >...
TCTGGTGCAGGCTTTCGGCTCGGAAGTCGGGAGAGGTGCGGTTGGTCTGCTTCGCGCTATCGCCGTGCTCACGCCTCAAGAGGCCAAGGGCCTGGAATTCGACTCGGTGATCGTGGTGGAACCGCAGCTCATCATCGATGAAATCGCGCGTGGGGCCGCCGCTCTCTATGTCGCGATGACCAGATCAACCCAGAGGCTTGCTCTCGTGACCTCGGGACCGGTGCCTGCGGGGATCGTTACGTAGGGCCATCCGCGCTGGCTATGCCCACAAATGGGGGTATACAACCCGGTCGCGCGAGCCGCACACTGGAGGAACAGGTATTTCCTCGGGGGAGGAACGCTTGATCGAGTGCGACCTAGTTGCAGCGAGTGGGGCCGGAGGCGGGGGAGCTTCCGGCCCAACGTATTTTCGCCGGCACGATCCCTAACAGCGCTTTCCCCGAAAGCTGCGCGAGGATTGACGGATGTTCCTCCGCCATCCGATCCTGAGCCTCGCGACCATCGCGTATCTCTTTCTCGTGGGATGGATCACGCTCTCGCCTCAGTCAGGCATCGAGGAACAAAGCATCGTGTGGGTGTTCGTCGAGTTTTTTGAGCGTTTTCCCGCGACCGACTGGCTGACTTTCTCCACCGTGGAATTCCTCGCCAACATCGCCCTATTTGTGCCGTTCGGCCTGTTCTTCGTGCTTCTTCTCGGGCGACGGCAGTGGTGGCTTGCGATCTTGCTCAGCATCGCCACGACCGTCGGAATCGAGTTCACTCAGCAGTTCATCGGAGGTCGGGTGAGCGACATGCGCGACATCGTTGCGAACTCTGTAGGTGGCGCCGTGGGAGCGATCCTCGCGCTCGTGCTCACGCACGCAAAGGCGCGAAGGATCCGCAATGAGCGGCGCCGGTCGCGACCGCGCACCGAGCCGATTCGCACTCCCGTCGGGTAGTGCGAAGCCGTTAGGCCTTCATGAGACCAGCGTCAACGAGTTGCTCGCTGAGACCGGCACCGTCGGGCGCGTAAAACCACTTGACCGCTGAACTTTCGGCGGCCTGGCCGCCGCTTCGTCCACCGGCGAGAACAGCCTCACCCGTGGAGAGCTGCCGGATGGCGATCGCCGCGACGTTCTCGGGATGAGTTTGAGCGAAGGAGCCGTAGATGTCCTCGTCGTGCTGGCCATCGTCCCCCACGAGCAGCCAGCGCATTCCGGGAAACTCCTCGGCGATGCGCTCAAGACTGTGTTGCTTGTGATCCCGTCCGCTCCTGAACCAGCGGTCGTGGGTCGGTCCCCAGTCGGTGAGCAGCAGCGGCCCTGCCGGGTAGAGGTTGCGCTCCATAAATCGAGTGAGCGTGGGGGCGACGTTCCAGGCACCTGTCGACAGGTAGATGACAGGAGCCCCAGGGTTAGCCCGACGCAGGCGCTCGTAGAGCACGGCCATGCCGGGAACGGGCACACGAGCGTGTTCATCCAGAACGAAGGTGTTCCACGCCGCAAGGAACGGGCGGGGAAGAGCCGTAACCATGACGGTGTCATCCACATCGGAGATGATGCCGAATTCGGCTGCGGGGTCGAGCACGAATATCGGCGCCGTGACTGGCTCGGTTCCCTCAACCGTGAGAGTGATCGTCTGCCATCCGACGCCGAGGGCGGAGTCCAATCGCGCGTCGATCACGCCACCGCGACCGGGAATGACCGAGTGTTCGATCTCGCCGATGCGAATGGTCACGGGAACGTCGTCGACCGGGATGCTGAAGAAGCTCCTCCAGCCGCGCACCTTCTCCGCGCGCTGCCTGGTGTTTTCGCCGCGCGTGAGCACCACTCGGGAGAGCACGCGAACCCAGCCGGGAGCGCCATATCCGGCGTAAGGGATAACCGTGGTGACGAGACCTGCGCGGCGACCACGGCGTTCACGCCAACGGTGAAAAGTATCTTCGATGCGGGCAGCTCGGTGCATGAGCTGCTGCCCGCTGTCCCGAGCAATTGACTTCGCGTCGGGCTTAGGCATGCGACCAGTCTTTCACGGACTGCGCCTCGCTCGGGGCTACGGGAGAGGCCGCGCCAGCTCTGGGCCGTTATTGCGCACGTTGCCGACCTCGCGGCCCACGGGATAGAACTCCATCCTTTCCGCTTGCTCGATGGCTCCCTCAGAAGTTGCCTCAAGCAGTTCGAGCGAACCTTCCTCGTGAGGATCGAGCCAACTCTCGGCAAGCTCGGGAGCGAGAAACACAGGCATCCTGTCATGGATGCCGGCGAGTTCCCCGGAAGAATCACGGGTGAGGATCGTTGTCGACAGTACCCATCGTTCGGCGGAGTCGGCGGGCTTCTCGGGGTCGCGCCACCATTCGTAGAGGCCCGCAAACATCATGAGTTCATTGTCGGGAAGCGTTACGAAGTACGGCGTCTTTTCCCCGTCGACCGTGTGCCACTCGTAGTAGCCATTGGCGGGGATGAGGGCCCGTCGTCGCTCAACCGCGGCTGTGAAGTGCGGCTTCTCGGTGGCAGTTTCGATGCGAGCGTTGAACGCCGTCACCCCAACCCGGGGTTCCTTCGCCCAACTGGGAATGAGACCCCAGCGGGCAGCCTCAAGTCTTCTTACCGGTTCGGCATCGCCATCGTCGCCCTTGGGCAGCGCATCGAGAACGATGGCTACCGGATCAGTCGGGGCGATGTTCCACGACGGCCCCGGCAGATTCTCTCCTACGAGATCAACATCGAACAACGCGACAAGATCAGAAGACGCGCCCGCAACTACAAATCGTCCGCACATATCGACATTCTCTCAGCCGAGGATGACATTCTGATGTGCTTGATCGATACCCCCGGTTCGGGGGCGTTGTAGCATTAGCTAAAAATGAAGGAGTTTCTGTGTCCCTAACTGACACCGAAAATGGTGTTCTCACTGTTGGTTCGAACCTACGCAACGAACCAGTGCAGGCGCGCAGTGCTGCTCGACTCGAGGCCCTCCTCGATGCCGCGGCTTCCATAGTCGACGAGATCGGCTTTGAGCGGTTGACCACGGCGATGGTCGCCGAGCGGGCCGGAGCCTCTATTGGCACCGTCTACCGATACTTTCCCGACCGGATCGCACTCCTTCAGGCGCTCGGCGCTCGCAACTTCGACCGCGTGATCGAGCGCGTGGGCGCGGAGATTGTGAATCCCGCGCACGAGAACTGGTTCACTGCACTCAGTGCCTCATTCGGCGTACTCATCGTTGCTTTCCAAAACGAGCCGGGATTCCGGGGACTTCGCGTCGGAGACGTTATCGATCTGCGACCAGCACCCACCGAGCGTACGTATAAGTCCCTCGTGGCCGAACGCTTGCTTGACGGACTTGTCGAGCGATTCGGTATTGAGGTGACCGAGGAGGTGCGCTTCACGTTCGAGGCCTCGGTCGAGATCTCCGAAGCTCTCGCGGTGCGGTCGTTCTCACGCAAGGCGGAAGGCGAGGAGCAGTACCTCGTTCTCGGACAGCAGGTTGTCTACGGCCTTCTTGCTCCCTTCTTCGGGGATGTATCTCCGGCCTAGGAGTCACACAAGGTCACAGAAATGTCCACCCCATCCGGAATGTCTGCGGTGTCGAATAGGGTTTGAATGGATGCACGCTGTGTGCAGCCATCAGCGCTAATCGCGAGGAATGGGCCGCGGCATGATCGAGTTCCAGTCGGTAACCAAGAGGTTTCCTGATGGCACCGTCGCGGTAGAGGACTTCAATCTCGTCATCCCGTCGCGCAAAACAACGGTGCTGGTTGGATCGTCCGGAAGCGGCAAGACGACTCTGCTCCGGATGATCAACCGCATGGTCGAACCGACGTCGGGGTCGCTCTCCATCGACGGGGAAAGCATCCTAGGCCGGGATCCGGTGGAACTGCGCCGCAGCATTGGCTACGTGATGCAAAACTCGGGGCTGCTGCCGCACTTCAAGGTGATTGACAATATTGCGACCGTGCCGGTGTTGAACGGCGTGCGCAAGCGAGTCGCGCGCGAGCAAGCACTTGAGCTGCTCGACACGGTCGGCCTGTCCCGAGATATCGCGGACCGTTATCCGTCGCAGCTTTCGGGCGGGCAGCAGCAACGCGTCGGAGTCGCGCGTGGTCTTGCGGCTAACCCCAACATTCTTCTCATGGACGAGCCATTCGGCGCTGTCGACCCCATCGTGCGCGCCGAGCTGCAGCAAGAGACGATTCGGCTCCAACAAGACCTCGACAAGACTGTCGTCTTCGTGACTCATGACATCGACGAGGCCTTCCTGCTCGGCGACCAAGTCGTCATCCTCGAACGGGGAGCCCGCATCGCCCAGGTGGGCAGCCCGACCGAGATCATGTCGAATCCCGCGAGTGAATTCGTGGCGAGTTTCATCGGCATCGAGCACGGCAAGCGTGCACTCTCGATTCGGCAGACGGATCGCGGAGCCATCCTGATAGACAGCGAGGGAAGAGCGGCCGGGGTGCTCGTCGATAACGAGGCACCCCAGTGAAGTGGGTTCTCGAGAATCTTGACCTCATCGGAGGGCTCACACTCCAGCATCTGCGCTTGAGCGTCGTTCCGATCGTGCTCGGACTCGTCATCTCGATTCCACTCGGGTGGTTGGCGTACCGCTATCGGCTGACCCGCGGATTGTTGCTCTCCCTGGCCGGGCTGCTGTACACGATTCCGTCGGTTGCCTTGCTCGTGATCTTGCCATCCGTGCTGGGGACGAGCTTCCTCAGCGAGTCCAATCTTGTTATCGCGCTGACGATCTACGCCGTTGCCATCATGACGAGATCGGTTGCCGATGGGTTAGCGTCGGTCGATCCCGCCATCAGGCAATCCGCCACGGCCGTGGGTTTTAGTAGTTGGCGCAGATTCTGGACCGTCGAACTGCCACTGTCTGGCCCGGTTGTTCTCGCCGGACTTCGTGTGACAGCGGTCAGCACGATAAGTCTCGTCACCGTCGGAATCCTCATCGGGGTTCAGAGCCTGGGATACCTCTTCACGAACGGCTATCAGCGCCGGATCGTGGCGGAAGTGCTCGCGGGAGTGGTGATGGTCGTCATCATCGCCCTGCTGGTAGATTTCCTGCTCGCTCGCGTAGGTAAAGCGATCATGCCGTGGGCGCCTCGCTCCGAGAAACAGGTGTCGCGTCAGGTCCCGGTGCCGGCGGTGGGGGCATGAACCTCATTGTTGAGGCGCTGGCATGGATCTTCTCCCCGGATCGCCTTGCAGACAACGTGCCCCTACCCGTCCTCATCGGGCAGCATCTCTTCTACACGTTTGTCTCGGTTCTGATCTCTGCCGCAATTGCCATTCCCTTGGGATACTTCATCGGGCACACGGGCAAGGGGCGAGGCTGGGCGATCGGTCTGTCGGGTGCAGCACGTGCCGTGCCATCTTTCGGCCTCATTCTCTTGATGGTGCTCCTCATCGGAGTGACACAGAAACCTCTTGCTGCATTCACCGCGTTTGTGGTCTTGGCCATTCCCTCGGTGCTCGCGGGAGCATATTCGGGGTTGGATGCGATTGACCGGCGGGTGATCGATGCGGCCAAGGCCGTGGGAATGACCCCGTGGCAGGTGCTCGTCAAGGTCGAGATTCCTCTAGGCCTGCCCCTTCTGATCGGCGGCCTGCGGTCGGCGGCGCTCCAGGTGGTAGCGACCGTCACGCTCGCGGGCTACATCGGGCTGGGTGGACTCGGGCTCCCCATCTTTGGTGCGCTCAACACGCGCAACTACACGATCATGCTCGGCGGTTCCCTCGTCATCGTCGCACTTGCCCTGGTTCTCGACGCCCTGTTCGCTCTCCTGCAGCACATTGTTGTGCCGCGTGGAGTGAGCGCTGGGCGGGCAGCAGAAGTCCGAACGTCGTCACGCCGACGCCGTTCGGTGATGGCATCAGCCATCCAACAAGGAAAAGGATAAACGCATGTTCACAGCAAGGAACAAGGGCCGGCTCGCTCTAGGCGCAGCCGTGGTCGGGGTGGCATTGGCCCTGTCAGGGTGCGCATCGGGCGACCCGCTGGCCCCGGACACGGGCTCGGATGGCGGCGACAGCGACACTATTGTCATCGGTTCGCAGGCCTACTACTCCAACGAAATTATTGCCGAGATCTACGCACAGGCTCTCGAAAATGCCGACTTCACGGTCGAGCGCAAGTTCCAGATCGGGCAGCGGGATGCATACATCCCCTCGCTCGAGAGCGGCGAGATCGACCTCTTCCCCGAGTACTCGGGCAACCTGCTCCAGTGGTTCGACGACAAGACCACCGCGACGACGTCGGAAGAGGTCTATGCCGAGCTTCCCGCCGCTCTGCCGGACGGCCTCACCGTGCTCGACCAGGCAAGCGCCACCGACCAGGACTCCTACAACGTGACCGCCGAGTTCGCTGAGGCGAATTCCCTCAAGAGCCTCGCGGATCTCAAGAACGCCAAGGATTCCCTCACTCTCGGTGGACCTCCCGAGCTCGAAGAGCGTCCGTACGGACCCGCCGGGCTGCTCGCTACCTACGGTGCGACCGTCGCCTTCTCTGCCACGGGCGACACCACGTTCGATGACTTGCTCGCGGGCACGATCAACATCGCGAACGTCTACACGGCGGACCCGCGCATCCAGACCGAGGGCCTCGTGACTCTTGAGGACCCCGAGGGACTGTTCCTCGCGTCCAATGTTGTTCCCGTGGTCAACAAGGATGTCGCCGACTCGATCGCCGACGTGATCAACGCCGTTCAGGCCAAGCTCACGCCCGAGGGGCTCATCGCCCTCAATGTGCAGTCGACCGTCGACGAGCTCTCGTCTGCGAAGATCGCAACTCAGTGGCTGACCGAGAACGGTCTGCTCAAGTAGTTCCGCACAATAGTGCGCGGGCCGTCGACTTTTCCTGAAGTCGGGGGCCCGCGTTATTTCTGTCGCGGAGTGATCGTCACGTCGACTGTGTCGCCGATCTCTTTACCCAGTGCCCGACGAACCTTGGCGCTGAGGGACACCATGTGGCCACCCGTGCCCGTGACCATCGCCCCGATGTTCTCCAGTACTACGGCGTCAATCCGGGCATCGACTCTCACCGCCTTGCCGGTGCCGAAGAATGCCGCAGATCCGGGAATCTCCACGCAGCTCCACATCTCACCTTTTACATCGACGCCGATTGTCGTGGTGAAGGTCAGGCGCTGCATGTCCATATGAACAGCGTATGGAGATAGAGGCTTCGGCGCAGCTAGCGGGGGAGTCGACCGAGTCAGTCGATCAGCTCACTCGACCCCGCGTCAGCGGCTGGCGTCTCGTCGGATTGTGACTCCATGTGCCTGCGTTCTGCGCGCTCGAGGAGCTTCTTCGCGACTACGACAACAACGATGAACGCCGCAATGATGCCGACGAAGATGTAGCCGGCGTAGTGCAGCCGGTCGAGCATGTCGCGGAAACTGCCGGCGGCAAAAGTTCCGACCGATACGTAAGCGAAAGTCCAAATCGTTGTCGCGGGAACGGTCCAGGTCATGAACTTGCGGTACGACATCGTGCTCATGCCCACGGTGAGCGGGATGACCGAGTGCAGCACGGGCAGGAATCGGGAGACGAACACGGCGATGCCGCCCCGACGATCCAGGTAAGTCTCCGCTCGCACCCAGTTCTTCTCGCCGATACGCCGACCGAGTCGTGACGCCCTGATCCGAGGCCCGAAGAAGCGGCCCAGGGCGAAACCGACGCTCTCGCCGATCAGCGCGCCAATGATCACGGCGAACGCGAGAGCGAAGTACTGAACGAGCCCGTCTACGGCCGTCGACGCCACGATCACGATCGTGTCGCCCGGCACGATGAGGCCGATCAGGATGGATGTCTCGAGCAGCATCCCGATGCCTGCGATGATCGTGCGCAATACGGGGTCGACATCCTGCACGACCGTGAGAATCCAGCTGAGCGCGCCATTCAACAGCTCGCCGAACCACGTGACCGGGTTCGCGGACGCGACAATCAGCCAGTCCATCACCACAGCATCCTTCGCACGACCACGAGCTTAAAGCGCGCGCCTGAGAGCATCCAGACGAGCCTGCCACGCGCCGAGTCTTCCCGGTTTCTCGGCGAGCTCGGGGCCGTCCACCCAGGCGGTGGCAATGCGGATGCCGTGCAAGGCACTCAGCACCCACAGCTCCGTGCCGTCGAGTTCGGCGGGGGTCACGGCTTCTTCGTGAGTGTCGAGACCGAGGGCCGTGGCGAGGGCGAGAACGCTGCGGGATGTCACGCTGTCGACGCGCTCGAATTCGCGCGGAGGGCTGCACAGGATCTCCCCGCGCCACCAGAGCAGCGCGCTGTACGCGCCGTCGACCACGTAGCCGTCCGGAGTCGTAATGACGGCCTCCGTCGCACCCACCGACTGCACGGACGTGCGGATGCGCAGGAGCGACTCGAGGTCGGGACCCTTGACCGCCGGCTGGGTGCGGGGATCATCGCCGGTCCACGTCGCGAGCACGGCAGAGCGACTCGTCTCGGGCGTCGAGCGCAGCCTGAACACCAGTCGCCCGGTCGAATGCTTCTCGACCCGCGGGAACCAATCGCCCGCTTCGGGGATGGCGTTGATGCTCGCGTCCCAGAACGCTTCGGCATCCGCTCCCGCCGTCGTGAGAAAGCGGTCGCGATGCAGGCCGATGGCTCTCGTCTTTCCCTCGACGACACGCCACGAATCTGCGACCATGACCGAGGTGTCCGTCATGTCGCAATAGTCGAGCGGTTCGAGGGCGCCGTCGCGCCAGCGGAAGATGGACTGCACACTCATAGGCTTAGGTTATGCGTCCTCGTGTGCTCACCGCTTCCCTGGGGCGTTGGGTCGACCCGAGCGAGGCGTACCTCGCGATCTGTGGAGACGCCGACAACACGTTCTGGCTCGACAGCGGAGTGGATGCCGTCAGCGGAGTCAGCTATCTCGGCCTGGCCGCATCCACCACAACCGACTTCGACGGCCCCGTGCTCGATTGGTTGCGGGAACAGCGGGCAACGGTCCCCGAGCGTTTGTCGCCTCCGGAGTTCCAGTTCTCCCTCGGGTGGGTCGGCTGGCTGAGCTACGAGCTGCGCGCCGAAACCATGGGCGTTCCGGTATCGCGCGCGCACCGCTACCCCCTAGCCGCGTGGCACTACATAGACCGCTGTCTAGCCTTCGACCACGCAACCCAAGAGGTAACTCTCCTAGCCCTCGACAACCTAGATTCCTGGCGACGTGAGGTAGAAGCTGCTCTCGACGCTCGTGAGTGCTCGACTTCGATCCGCGCCGATCTCAACCAACGGTCCAGAGCCGAGCACGCGCGACCCTCGGTGGCGTGGGCGTATTCGGATGAGCGGTATCTCGAGATGATTCGGGAGTGCAAGGACGCGATTCGGGAGGGGGAGGCGTATCAGCTGTGCCTCACAACCGAAGCGTCAACGAGCGCCTCGCCGGATCCGGTTCAGACCTACCTCGCGCTCAGGGAGTCGAGCCCCACCCACCACGGTGCTTTGTTGCGGGCGCACGGGGTTTCCGTGTTGAGCGCGAGCCCGGAGCAATTCTTGGCGGTGTCGCCGGGAGGGGTGGTCAGCACGAGCCCGATCAAGGGCACTCGACCGCGCGGCGTAACTCCCGACCATGATGAGGAGCTTCGCGACGAGCTTCGGTCGAGCGACAAGGAGCGCGCGGAGAACCTCATGATCGTTGACCTCATGCGCAACGACATCGGGCGCATCTCGCGCGTCGGGTCCGTCGCCGTGACGAGCCTGCTCGCCATCGAAAGCTACGCTCACGTGCACCAGCTCGTCAGTACGGTTCAGGGAGAACTCGCCGACGGACTCACGGGAGTGGATGCGATCGCCGCGTGTTTTCCGGCCGGCTCAATGACCGGCGCACCGAAGCAACGCGCAACGGAGATCCTCGATCGTCTTGAGGCTCGACCGCGCGGGATCTACGCGGGCGCACTCGGTTATCTCGGACTCGACGGTGCGGTGGACCTCGCGATGGTCATCCGCTCGATCGTTATTGATGTCGAGGGATCTACGGTCGGTGCCGGGGGAGGGATCACCGCGCTGTCGGTTCCCGAGGAGGAACTCGCGGAGGCCAAACTCAAGGCCGAGGCGTTGCTTCGGGCGCTCGGAGCGAGTGAACCCTCCTCGCGGTAACCTTGTATCTTCCCCCTGCAACGAAGTGGATTTTTCGTGACTGAGCACAACGACGCCCCCGAGTACGACATCGAGGCGATTCAAAACAAGTGGAACCCAATCTGGGAGAAGCTTCAGCCTTTCGCGACTGATGACCCTAACGACAAGCGCCCCCGCAAGTACATCCTCGACATGTTCCCTTACCCCTCGGGTGAGCTGCACATGGGCCACGCCGAGGCCTTCGGCTTTGGTGACATCACGGCACGGTACTGGCGCCAGCGCGGCTTCAACGTGTTGCACCCCATCGGCTGGGACTCTTTCGGTCTGCCCGCGGAAAACGCCGCGATCAAGAACGGCGCTAACCCCGTCACCTGGACCTACGAGAACATCGCCGAGCAGAAGGCCAACTTCAAGCGGTACGGCATCTCCTTCGACTGGTCGCGCGTGCTCCACACGAGCGACCCCGAGTACTACAAGTGGAACCAGTGGTTGTTCCTCAAGCTCTACGAAAAGGGCCTCGCGTACCGCAAGGAGAGCTGGGTCAACTGGGACCCGATCGACCAGACCGTGCTCGCCAACGAGCAGGTGCTTCCGGATGGCACGTCTGAGCGTTCCGGCGCCGTGGTCGTCAAGAAGAAGCTGACCCAGTGGTACTTCAAGATCACCGAGTACGCCGATCGCCTGTTGGATGACCTCAACCAGCTCGAGGGCACCTGGCCCGCCAAGGTTCTGTCGATGCAGCGCAACTGGATCGGCCGTTCGGTCGGTGCCGATGTCGACTTCGAGATCGAGAACCACCCCGAGAAGGTCACGGTCTTCACGACGCGCCCAGACACTCTGCACGGCGTGACGTTTATGGTTGTCGCTCCCGATTCTGACCTCGCCGCGGAGCTCGCTGCCGGGTCAACGCCCGAGGTGCAGGCATCCTTCGCTGCATACCTCGCTCAGGCGCAGAAAAACACGGAGATCGAACGCCAGGATGCGACGCGCGAGAAGACGGGCATCCCGCTCGAGCGCTACGCCATCAACCCCGCGACGGGCGAGCGCATCCCCATCTGGACCGCGGACTACGTGCTCGCCGACTACGGTCACGGTGCCGTGATGGCGGTTCCCGCTCACGACCAACGTGACCTCGACTTCGCACGCAAGTTCAACCTGCCCGTGCGCGTCGTGCTCGACACCCTCGCGCCCGTGACGGGGGCCATCCCCGTGCTCGAACTCGACGAGAATGGCGTCGCGATCCTGCCGGACGACCTGCCACCGCTCGACCCCGCATCCACGGGCAAGGCTCTCGTGGGCGACGGCCGCATGATCAACTCCGGATCACTCGATGGACTCTCGAAGAGCCACGCGATCCGCAAGATCGTGGAGCAGCTCGAGGCCGCAGGAACCGGTCGCGCAGCCAAGACCTACCGCCTACGTGACTGGCTCATCAGTCGCCAGCGCTTCTGGGGAACGCCCATCCCGATCATTCACGGCGCCGACGGCGAGCTCATGGCCGTGCCGTTTGACCAGCTCCCCGTGGTGTTGCCGCCGACCGAAGGCCTCGACCTGACCCCGAAGGGCCAGTCGCCGCTCGCGGCCGCGACGGACTGGGTAACCGTGCCCGACCCGCGCGATGGCAGTGACGCTCTGCGTGACGCCGACACGATGGACACCTTCGTCGACAGCTCGTGGTACTTCCTGCGCTTCCTGTCCGCGAATGACCCCGATAAGGCGTTCGACGTTGCCGAGGCCGAGAAGTGGGCTCCCGTCGACCAGTACGTCGGTGGCGTGGAGCACGCGATCCTGCACCTGCTCTATGCGCGCTTCATCACCAAGGTTCTCTTCGACCTCGGCTACGTGAGCTTCACCGAGCCCTTCAGCGCGCTGCTGAACCAGGGCATGGTGCTCTCCGAGGGCAAGAAGATGTCCAAGCGCAGCCGCAAGGGCACGACGTTCACCGCGGAGGTGGATGCGCACGGTGCGGATGCTCTCCGGCTCACGTTGGCCTTCGCTGGCCCCCCTGAGGACAACATCAACTGGGAGGATGTCTCGCCCGCGGCATCCAAGAAGTTCCTGGCCCGCGCCTTCCGCCTCGCACTTGACGTGACGAGTGCTCCCGAGATCGAGTGGAAGACCGGCAACCTCGCCCTGCGTCGCGCCACCCATCGCTTCCTTGCGGACGGCCCGGCCCTCGCCGAGTCGCTCAAGTTCAACGTGCTCGTTGCCCGCATCATGGACCTCGTCAACGTGACCCGCAAGGCGATCGATGGCGAAGCGGGAGGCGGGGATGCTGCCGTTCGTGAGGCCGTCGAGGTCATCACGATCGCGCTGAGTCTCTTCGCGCCGTTCACCGCCGAGGAGATGTGGGAGAAGCTGGGTTACCAGCCGACCGTCGCGCTCGCGGGCTGGCGCAAGGCAGACCCGACTCTGCTCGTCGAGGACTCGGTGACGGCGATCATCCAGGTCGACGGCAAGGTTCGCGATCGCATCGACGTCAGCCCGAAGATCGGCGGCGATGAGCTCGAGAAGCTCGCTCGCGCTTCTGCGGCGGTTACGCGCGCCGTGGGCGACCGCGAGATCGTCAACGTGATCGTGCGTGCTCCACGAATCGTCAACATCGCGACCAAGGGCTAACTATCCACCGAAATCGCGGTGACGGACTTCTGGCCACCGCGATCGGCCTAACGTCCCTGTGTGGATGAAGTCGCCGAACGCAGACGGGCTCGGTGGCGTGCGCGTGGCGGTGCCGCGGTCATACTTGTGCTCGTGGGGCTCGGCAGCGCAGTGCTCGTGTCGGTGCTGGGAATGCAGGGTATGTCGTCCGAAGTCGTTCCGCAGACTCCGGATTCGACTGTCGCGCCCTCGATGAGTAGCGCGATTCTCGTGCACGTGCTGGGCGCCGTCGAGCGACCCGGCTTGTACGAGCTTGCGTCCGGCGACCG
>Ga0247807_10001623_pt1 | contig 12981 bp, 10 predicted proteins | sample UWRJL074202C1_FD_179931 | JGI IMG/M metagenome (GOLD analysis project Ga0247807, IMG submission 179931) | Plant litter microbial communities from Arlington Agricultural Research Station in Wisconsin, United States - UWRJ-L074-202C-1 | ecosystem: Environmental > Terrestrial > Plant litter >...
CCAACCCAGTAATTTTTGAATATGCTTTAGATAAAGCTAAAGCTTTAAAGGAAGAAAGCATTATGATTGGCGATAGCTTAGAAGCAGATATTTATGGTGCTTTAGGCTTTGGAATGGAAGCAATATTTTTTAATCCATTGAAAAAAGAAAAACCAAAGGATGTAAAAAAGCAAATCGCACACCTTGAAGAGTTATTAAGTTTGTTTTAACCTAGATTTGATACCTTTAAGCATGAATGCTGCAAAAATTAAGATTTCCCTACATCATATTATCGATGCGTATAAAGCGAAACTATCTTCGTATCCTGAAGAAATTTTTGAGCTTACTCCGCCTATAAACGGTTGGAGTTATAGTGAAGTTTATTCGCATATTTTTGATTCGAGTTTACTTTCTTTAATTGCCTTAGAAAATAGTGCGAAAAGGAAAGGCGAGAATAAGCCTACTCATTTTGTTGTAAAATTGATTTTACTATTGGGTTCTTTACCTCCTGCAAAAAAGTATAAAGTTCCTAAAAGGCTAGTCGAAAGGGTAAAAAAAATCAGTAAAACCGAGGCGATGGATTTTATTCTGGAATTTGAGAAAGCACTTAACGATAATTATCCACTTGTTGCAAATGCGAGTGAAAACTGCAAAACTAAACATCCTCGATTAGGTTATTTGAATGCAAAACAATGGTTACGTTTTATCGAAATTCACTTAAAACACCACCTTAAGCAGTTGGTTCGTATAGAAAAGAGTTTTCATCATTAAGCTTAATTCTTATCTTTAAAAAAACGCCATCATGAAAAATCTATTTTACCTCTTTGCTATAATATTGTTTTGTTCTTGCAGTAATAAAAAACCAGACGCTCAAGTAGTAACAGCTACTCCAACTGGGATGCAAGGCTTACAAAAAACTATACCTATTCCCACAACAATCAATCAAGCAACGAGTAATTTAATTTTTAATCCTCCGCACGGGCAAGCTGGCCATAATTGCGCATTGGCTGTTGGTGCACCGTTAAACAAAACAGCATCCGTAAAACCACAAGAAGCTTCTGCACAACCTCAAGCAGTAGCTGCTCCTGTTGCAACTCCAAAAAATGCAAATAAAAACTTAAATCCTGCTCATGGAATGCCAAATCATAGGTGCGACATTGCGGTTGGTGCTTCATTAGATTCTAAGCCTATTCAAAAAGCAACGGTTATTATTCCAAAAGAAAACAAAAGTTTAGAAGCCAAAAATGGCATATTGTTAAATCCTGAGCATGGGAAGCCAAACCATAGATGTGATATTGCGGTTGGCGCACCGTTAACTTAAAAACCTAAAGCATTTTTTCACATCTTTGCGATAATGAAATTACCCGCGATAAAAGGTTTTGATGAAGAGGCATTTAACAAGTACTTAAAAAATACTGGGTGGTTAATGTTTGGTCGAATATTAAGCATGATTGTTGGTTTTGTTGTTGCCAGATTCCTCGGACCAATTTCTTTTGGTGATTTAAGTTTCGCTGATGCCTTTACAGCAATTGCCGCGGCAGTTGGCGCCCTTGGCTTAGATACATTTGTAATCCGAGAGATTATAAACGATCCTTCAAAAAAGAATGAAATACTTGGAACCTCTTTGTTTTTACGTTTAGGTGTAAATCTATTATTGATACCCACTTCTATTGGATTGTATCTATTATTTCACAAACTATCTGATAAACCTGGTGAACCATTAACTTATGTTGTAGCCTTATTATCTTTCGCTGCATTTTTTAAGTCGTTTAATGTTATAGATTCATACTTCCAATCTCAGGTAGAGTCAAAATATGTAGTTCAAGTTCAAAATATATGTGTAATAGCTTCAGCGATTGTTAAAATTATACTTGTACTATTAAAACTTCCTGTAATATGGTTTGCATGGGCCTTAGTATTTGATGGCTTTATTTTAGCTTTAGGATTAATTATAAGATATCAACTTAAGGGATTTAAGATTTTTGAATGGCATTTCAAAAAAGAGCGAGCAAAATCTCTATTAAAACAATCGGCTCCGCTTATTCTCTCAGCGGTAATGGTTTCCATTTACATGAAGATAGATCAGGTAATGCTAAAAACCGAAGGAAGTGAAGCCGTTGGGATTTACAGTGCGGTTGCAAAAATTAGTGAAGCTTGGTATTTTATTCCTGTAGCTATTGTAACTTCAGTTTTTCCAGCTTTGATACATGCTCGAAAAACAGACCATTCCAGATATATAAAAAGGTTGCAAAACCTTTATGATTTACTAATTGGAATAAGCTTACCCGTAGCATTAGTTATAACCTTTAGCTCTTCTTTAATTATAAATATTATTTACAATAACAGATTTCCTGGAGCCGAAAATATGCTTCCAATTCATATTTGGTCAGGTATCTTTGTTTTTTTAGGAAGCGCTAGCTCACAATTTCTTTTAGCTGAAGGCTTTACTAAAATCTCATTTTATCGTACCGCATTTGGAGCGATAACAAATATCGCCCTTAATTTTTGGTTAATACCTCTATATGCGGGTGTTGGAGCATCAATTGCAACGCTAATAGCCTGTTTTGTGTCTACCTTTTACCTTTTATTAATTCCAAAAACTCGTCAACAAGGTATAATGATGTTAAAATCATTATTTTTGGTCACAGCATTTCAAAAAATATTTAAACGTTGAATACTCTAAAAGCATTAACAGAACTAATTGCTAAGCCTTCAAGGCTAAAAGCATTATTATCATACGGACATAAAGGCTACCTGAACAGCATTGGCTGGTTTACTGCTTTTGACAAAAAACAAGCAGTAGATGGAGATGGTAAAGCATTGCCATGGGTAACGTATTCTTTCATCGATTTTATTAAAGAAAGAATTAATAAAACGCAAAATATTTTCGAATATGGCTCTGGCAATTCTACTATTTTTTATGCAGAAAGAGCTGGGTCCGTAACTTCTGTAGAACACGATAAAAACTGGTTCGACAGAGTGAAAAACACAAGTCCATCGAATGCTGAAATGATTTACTGTGAGTTGCAGCGTGATGGTGAATACGCAAAGAAAGCATCGTTATTAAAAAAGAAATTCGATATTATTATTGTTGATGGTAGAGATCGCGTTAGATGCTGCAAATACAGTTTAGATGCGTTATCGGCCAACGGTGTTATCGTTTTAGATGATAGCGAACGTGAAGTATATCATTCTGCAAGAATTTTATTACTAGAGCAAGGATTTAAAGAAATAAGTTTCAGTGGTATTTCTCCAGGTTTGTTTTACGAAAAGGCAACTTCAGTTTTTTACAAAGCCGATAACTGTTTAGGGATATAAACTCATCAACACCTATGTTAAGCGAAGAAGTAAAAACGGCCTACGATAATTTTTACACCAACAGTGATGTGGCCTGGCGAATGCTGGGTGCGAAATATAAAGCGCAAAATATTGTTGATGTTTGCAAAGCGATAAAACCTAAGAAAGTTTTAGAAGTTGGCGCTGGTGATGGCAGTATCCTCCATTTTTTAAACGATTGGAACTTTGCTCCAGAATTGTATGCTTTGGAAATTGCTCAGAGCGGTGTCGAAATTATTCAGGAAAGAAATTTATCCAAGTTAACAGAAGCGCAAACTTTTGATGGTTATAAAATTCCTTATGAAGATGATACTTTTGATTTGGTAATTCTTGCCCATGTTTTAGAGCATGTAGAACATGAAAGAATTTTACTTCGCGAGCTTAAAAGAGTAGCAAAATATATTGTCGTAGAAGTGCCGAAAGATTATCGTTTTGGTGTAGATCAAAGAATGAAACATTTCCTTGATTATGGCCATATTAATATGTACACGCCAACTTCGCTAAGGTTTTTATTACAAAGTGAAGGCTTGGAAATTTTAGAAGATAAAGTTTCTATGACTGCTACAGAAACCGTAAAGTTTAATGAGTTTATCAACAGAAAAGCGCCTAAAACTTTTTCTAAAAATCTAAAAATTGAATTGGAATATAGAATCAAAAGAGCCTTAGGCAATTTATTAGGGCGAAAAAAACAAGAACAGTTTGCAAATGCTTATACTGTTTTAACTCAAAAATCAGATTCTAACCTGCATATATTTTAACATGCAAAACCTTGCTCCGATAGCCCTTTTCGTTTATAATCGTCCGCAACATACCCAGCGAACAATTAAATTTTTGCAACAAAATGAACTGGCTGCAGAAAGCAGATTGTACATTTTTTCTGACGGTGCAAAAACAAGCAACGACGATGAAAAAGTTGCAGAGGTTAGAGCAATTATTAATAAAACCGAGGGATTTAAATCGGTTAAAGTAATCGAAAGAAAAGAAAATGCTGGTTTAGCAAATTCTGTTATAGCTGGAGTAACTCAATTAATAAATGACTATGGTCAGGTTATTGTTTTTGAAGATGATTTAGTTACTTCTCCACATACACTTACCTATTTTAACGATGCCTTAAATCGTTACCGCAATGAGGAAAAAGTAATGCATATTGGTGCATACATGTATCCTTTAAAATCAGAAAGCTTACCTCAATCATTTTTCTATAGAGCAGCAACAAGTTGGGGATGGGCCACCTGGGCAAGTTCATGGACGCATTTCGAACCGAATATAGATACGTTACTAAATCAGTTCGATGCGAAGAAAAAATCTGCGTTTTCAATCGAAAATTCGATGAATTTCTGGAAGCAGATGCAGGAATTTAAAAAGGGAAAAAATAATAGCTGGGCAATCCGCTGGTATGCTTCGATTTTTTTAAAAGATGGTTTAACCCTTAATCCAGCTCAGTCATTAGTCAATAATATTGGGCATGATGGCACTGGCGTACATTCGGGTATAAATGATATTTACAATGTTATCATCAATCCAAAACCCATTACCCAATTCCCCGAAATTATAAGGAAAATGAAGCAGCCTATCAAACGATTAAAAACTTTTTAAGTAATAGGAAAGGAAATATGGTTTCTAGAATTAAAAGGTTTGTAAAAGAAAAGTTAGCTCAATATTTTTCAAAGTAACAAATCAATTGATATTAATATTTCTTTGTAATTTGGCTTAATCTAAGCTAGAATTATGAAACTATACATCATTGCCCTGTTATTTATTTCTGTAAGTGTTTTCGCCCAAAATCCTCCGAAACCTTATGGTGCTTTACCTTCGAAGCGACAATTAGCCTGGCACGATATTGAGGTTTATGGCTTAATTCATTTTACGCCTACTACATTCGAAAATAAAGAATGGGGATTTGGTGATGCTGACCCAAAAACTTTTAATCCAACCGATTTTAATGCACAACAAATTATTAAAGCAGCTAAAGCTGGTGGCTTAAAAGGTGTAATTCTGGTAGCAAAACACCACGATGGTTTTGCGCTTTGGCCAACTAAAACAACGGAGTATAATATCTCAAAAAGCCTTTTCAGAAATGGAAAAGGTGATATGGTTAAAGAAATTGAGCTCGAAGCTAGAAAACAAGGTTTAAAGTTTGGTGTTTACTGCTCTCCTTGGGATCGAAATAATGCATTATACGGAACTGATAAATATCTAGCTATATATCAAGCGCAGCTTAAAGAACTTTATAGCAATTATGGCCAACTTTTTATGAGCTGGCATGATGGCGCAAACGGCGGAGATGGTTTTTATGGTGGCGCTAAAGAAAAACGCTCTATTGATAATACTACTTATTACGATTGGAATAATACCTGGGGAATAACCCGAAAAATGCAACCAATGGCAAACATATTTAGCGATATTGGTTTAGATATTCGTTGGGTTGGGAGCGAAGATGGTACTGCTGCAGAAACTAGCTGGGCTACTTTTACGCCGCTTCCTCCAGAAGGGAAAAATGTAGCAGTTCCAGGGCAAGCTAATTATCCTCAAAGTCCGATGGGTATTAGAAATGGCAAATTCTGGATGCCAGCTGAATGTGATGTTCCGCTTAGAAAAGGTTGGTTTTATCATCCTACAGAAAAGCCAAAATCGCCAGAAACTCTTTTTAATTTGTACTTGCAAAGTGTTGGGCACGGTGCTGGCTTAGATTTAGGTTTAGCTCCTGATACACGCGGGCAATTACACAATGACGATGTTGAAGCATTAAAAAGCTTCGGTGATATGGTAAAGCATACCTTTGCGAATAATTTAGCGAAAAACGCCAGTATTAAGGCCAGCAATACTCGTGGTAAAGCTTTCGAAACGGTTAAACTTTTAGATTTTAACAAGGAAAGTTATTGGGCGACTGCTGATAATGTACATCAAGCTAAGCTGGAAATGGATTTGAAAGCAAATAAAACTTTTGATATTATTAGTTTGCAGGAATATATTCCGCTAGGACAAAGAATCGAAGAATTTAATATCGAGATTTTTGAAGATAATGCATGGACAAAAATCTATAACGGCGAAAGCATTGGTGCTAAAAGATTAATCAAATTAGAAAAACCTGTAACTACATCAAAACTTCGTTTAAACATTACAAAATCGCCTGTATGCATTACATTGAGCGAGTTTGGAGTTTATAAAAAGACAGAATAATTAAGGTTTTTTAGCTTCTAAAATAATGTATGGAGATAAGCTTTGGCTTTCGAATGGAATAATTTTAGTGAAAATTTTTCCCGTTAGCCAAACTGCTTTTTTGAACAACCGAACACCAGTCGATTTTTGATTTTCATTCTCTAACCAAACACTAAAACGGCCAAAATAACCTGATTTTACTTCTTTCAAACCTGCTTTTTCGCAAATTGATTTTAGTAATGCGGGATTCATACTATCTATATTATGTTTATCGTAGTTTTCTTTATCAAAGTTTTTTTGAAACCAACCATTTACAGCTTTAAAGTTTGGTAGAGTAATAAACAATGTTCCACCAGGTTTTACAAATGCAATATGACGGTTAATAATGTCGGCAGTATCGTTGAAATGCTCTATTAAGCCACAACTTAATACTAAATCATATTGCTGTTCAGGCTTGTAATTAAACAAATCTGTTTCAATGATATGAATATCTGTTTCTTTTAAACCGTTCTTTTTTAAAAGTTCGTTTACAACAGGCGGATGAACAAAATAGTCTAAAAGCGTTACATCAAGTTTTAAAAATTTCTTTAAAAAAACAGCGTAATAACCAGGAAAACCACCCAGTTCGATTGCTGTTTTAACGTTACCTTTTTCTACAATTTCAGCCAGTTGGCGATGAAATAAATAGTTAGCTGGTAATTGAACCGCAAGTCCTTTTTTACTTTCCCAATAATTTACCCAAAAAGCCCTGTCGGTTAATAAATTTGCCATGTTTTAAATTAATTCCAATCCCAAAGAAACGGAAAATCGTGATATGTTTTATAAAAATTGTCATGTTGAGCTTGTCGAAACATATGAAAGTTCTTCGACAGCTCAACATGACACCTGCTCAATAAAGGAACGGTTGGGTAAATACTACTACTTCAAATCTTTCAAAATCTCAGCTACTGCTTTTTCCAATTGCGGGTCTTTATCAGCCAATCTATCCTGAAAGGTATTTTGAACAAAAATATCTGGCTTTACACCTTCTTTTTCGATGTTTTTCCCATCCATTGTATAACAACCCCAAGATGGCAAACGATACGAAGAGCCATCTACCAGGCCTTTTGCTGATGTAAAAATAATCCAGCGATAAGTTTCAGTTCCTATAATTTTACCTAGCTTAAGTTGTTTAAAGCCTACTGCGGTCATCTCTGCATCACTTAAGGATTGTTCGTTAACCAACAATACAATTGGCTTTACTGCTGGCCCAAAATTACTTTGAGGCGCTAATTTTCCGCCACGATATTTCCATTTTAAATACGGTTTTTGAGCAAGAAATTTTAATACGGCATCGTGTACATTACCACCAGTATTATAGCGCAAATCTAAAATAATGGCATCTTTATTTTCTTCCTGTTCAACCATATCCAGCATAAAACGTTCTAATTCTCCGCTTCCCATATTTTTCATATAAGAATAAGCAATTCGGTTATTTCCCCACTTATCTACATTCCGACGGTTTTTGGCAATCCATTCATCGTAAAGGTTATTTTTTAACGATCCTGAGCTTTGAGGATGAACATTTGTATAAATTTCCTTCCCGTTACGAGAAAAAGTTAAAGTCATTTCCTTATCCAAAGATGGTTTGCTGAAGTAATAGTCTCGATCTGTTTTATCATCTACCTTTACGCCATTTACGGCTGTTAAGATATCACCTGGTAAAACATTAACACTACCATAAGAAGCATTACTTTTAGCAATAACGCGATCAACTTTGTATGGGTTTTCGTTATCGAATAAAATACCTGTTTGATTGGTAATATTGGTTAAGTTTCTTTTCTCTTCTGCACCAAAACTATTAAATCCCATATGTGAAGAATTTAATTCGCCAAGCATATCATTAAGCAAAAGTCGCAAATCGCTACGATTGGTTACATAAGGCAAATATGCTTCGTAGCGGATTTTCATTTTATCCCAATCCACGCCATGGAAATTTTCGTCGTAAAAGTTTTCGTCCAAGCCAACCCAGGTTTCGTAAAACATCTGATTAAATTCTGCATTTAGATTTTTGGCAAACTTATAAGTATGATCAATCTTATCCTGTTTATTTCCATCCAAATTATATTTACCAATAGTACCACCAGTTAAAGTGAAGAACTTATCCCCAACCTGAATAATGTTATAGTCATCACCATCGCCAACTTTTTCGGTTTTATTTGCCTCAAATGGTTCTATCGTTGTACGATAAAGCCCGCTTTTACCGCCTTCATGATTTGAGGAATAAAAAACATAAGTTTTATCGCCTTTGGCAAAAACATCAGTTCCAAACTGGCTACCAAATCCTGGGCTAACTAACTCGACCCGATCTAAAATATTTTGCGTGTTAATTGTAATGATAGCAGCGGGTTTTGGCGTTGGCTTCACATCAGCTTTTTTCTTAACAGAATCGCCTACTTTCTTACTCTTTTTATCAACTTCAGCGGGTTTAACGTCTTTTGGTTCAGCAGGCGTTTCTTTAAATAAATCATCAAATTTATCTGAGCGGTAGGGAGCGTCGTAACTATTTAAAGCCATACGATAAATATGAACATCAGAACTTCCAGAAGGATAAAAGGGTTGTGTTCTGGCGCTGGTAAAGAAAATATATTTGCCATCGGGAGACCAAGCAGGAGCCGTTTCAGTAACGCCCGTATTGGTTAAATTAATAGTTTTATTGCCTTTAATGCTATGCACCAAAATATCTTGCTCGAAATTTCGGTAAGCAGTAAAAAGCACATACTCATCATTAGGAGAAAAACTTGGTGTCGAATTTTGAATTGCCCAAAACTCATCGGTAACCAGTATTTTGCTTTCGAAAGTTTTTAAATCAAGTAATTTTAACTCATTTCTGCCACTTAAATAAACCCCCATTGTTCGGGTTTTATTCAAAGTTATATCTCTATTGTTTGCTTTATCCTTTGTAATCTGTTTTAGAGTGCCTTTTCCATCACCAGTTATGGTAAACCAATTTTGATAGCCATTCCAAGTTTGGCAAAATAGAATTGTTTTATTGTCAGCAAGCCATTTACATTGCATAGCCCTTTCTCCACTGTTGCTTACTTTTCGAATAAACTTACCATCCGCATCGCTAACAAAAAGTTCGCCTCGGGAAATGAAAGCTATTTTTTTACCATCTGGCGCAGCATCAAAGGCAGAGATTGTACCTTTAACATCGTATTCCTGTGCCTTGGTTAAAACCTGATTTCGCGAGGTGCTGATATTTACCTTTTCAGTTTTTTTCGTGGCAACATCGTATGTATAAATCTGATAATCTTTTTCAAAAACGACAGTTGTTCCATTTGCAGAAACAAACGGACGTTTAATAGAGGTTTCGAATTTGGTTAAGGCCGTTTTTTTATCACCAATAAAAGTATATAAATTATACTCTTCATTTCCTTCATCCGATACAAAAAATACGTTTCCTTTAGCATCAACGCTAGTCCAGAAATCTTTACCAAGGTAATCGGTATAACGTTTATAAGCCTTGGTTTTAGGATTATAAGATTGAATATCGGGATTGTATGCGCCTTTATAATGCTTACGATTTGCAAATCGATAACTTTCCCATGTATCATTGAAAAATAATTCACCATCTGGCGCTTCTGCTATATGATGTGTGGTATTAAAATAGTTATCGAAAAGGCGAACAGCTGTGCCACCGCTTATGCCAACTTTATAGCTCGAAAAAGAATTAAATCTGCCAGATGTAAAATATATGATTTTCGAATCCCAGCTCCAATTGTCCACTTCATCCGACGCATCGTTAAATGTTAATTGTTTAATATCACCTCCAGTCATTGGCATTATGTAAACATCGTAATTACCATATTGATTAGAAGAAAATGCCATCCACTTACCATCTGGAGATATTTTTGGATTAATTTCTTCGCCCTGCATGGCCGTAATTCTAGAAGCTAAACCACCTTTTACGGGGATTTTCCAAATATCTCCATCATAACTAAATACTATAGTTTGTGCATCTGGCGTTAAAGCAGGGTAAGCTGCAAAATACGTTTGACCTTGGGAAAATGAACTACAGGGCAGCAAAAATGCAATTGCCGCAAGCGATTTAATTAGGTTTTTAATCATGATTTTGTTTGTTTGGCTTTGGGAAAATGAACCCGAGCGGATTTAATAATTATTTAAATCAGCAAAGGCTTTATCCTTTAATTAAAAAGCAATAAAATATTAGGATGAAAATACGCAAGAGTTTTTATAATCGTAAACAATAAAATGTATTTTTGATTGATTTGAAAGTAGTACACCTAAATACCTATGATGGAAACGGCGGTGCAGGAAGAGCCTGCTTGCGCCTTAGCGATGCTTTAAAAAGTTCGGGAATTGACTCAAAGGTTTTGGTTTATTATAAATTTGGACAAAACCCCAAAATAGATACTTTCAGCAAATCGCCTTTTCAAAAGGCTTTGGCAGTTCATAATATCTTATCAGAAAGATACTATTCAAAATGGTTAAGTAAATCGGTTAAAACTCCTTTCAGCTTGCAATGGTTTGGCCGATCTATCAAAAACCATCCCGATGTTAAAAATGCTGATATTATTCATTTGCATTGGGTAAACCATGGTTTTCTTACGCCTAAATTTTTAGCAGAGCTTGATGAATTGGAAAAACCAATTGTTTGGACTTTTCATGATAGTAATGCTTTTACGGGCGGTTGCCATGTACGTTATGGTTGCGAAAATTTTCATCAGCAATGCGGTAATTGCCCAATTTTAAAATTTAGTGGTAAGGATGATATTTCGCACAAAACCTGGCTTCGAAAACAGAAAGCTTATACCAAATTAAACTTTCATATTGTTGCGCCAAGTAACTGGATGGCAGCATCGGTGAAATTTAGTAGTTTGCTAGGCACAAGAACTACCTCGGTAATTCCAAATACAATTGAAACCAATATTTTTAAACCTTACGTAAAAACGGAGGCTAAGAAAATTCTGAAAATCGACCCTGAAAAATTTGTTTTGATGAGTGGCTTTATGCCTTCTAAAAACGACAAACATAAAGGCACTCCTTATTTAATCGAAGCCTTAGAAATTTTATCACACAGAAAAGGAATCGATAAAGAAAAAATTGAATTGGTTATTTTCGGTAATAAGGAGAATGCTGAGATGCCAGAATTCCCCTTTAAAACAACTTTTTTAGGTACCATAAATAAAGACGAGCATTTGGCTAAATGTTATTCTGCTGCTGATGCCTTTATTACACCATCGTTAGAAGATAATTTACCAAATACGGTAATGGAAAGTTTGGCTTGTGCTACGCCCGTAATTGCGTTTACAACTGGGGGCATTCCAGATATGGTTAAACATCAAAAAAATGGTTATTTAGCCGAATATGAAAATGCCGAAGATTTGGCTAATGGTATCGAATGGTTATATCATCGTCCAAATAAAGAGGAAATACATAAAGCTGCTAGACTGAGCATTTTAACGGATTTCTCGGAGGAAGTTATTGCTGCAGAGCATATTCATTTGTACGAAACTTTGATTGATTTGCAGCCGAAATAATATGGAACTATCTAAAAGCCATCTCGAAAATATCAAAGCCTTAAAATCGGCAATTTTACAGAGCCGTTATCGGGCAGCTACTTTGGTTAATAAAGAACTTTTAACTCTTTATTTTGCTGTAGGTAAGTTTATTTCACAAAAAATTAAGGTGGAAAAATGGGGTGCAAAAGTTATTGAAAATCTTTCAGCCGATCTACAAGTTGAGCTACCAGGTTTAAGGGGGTTTTCAGCAACAAATATGAAACGGATGAGACTTTTTTTTGAGTCTTGGGAAGAACACTCTATAATTGGGCCGACAGTGTTGGTCCAATTAGAAGTGATTGATTTAGAAGAAATTACATTTAGACCAACAGTGTCGGCTCAATTGAAAAAAATCTTTTTCGAATTGAGCTTTTCGCATCATCTAGAAATTATAAAAGGAACCCAACGAATAGAAGAAAGAATCTTTTATATACAAAAAACAGCTACCGAATTTTGGAGTTTAAACACACTCAAAAATCACTTAAACAATCAAACTTTTCAAAAAACAGGCAGCCTGCCAAATAATTTTTCAAAAACAATTACCAATGATGAAATAAGGCAAAAAGCCTTACAATCATTTAAAGATGAGTACCTGTTAGATTTTATCAATATCCAAGATAGCGATGAAAAAGATGAGCGGGTTTTAGAAAGCGAAATCGTTCAGAACATCAAGAAATTCTTAATGTCGTTAGGATCAGATTTTGCTTTTATTGGCAATCAATATCGGTTAATTGTAGAAGATGAGGAATACTTTTTAGATCTCTTATTTTTTAATCGGCGTTTACAATCATTGGTGGTCTTCGAACTAAAAACTGGCAAATTTAAGCCTGAATATATGGGCAAAATGAATTTTTATTTATCAGCCTTAGATGAATATCTAAAGCAACCTCATGAACAACCATCAATTGGAATTATCCTCTGCAAGGAGAAGAAAAATAAAGTA
>Ga0247807_10001631_pt1 | contig 12961 bp, 9 predicted proteins | sample UWRJL074202C1_FD_179931 | JGI IMG/M metagenome (GOLD analysis project Ga0247807, IMG submission 179931) | Plant litter microbial communities from Arlington Agricultural Research Station in Wisconsin, United States - UWRJ-L074-202C-1 | ecosystem: Environmental > Terrestrial > Plant litter >...
CCGCCGCCCAGGCGATAGCCAGCATTGACCAGTCAGAAGGCTTGCTGGTGATCGGCTCCTCATTGATGGCCTACTCGGCGTTTCGCCTGTGCAAGGCGACTTGTGATCAGGGCAAGCCGCTGATTGCGATAAACATCGGCAAGACCCGGGCTGATGAACTGCTGGATCTGAAGATCGAGATGTCCTGTGACCAGTTGCTGCCGGTGTTGGCAGAGCGGTTTGCAGGTTGACCGCGTCGACTGATAGCAGAACTGCGGAAGCCGAGCTTGCCCGCGATGCAGATACCTCAATTCATCAGACAGACCGCGTCTGTCCTCATCGCGGGCAAGCACCGCTCCCACAAGAGCCCGCGAACCCTGTTGGAGCCGAGCTTGCTCGCGATGCAGGCATCTCAATTCATCAGACAGACCGCGTCGTCCTTATCGCGGGCAAGCACCGCTCCCACAATAGACCGCGAACCCTGTTGGAGCTGAGCTTGCTCGCGATGCAGGCATCTCAATTCATCAGACAGACCGCGTCGTTCTTATCGCGGGCAAGCACCGCTCCCACAAGAGACCGTGGACCCTGTTGGAGCCGAGCTTGCTCGCGATGCAGATACCTCAATTCATCAGACAGCCCGCGTCGTCCTTATCGCGGGCAAGCACCGCTCCCACAAGCGCCCGCGAACCCTGTTGGAGCCGAGCTTGCTCGCGAAGAACGTGACACGGTGTACCTGATACACCGCGGGACATGCATCGCAGGCAAGCGCGCTCCTACAGATTGCTCAGCTCATCAGACCGCCACTTCATACAACTTCGGCAACTGCACTTCACCCGTAACCAGGCTGTGACGCAACCGCTCTGCATGTAGGCCGGCAGCTTTCATGGCGGCCTCCTTGACGTGCCCGTAGCCCCGAATTTTCTCCGGCAGACGCGCCAGTTCCAGCGCAGTGTGGCGATTGACGGCATTGAGGTTATGCAGGATGAGTTCAAGGTCGCTGACATAAGCCTCAATCAGCTCGCGCTCCTGGCGACGCTCCAGACTGCGTCCGAACGGATCGAGCCCCGTACCGCGCAGGAATTTGAACTTCGCCAGTAAACCGAAGGCATTGAGCATCCAGGGTCCAAAACTGCGCTTGCGCGGCTCGCTGGTGTGCTTGTCGCGTTTGGCCAGCCAAGAAGGTGCCAGGTGGAATTCAATCCGGTAATCACCCTCGAACTGCTCCTGCAGCTGACGAGTGAAGTCGCCATTGCTGTAGAGCCGAGCCACTTCATATTCGTCTTTGTAAGCCAGCAGCTTGAAGTAGTTGAACGCCACCGCTTCGGTCAATACCGGAAGCTGGCCGGGGAACAGGCGTGCTTCGGTATGCCGGACTTTTTCAACCATGTGCAGATAGCGCTGCGCATAAGCCGCATTCTGATACTGGGTAAGGATGTCCACATTGGCCTTGATGCGCTGCACCTGATCCAGAATCTGTGGCTCTTGCGCCTGGGTTCCAGGGTGGGCAGCGATTTTAACCGCGGCCAGATCGTGAGCCGCACGCCGCCCCCACAAAAACGCCTGTTGGTTGAGATTGACGGCCACGCCATTCAATTCGATAGCCTTCTCGATGGCGGCCGAACTCAAGGGGATGAAACCCAACTGGAAGGCATAACCGAGCATGAACAGGTTGCTGGCGATGGTGTCACCCAGTAGCCGTGTGGCCAGATCGGTGGCTTCGATGAAATGAGTTTTCTCCGCGCCCACTGCATCCCGGATGGTTTGCTTCATCGCCTCGGCGGGAAACTCGGCATCCGGATTTCGGGTGAATTCGGCAGTCGGGGTCTGCTGGCTGTTGACGACTGCATGGGAAAAGGTCGGGTTGAGCTTGGCGATGGCGTCCGGCCCGGACGCCACCAGCAGATCACAGCCCAGCAACAAGTGCGCTTCACCGGCAGCGATCCGCACGGCGAACAAATCCTCCTGGCGGGCGGCGATGCGGATGTGGCTGACCACCGGGCCGAACTTCTGTGCCAAACCGGCCTGGTCCAGCACGCTGCACCCCTTGCCTTCCAGATTGGCAGCATAGCCAAGCATCGCGCCTACGGTGGTGACGCCGGTACCACCCACGCCGGGCAGCAAGATATTGAACGGTTTATCCAGGCTGGGCAGCTGCGGCTCAGGCAACTGCACGAAAGCGGCCACTTGAGTCGGCAGGCTCGGCTTGCGCAGTTTGCCGCCATGGACCGTGACGAAGCTCGGGCAAAAGCCTTCGACGCAACTGAAATCCTTGTTGCAGGCGTTCTGATCGATCTCCCGCTTGCGGCCTTGGGCGGTCTCTTTGGGCAGGACCGACAGGCACCCGGACTTGACCCCGCAATCGCCGCAGCCTTCACAGACTGCCGGGTTGATCATCACGCGCTTGTCCAGATCCTTCAGAGTGCCGCGTTTGCGCCGACGACGCTTTTCGGTGGCACAGGTCTGGTCATAAATGATCACCGAAACGCCTTTGAACTCACGCAGTTCGAGCTGCACGCTGTCCAGATCCCGGCGATGGTGAAACGTAGTGATCGGCGCAAAGCCGTCGCGGCTCGGGTATTTATCCGGCTCATCGGACACCAGCGCGATCCGTTGCACACCTTCGTTGAAGACTTGACGGCTGAGCTGATCGACACGCAAGACGCCGTCAATTGGCTGGCCACCGGTCATGGCAACGGCGTCGTTATAAAGAATTTTGTAGGTGATATTCACGCCGGAGGCCACCGCCGCCCTCAGTGCGAGGTGGCCGGAGTGAAAGTAAGTGCCGTCGCCGAGGTTCTGGAACACATGGGGCGTTTCCGTAAAAGGCGCCTGGCCAATCCAGGTCACGCCTTCGCCGCCCATTTGGGTGAAGGTTTCTGTGGCGCGGTCCATCCAGATGGTCATGTAGTGACACCCGATGCCTGCCAGCGCGCGGCTGCCTTCCGGAACCCGGGTCGACGTGTTGTGCGGGCAGCCGGAACAGAAATGCGGGGTGCGCTGGGTATCGAACAGCGGGGCTTGCAGGGCCTTTTCCTTGTCAGCCAGAAATTGCAGTCGCGCTTCGATCTGCGCGCTGCTGTAAAACGGTGCCAGGCGCCGCGCGATCACTCGGGCAATCATGGCGGGGGTCAGCTCACCCAGATTCGGCAACAGCGAATGCCCCTGTTCGTCGAATTCACCCACCACCACTGGGCGTCGGTCCACGGGCCAGTTGTACAGCTGGCCGGTCAGTTGGTCCTCGATCACGCTGCGCTTTTCTTCGACCACTAGAATCTCGTCCAGCCCTTGGGCGAAGTCATGCACCGATACCGGTTCCAGCGGCCAGCTCATACCGACTTTGAGGACCCGAATCCCTACCTGAGCGCACAGCTCAAGGTCGATTCCCAGCTCTTCAAGGGCCTGGCGCACGTCGAGATAGGATTTGCCGGTGGTGACGATGCCCAACCGCGGCTGCGGTGAATCGATCACCACCTGATTGAGCTTGTTGGCACGGGCGAAGGCGCGGGCCGCATAAATTTTATAGGTGTTGAGCCGCGCCTCCTGCGCCAGCGGCGGATCAGGCCAACGAATATGCAGGCCGCCCTCTGGAATCTGGAAGTCGTCAGGGATCTGCGTGGTAACGCGCAGCGGATCGACCTCAACTACGGCCGAGGAGTCGACGTTTTCAGCGATGGTCTTCATTGCGACCCAGCAGCCGCTGTAGCGCGAGAGCTCCCAGCCGATGATCCCGTAATCGAGGATTTCCTGGACGTTACTGGGGTTGAGCACCGGGATCATCGATGCAATGAATGCATGTTCACTTTGATGGGCAATGGTCGATGATTTACAGCCATGATCGTCACCCGCCAGCACTAACACCCCGCCGTGCTCGGCGACGCCTGCTGAGTTGGCATGCTTGAACACATCGCCACAGCGATCAACGCCCGGCCCCTTGCCGTACCAGAGGGCGAACACCCCGTCGTATTTCCCTTCGGGGAACAGGTTGACCTGCTGGCTGCCCCACACTGCCGTGGCTGCCAACTCCTCGTTGACGCCGGGCTGGAAGTGAATGGCGTTCTGTTTCAGGTATTCCTTGGCGTCCCACAGACTTTTGTCCAGGTTGCCCAAGGGCGAGCCCCGGTAACCTGAAATGAAACCGGCGGTATTCAAGCCCCGCGCCTCGTCCCGCTGCTTTTGCAGCATCGGCAGGCGGGTCAGGGCCTGGGTTCCGGTCAGGTACAGGTTCCCGGTTGCCAGACGGTACTTATCGTCAAGACGAATATCAGCCAAAGACATTCAGGCGCGCTCCCTTTTGTTTTTATGAGCTTGGTATTTTTGCCAGCTTTACGAACCACGTTAGCCCAGCGAATGCGGGTCGTGGCTCCACGTTCCGCCCGCTGAACGGTTCGATTCAGCGTTCATGGGCAAAATACTGCCTGTAGCAAAGGGGCTTTTTCTTTCTAAATGCGTAGGAATCTGCTGATATTGAGCATGTTCGTTTCGATAAAAATAAGAAAAAGGGTCAATTCATGCAGAACAAATTAAGTCCCATCGACCGCCGGATCCTGCGTTTGCTGCAGCACGACGCCGATCTCTCCGCCGCAGAAATTGCCGAACGTGTTGAGCTGTCGCAATCCCCCTGCTGGCGGCGCATCAATCGTCTTCAGGAAGAAGGTTTTATCGAGCGTAAAGTCGCCCTGCTCAATCCACAGAAGCTGGGGCTGACCATGACCGTGTTCGTCGATGTCAAATTATCCGGGCACGGCCGACGCTATCTGGCCGAATTCGAAGAAGCCATCACCGGCTATCCCCAAGTGCTGGAGTGCTACACGATGGCTGGAGATATGGATTTCATGCTCAAGGTGGTGGCTCAGGATATTGCCAGCTATGAGCGATTCCTCAGGGATCACTTGCTGCAACAGCCCCATGTTCAGGAAGCCCACTCAAACATTGCCATGAGCGAAGTCAAACGCACGACAGAACTGCCGCTGGACTGACGGGCATCTGGCGGGTGCGAGTTTTTTTCAATGGGGGCGATAAAAAGCTTTGACTTGCAAATGATAATGATTATTATTGCAAGCAACTGGCCGCAAGGTCAGTTGGATAACTCAGAAGTCTTAGGTCGGCTTCTGGATTATCTCCTCATCAGGCTAATCACGGTTTTTGACCCGGATTTTTTCCGGGTCTTTTTTTTCTGATCTTTTGCGATCTTTTTTTTCGGTTCGGTCTTTTTGTGTTGCGGGTGCTGCGTTCTTCAGGCTAATGAAGACTTGTGCTGTTGCAATGGCGCGGATCATAGCAAAAAGATGGCTCAATGGGCCTGAAATATAGCCTATTAGCAGCAGATAACCGGCGATTGAGCCGGCTTGTCACTTGAGAACCAATCTCATTGTTTCAGGTCTGTTCTACTGTAGCGGTCACGGAAGACCCCTCTCCTTTCAAGGAAGACATACCCATGCAAAGCCAGCGAGGCAATCGATCATGAGTCTTCAGCTCTCGTCCTTTCCCGCTCTGCCTGTTCATCAGTCCGATGCGCCACTGAGCCAGCGTGCCCAGGATCTTCATCGCACGCTGGTGAAACTCTCGCGCCGTACCCAGCAGGTGTTTCTCCTCAGTCGACTGGACAACCTGCCCTACGCAACCATTGCCAACCTGCTGAGCATTGAGGTGGACGTGGTAGAACAGGCCATGGTCCGGGCACTGCAACACTGCAGTCGCGATGCGGCGAGCAGCACAATCGCCGCCGAGTCCGTCAACGAGCAGGCAATCCGCTGGTACGTCCATCTGCAAAGCCCCCATGCGACGGCGAGTCAACGCATTGAATTTCGTCACTGGCTGGACGCCGAACCGGCCCACCTCGCCGCTTTCGAAGCCACCGAACGGCTCTGGCGCCAGCTCCAGGCACCGGCCGCCGTGCTGGGCGCCAATGGCTGGCATCGACGCAAGCGCAGGACCTACATACTGTGGTGCGCAGCGACCGCATTCCTTTGCGCAGTGTTCATGACGGCCGAGGCCTTTGCGTCAATCCTCTAAGTCGGTGCATTTCAGGTCGCGGCACGGCCCTCGGTTGCGTGTAAAGTAGGCGCCACAATTGGCACCAACGTACACAGGACCGAACCGTGACCTCTCTCAAGATCAGCGCCGATTTCGATAGCGGCAATATCGAAGTGATAGACGCTAGCAACCCTGCCCGGATTCAGCTGGCAATCCGCCCCGATACCCGCAGCCCGCATTTCCAGTGGTTCCACTTCAAGGTAGAAGGCCTGCAGGTTGGTCAGCCCCATGGATTCAGCCTGGGCAATGCCAGCCAATCCAGTTACAACAATGCCTGGACTGGCTATAACGCTGCTGCATCCTACGATCAGCAGAACTGGTTTCGTGTGCCCTCAACCTTCGATGGCCAAGCGTTGAATTTCGAGCTGACGCCCGAGCAGCCGCAGGTCTGGTTTGCCTACTTCGAACCCTACAGCCGTGAACGTCATGAGTGGCTGATCGGACAGGCGCTGGACAAAGCCGGCACACAATTGCTGGCGACCGGTAAAAGCGTCGAAGGCCGTGATATCCCTCTGCTGCGCAAAGGCGACGGCGCCCAAGGCAAACGCAAGATCTGGATCATTGCCCAGCAGCATCCCGGCGAACACATGGCCGAATGGTTCATGGAGGGCGTCATCGAGCGGCTGCAGGAAGCCAATGACCCTGTACTGGCTCGTTTGCTGGAAGTGGCCGACTTGTACCTGGTTCCGCACATGAATCCGGATGGTTCATTCCACGGGCATCTGCGCACCAATGCCAACGGCAAGGACCTCAACCGCGCATGGCAGGATTCAACTCAGGAAAGCAGCCCAGAGGTGTTCTTCGTCAAGCAGCAGATGGAAAAGTACGGCGTCGACATGTTCCTCGACGTACACGGTGACGAAGAAATCCCTTATGTTTTCACCGCCGCCTGCGAGGGCAATCCCGGTTACACAGCGAAACAGCAGGCACTGGAAGAACACTTCCGCAGCCGGCTGAGCGAAATTACCCGTGATTTCCAGACCCGTTATGGCTACCAGCGCTCGCAACCAGGTCATGCCAACATGAACCTGGCCTGTAACAGCGTCGGGGAAAAATACCAATGCCTGTCGCTCACCCTGGAAATGCCGTTCAAGGACAACGACGACGCGCCTAACCCCACCACCGGTTGGGACGGCAAGCGCTCGAAGCAATTAGCCAAGGACGTACTGACCACATTGGCGGAGATGGCACCGACGCTGCGCTGAAACAAGACACCGCACGACCGGTAGCAGTTCGCGCAGCAAACGGTGGACTCGTGGGAGCGAGCTTGCTCGCGAAGGCAGTGTAAGGTTCAAAGAGATATCCGGGAATTCCGACCTCTTCGCGAGCAAGCTCGCTCCCACATAAATCATCTGAATTAAAGTTTTGTGTTTTGTGAGCGCGAGCCCGCTCTCTAGGCATCACCTGAAACGCTGGCTCGCCAACAAGTTGGCTCCTACCGGAGCGCGTTTCAATCCACGGCCCTAGACCGTTCTCGCCACCTTCCGGCTCGCCAGCGCACGTAAAACCAACCCCGCCAAGGCCATCAGCGCTAACACAATCACCACCGATCCATACGCATTGGTCGTCGCGATCAATCCAAAGCTGTGTGCGCTCAAGCCAGCGATCAGCGCCGGAATGCAGAACGCCAGATAGCTCAGCACATAGAACGTCGACATCAGCCCCGCGCGCTCATGGGCTTTAGCGAGGGGCAGCAGCAAACGCAAGGCGCCCAGAAAGCCCGATCCAAAGCCGATCCCGGCGATCACGGTACCCACGAAGAACAGCCACAGCCAGCCACCATTGACTGCAGCGAGAATCACCGCGACGCCCACCGGCAAAAAGCTCGCCCCGACCCACAGCCCCAGAACCGCAGCCCGCAAACGCAACAGCAGGATGGCCATTGCGCCACTGAGGGTCAGAGAAGCTACCGCCAGCCCACCATTGATGGCCGATGTCGTGCCGGTGGCCGCGGCCAGCAACGAAGGCGTCAATGACAAGAAGAACCCGCCGAGCGACCAGGCGGCAATATCCACCGGCAGCACCAGCAACAATGTGCGCCGGGCCTGCACCGGCACATGCAACGAAGGTTTGAGCGAAGCCCAGACGCCAGGTTGTGGGCTGACGGTCTCGGGGATCAGCCAGATATAAACTGCCTGGGCAACAAATGCCGCCAGCAGCAGGCAATACGCGAGCAATGTCGGGTGCGGTGCCAACTCCACCAACAACCCGGTGCCTAACGCGCCGATCGCCATGCCGAACATGGGTGCGATGCTGTTGACGAGCGGCCCCTGCTTCTCATCGCTATCGAGCAAAGCGGCACCCAGGGCGCTGCCCGCCATACCCGTCGCGACCCCCTGAATAAGCCGCGCGAACAATAACCAGCTGACATCAACGGCTAGAATGAACAGCAACATCGCGACGATTTCCAGCACCAGGGCGACGAAGATCACCGGCCGCCGACCGAGGTAGTCCGACAACGACCCTACTACCAATAGCGCTGCCAGCAAGGTGAAGGCATACATGGCGAAAATCAGCGTCAGCATGGCAGCCGAGAAACCCCAGGCCTGCTGGTACACATGGTAAAGCGGCGTCGGAGCACTGGATGCGGCGAAGAAGCACAAGGTGGTGAAAGCGAGGAATCCCAAATGATTGCGACCCCTGACATTCACATCCGGGTTCTGAAAAGTCAGGGACATGGGTACACTCTCCGATCAGGCTCATTATTAAAGCTAAGGTTTAGCGTTCTGGATTGTGCGAGCTGATTGCGCTTAAAGCAAATACTTTGTGTTAAGGTCCGTCACATGGCTATTAAAGAAGGAATACGCACCGGGGGCCGCAGTGCCCGGGTGCAAGAATCAATTCACAGCGCCGTGCGTGACCTGCTCCTCGAACATGATCGCGGTGCATTGAGCGTTCCCATGATCGCTGCCCGCGCAGGTGTGACGCCGTCCACCATCTATCGCCGCTGGGGCGACCTGACGACGTTGCTGGCGGATGCTGCTGTTGAACGTCTGCGCCCGGATGAACCGATCGATTGCGGCAATTTGCGGGACGACTTGCTGACCTGGACCGAGATGTATCTGGATGAAATGAATTCGGCTCCCGGCCGGGAAATGATGCGCGACGTGGTCGCCAGCAGTGCCACGACCTGCTCCGGCAAATGCATCGGCATCACCCGTGATCAGGTGCAGACCATTATCGACCGTGCCCTGGCCCGAGGCGAAAGCGCTCCGCCCGCGGATGATCTGATCGACATGGTGATTGCCCCGCTGATTTACCGCATCCTGTACGCCGAGGCCGCGCCCAGCCTGGAACGTGTTCATCAGTGGGTAGAGCGTTGCCTGCAGCTCGCCGCCCAACCGTTGAATCGTGACTGAACCATGCATAGCCTCGCAGACCTGCGCGCCGGCAAGCTGGCTGGAATCAAACGGCTCAATCTGTCTTGTGACCTGGATGAGTTCCCCCGTGAAATATTCGACCTGGCCGACTCGCTGGAGACCCTGAACCTCACGGGCAATCGCCTGAAAAGCCTGCCCGACGATCTGCATCGCCTGCATAAGTTGCAGGTGTTGTTCTGCTCCGACAACCAATTCCGTGAACTGCCCGCCTGCATCGGCCGTTGCGAGAATCTGCGGATTGTCGGTTTCAAGGCCAATCAGATCCTTCACGTGCCCGCAGCGGCGCTGCCACCGCAACTGCGCTGGCTGATTCTTACCGACAACCTGATAGAACAGCTGCCCGACGAGCTGGGTAGCTGCCTTTCATTGCAGAAGCTGATGCTGGCCGGAAACCGGCTTCGCGAGCTGCCTGCCAGCCTTGCCGGTTGCCAGCAACTGGAGTTGTTGCGCATTGCCGCCAACCAGTTGACGCACCTGCCCGAATGGCTGCTGAAGCTGCCCTCGCTGGCCTGGCTCGCGTTTGCTGGCAATCCGCTGTGCGCCGTGCAGCGGCCGTTGTCGGGGCGAGAAATTGCATGGCAGCAACTGCTGATTCAACAGCCGTTAGGCGAAGGCGCGTCGGGGATCATTCAGCAAGCGATTTGGGAAGGGCCAGATCAGCCTGCAACTCCAGTGGCCGTCAAACTGTACAAGGGCAGCATCACCAGCGATGGTTCGCCACTCAATGAAATGGCCGCGTGCATCGCCGCTGGCGAGCATCGTCACCTGATCGACGTCCTGGGCCGGATTCCCGACCATCCCCAAGGTCAGGCCGGATTGGTCATGCAGTTGATCGCGCCCCATTTCGTCAATCTGGCCGGGCCGCCGAGCCTGGATTCCTGCACCCGTGATATCTACCCGGTGGATTTGCGATTGCCTTTGTCGGGGGTATCGCGCCTGGCTCAAGGGATCGCTTCGGTCACCGCTCACTTGCATGCCCGGGGCATTGCCCATGGTGATCTGTACGGCCACAACATTCTTTGGGAACCCGAAGGTGACTGTTTGTTGGGAGACTTTGGCGCCGCCTCATTCCATCCTAATGCCGAACAGGCGCAGGCGCTGGAGCGCATCGAAGTCCGGGCTTTCGGGATTTTGCTGGGGGAACTGCTGGAGCGCTGCGATGACCCCGTGCCACTCGAATGGATTGAGCTACAGGCCCGCTGCATTCAACCGGATGTCAGCCAGCGACCTGCGATGAACGAGGTTCAGCAGATCCTGTCGATCTGATTGGTCCTGTAGGCGTTTCCGAAGGCTGCGAAAGCGTTCTCGTGAAAGATTGAATTCGCAGCCTTCGGCAGCTCCAAAAAGATTCGTAACCACCAAATGCGGGAGATTCTATGTTCGTCTGCAATCCCGGCAGGTCCTACGGATCAAATTGACCCGGTGGGAGCGAGCTTGCTCGCGAATAGGCCGGGAAATCCGAAAATATTTCTCGCGGTAGGAATATTGCCTTCGCGAGCAAGCTCGCTCCCACGGGGGCATGGGTGTATGCACGGTTCTGTAGGAGCTGCCGCAGGATGCGAAGTCGGTCTACCTGACACCGGGTTTCGCAGTCTTCGGTAGCTCCTACAGGGAAGCCATTTCTATTCCAGCTTCAGAGCCAAAGCCAAGGCTTTTACCCTGCCAGCCCCACATAAACGTTCTGCACATCATCGTTATTGTCGATGGCTGCAAGGAACGCTTCGACTTCTGCCATTTGCTCTTCGTTCAGGCCATCCACTGTGCTTTTCGGGCGATAGCCCAACTGGGCCGACTGGACGGTAAAACCGAACTCCGGCAGCTTTTTGCACACAGCGTCCATATCGGTGGGCTCGGTCAGAAACAGGGTTGCGCCCTCTTCGCCCGGCTCACAATCCTGAGCGCCAGCTTCAATAGCCGCTTCGTCCGGATCGGCGTCGGGGTTGATGGGCACGGCTTCGATCATGCCTTGATAGTTGAAATCCCAGGACACCGAACCCGCTGCGCCCAGCTGGCCTTTACGGAACAGCACACGGATTTCCGAGACGGTGCGGTTGATGTTATCGGTCAGGCATTCGACGATCACAGGTACCCGGTGCGGGGCGAAGCCTTCGTAAGTCAGGCGCTCGAAGGTGACGTTTTCGCCCAGCAAGCCTGCGCCCTTCTTGATCGCGCGTTCCAGGGTTTCCCGGGGCATCGATGCCTTTTTCGCCTGCTCGACGACCAGTCTCAGACGCGGGTTCATGTCCGGATCTGCGCCGGCACGTGCAGCGATCATGATTTCCTTGGACAGCTTGCCGAAGATACGACCCTTGGCGTTGGATGCTGCTTCTTTATGCTTGACCTTCCACTGTGCGCCCATACTTGCTCTCTTTATATCCAATTGCGCTTCGCCCACGACCAGGGTGCCAGACACGGCCCACAGCGAACGGGGCGAAGCGGTAAAAATAAGGCATGTCAGTATCAATGGATGACATGCGGCGCATTTTATACGTGATGGCGGCAGATGAAACCCCTTTGAGCCTCGTTCTCAACTTGTATGACGTGTAATGCCTTACACCGCAATTAGCGACTTCGCCCTTTCATGTGTAGTCCTTTTCCGAAAAAGCCTGTAGCGATGCCTATCCACCTTCGCTTTTCGTACCCTCTGCCCCCTTATTTTTTGAGGTAGAGCGATGTGATGTCCGAAGACCAACAATTTTCCATGACCCTGACTATTGACGGTAACGAGATCGACCTGGCTGTCGTGAGCGTCAGAGGTCGAGAGAGACTCAACGAAACCTATTGTTTCAACGTCGATCTGGTCAGCAGCGAAGTCAATCTGCAATCGGCAGCGCTTGAAGGCCACTGTGCCTGGCTGGCCTTCGGCGCCAACCGCGGGGTGCACGGCAAGCTGCGCAACATCGCCCGCCGCTATGCCGGAGCAAACCTCAGTCTGTACCGGATGGAGCTGCGCCCACGCCTGCTGGATCTGCGTCAGGGTAAGAAGCGGCGGATACTCCACGAGCTGAGCGTGCCGCAGATTATCGAGCTGCTGCTCACCGAAAACGGCATGAACTCGACCGACTACCGATTCGACCAGATGGTCGGTGTCTATCCGCCGCGCCCAATCTGCGTACAGCATGAGGAGACCGATCTTCATCTGCTGCAAAGGCTCTGCGAGGAAGAAGGTATCCACTTTCGCTTCGAGCACTGCCCTACCCACCATTGCTTGATTTTTGCCGACGACCCGGCAAGTTTCGCGCAAAGGTTGCTACCCATGCGTTTCCATCTGAGCGATCCGAATGTCATCGCACTGCGGTCCATTTCCCACATGGCCGAGCACTGGCGGATTCATCCGGCGTCGACCCAGCCAGGCCTTTATCGCCATGACCGCACTGCGGCGCCACAGTCTTATGTGGACAGTGCCGAAACCGAAGCGCTGAACGAGCGATTCGAAGCCAGAAGTACCTCGCAGTTGCCGAGCGAGGCGGATCTCCATGAACGGCAGACAAGCGCTCGTCAACTGGAGCGACAACGTTGCGAACGGCGGGTCGTGCTGGGTCGAAGCGATGACTATGCCATCGGTGCCA
>Ga0247807_10001635_pt1 | contig 12934 bp, 14 predicted proteins | sample UWRJL074202C1_FD_179931 | JGI IMG/M metagenome (GOLD analysis project Ga0247807, IMG submission 179931) | Plant litter microbial communities from Arlington Agricultural Research Station in Wisconsin, United States - UWRJ-L074-202C-1 | ecosystem: Environmental > Terrestrial > Plant litter >...
TAGACCTTGGAAGAGGCGGAGATGTTTGTCGTTTCTTGTGTACCAGGACACTGTAATAATGCTATACCAGGTCAAGTCACAAGTAGTACAAATGTGTAACATCCTAGATCTCAATGATAATAGCATTGAATTGATGCTGTTTTCAAGTGCCTATAGCTCGTCAGCCTCTTCGCGCAAAAGCGTATAAAACATTCTTCCCTCAAATTCTGTACACAATACTTTCGGCAAGAGCAGCGGTATAACTACCTAACCTAAAAGCCATGCCGGCTCATTCATATTCCTTTATCATTTCTACATCTCCCGCGCAGGCTTCAGATCTCTAGCACTTTCAACTTCTTCTTACCGTCCTGAGAAAAAAAGATATGCAAAGGTAATGTATATCAACCACACGCTAAATAACTTGAACCATAAATTTCACATGGGAGAAAGAAAAAAAAGGAGCCTGCTCAATCCTTGAAACAGAGCATGCAGTCTCTTCCTGGTAGGTTTAAGAAAGGAAAACTGCATCTAACATTAATACAAGTTAAAAAGCGGTGAGGGCTTCCCACATTTCCCAAACGTGTGGCTTCCCTCTCCTTCTTTTTTGGATTTGACCGTTTTGGATTTTGGGGGTTCTCGGGGCGGCTTAAGGATGAAAAGCATGGGAAAAGATAACGTTGCCGATTGGAGGTGGGCTTGTGGAAATCAGCTCCTCTCCTGCAATAAATGCTATTACCTAGCAAGGTTACCTGGGTAAGGTTCTGTAGACTGTGAATGAGGCTGGGATGGAATAGAAGTGGTTCGTGGATGTATGTTGTGTATGCTGATTATGCAGCAGATGGGTTTTTTCTTTTTTGGAAGGGAAGGGATGGGATGGGATGGGGAGTTACTGGGGACAAAATGGCAGCCTCCCCCCTTTTGCTAGGCATAGTTTCTCTCTTAGAACAGTGATACATACCTCCTTGTTCCTCGATGGCTGGTAGAAACTATAATAAGATACTGTACTGTGAAAGATGGGTGATTTCAAAGTATATTCGAGATAAAGGCTACGATATCAATTCACTTTCCATTTGTTGTATCCTTGTATAAAAGCCATGTATTATTTCGTCGATCCCATAGAACATCCCAGGTATCAAAGCAGTTAAACCTGCTCCCTTGAGACCCGGACCCACACTACTGCTCCTTTCTCATCTTCAAAAGTCGCTAGATCTTATCATTGCCTCGCAACCTCCCACCGGCGCAAGTCCAAAGAACAAAACCCGAGTCAAGTCACGCATCGTCAAATCCCCTCCCTCATCCCCACCTTTCATTTCTATTGCTGTCCGGTTTTACGCCTGCAAGATATGGCAGCAGCAAGAAAGGTAGGTGTTTCGACCGCCAAACACCCGTGTGACTTCTCGGCCGCGGACGTGTTTGCAGACCGGGCATGCTAGGTAGACGGGGTCATAGAGATGTTCGCAATCTAGACCACTTTTAGCCAGGGAACTTTAACGGATCAAAATCTTTGAGGGCATAGGTAGGTAGGTAAGGGAGTTCTTCGTATACATACCGCAGCATTTGTAGTAGTTCTCGTATATGTAAGGCATCTTTGAGGGTGGATATGAACTTGGGTTTGTAGCTGTATGACTGTTGCTCAGGCGGGGAGATTATGCTTTTGATCTAGGAAGATTTGCTTGAGACTGAGTTATATAAGATTGACTTGTGTCACTTTGATGATGTTTGAAGCGGGAGCCTTGAAGGTTGGTTTCTGATTGATGAAGGTAATGGAACGGAGGCAAGCTTTATATGGACATCAAGGGACCAGAAGCTCAATTGTTATTCAGACGTGGCTGAGTTGTGTGAAATGAAGCATTGTTGAACAATTCAGTGAAATTGAATCTAGAATGTCAAAGAGAGACACAAAACTGCTGAATCACAAAGCTTGAATCAACGCTCGCCTGTCAGAGGGTCTTTGGTTCGTGACTGTGTAATTTTGGTGAACTCTCAGAGAGAGCATTTTGCGGAGCCGAACGAATACATGCTCATCAGGATTTCTAAGTCGAAACAGCCTTTTTAAGGCTATATATTCAAGGCTCATTTGTACCTGCTGTAGCGCTGTCGTCAAAAGAAAAATCTTGTTCGTGCAAGACTCCATTATTGATCCCTCACAGGAAAAGATAGATGCCAAAACCAGCCATATCGGCATGGTTTAAAAAAGAGACACGCCACAAGGAGAGCCTCCTTGTTAACGCCTGTTCATATACCACATCCCCGTTGACGTGGGCCGCCAAGGTTCACGATCATGCAAAAAGTTTAATTTTGGCGGATAGCCCCTTTATTTAGCGAAGGTGGAGCCCCAGAAAATATATCTGATGAGTTGTGACAGGGAGCTATTGTGGCTTGGTTTTGGTTTGATATCAAGGTTCTGTGGGAATACAAAGAATCCGCCCTAGGAAAGAAGAAACCCTTTCATGATACTCTTAGAGATACAGTAATTGTATACAAATGTACTTAAACAAGGATTAAAATATCTAACCCGTTGTGAGTTGAAACAGGTTGACAAACTCCACGCATCGAAATCCTATAGCTGCCTGGCTCGTAACCAACATTCGTAGAGCAGCCATCCCGTCAGAACCATCAATTGCCGAAACGCAACCAGAACAAGCCAGATCGGAAGCAAGATAAATCTCAGCAGGTCCAAAACAAGCTTCCTGAAACTGAATATCCGAGGCATGATGACTGAAACAGGCGGCTTGTAAAGTAAATTAAGCCCATATACTACTTCCTGCTTCGGATATTCCCAAAGAAGGAACGATAACACTTTAAATATTGTCGAAATGAGAAGCCATATGGTTTTTGCCACCAAGTAAACGACGAATATCATAGGGATTAGGAACTTGTTGTCAGTGGTATTTTGTGAACTTTTGAGTGTCTCGAGGAAAAACTGGCGAATTTGGAGCGCAGTCCAACACGTTAATTCCCAGAGTTTATCGGCAGCACGGTATAGATCTTCAACAGCTGTAGAGCGTTTATCATCTTTTTCGGAGTGTTTGAAATGCCTTTCAGCTCCATGTGCTGAATATTTCTGGATTGCAATCGCGGCGAGCAGCGTGACGAGCAATACAACAATAATGACGATGAAGTACGAGACGAGGTTAGCCTCGTCCGGCAAAGCCTTCATACTGTAAATTGACTGAAGATTAAAAAGTCAGCGAGTATACCAGGTGGCAAAGATAGGCTCTTAGAGTTTAACAAGAAACCTATGGCAATATTACGTACCGAAACTGTGCTAATTGGAAGGTAGGCAATGGTTACGTAGGTCAGAGTCTTTATTCGGTCACCTTGCATGACTGCGATCCTACTTTCTAACAGTGCTGTTGCTCCATGGAGCTGTTACCATAGTCAGTAAGCAAGCTAGAATTTATGGCTCAGAAGGACATACTGCATCTCTCTAAAACTTGGATTAGCGATGGAACCGGCGAAGTCATGATTGATGACAAAGTAAAAGACTTACAAGCTCTCTGACTTGTTCTCGTAATGAGTCAACTTCCATCTGGATATTATCTAGCTCCGCGATCTCTTCTCTCAATCTCAAGCTCCAATGTTCTATGCCATGTTGTTCGCATACATGTGCTTTTCCCCGGAGAACAGGTAGGCGGTTCGTTGTAAAATCTTGTAAAAACTTAAGATTGGCTTGGATTGAAGCCCGTGTCTCATGACAGGTTTTGATAATCCAATGATACATCCTTGATTTGCTGAATTGTTGATCATCAAACAGACTATCATCATCTGAAGCCCGAAGCTTCTCCTTCAACTCGTGGACTATGGGATGAATATTCACTCTTTGAGATATCACCGTGCTGCAAATCCCCCGAACAAACTGGGCAATGGGCGTTTGGAATTCCAATGGCTCCAGGTTGGATGTAGATGCCATGCGCCATGATCCATTCACTATGATGACACTCCATAGTCCTTCAGGGTCACTCAACAGACGATGTTCCTCTTCTCGATTTGGCTGTACTTGAGGAATGGTGATGGTGAGTAGTACTGAGGATGAAGCTTTAAACAAGTACTGTTGATTTTCTTCCGAGCTAGCCTCGCTCTTGGGCTCGAAACGGCCAACAAGACTTCTATCAATAACGCCAGAGGCAGCACTCAGAGAAGAATGAGCGCAAAGCAAGAGGTGGGAAAGATGAAATGACAACGTTATTCGTTTGTAGCATCTCTGCAGCTATACGATTTGTCAAATGCCGTCTCCAAACCGAGCTCTAGATATGGCTGAGGGAGTTTACTCACAGAGTCGGAAGGTGACAATGCCTGAAATAAGGAGGGCTCTTTGTAAGCAGTCTCAAGCAATACGTGTCGTTGAATGAAGGCTCGAATGAAAGTGAATTCTTCATTAGCAAGACGAAGACAAAACAACTGAAGCAAGAGTAGACTAGAGCGCTGGAAATCATTGATATGTTCTTTAGTTTCTCTACGCTGGATTAACGACTTGAAATTTTACTGGTTAATAACGGAGCTTACACCACCCGACCTTGCGACGAACTCGGCACTCCAACTGTCGAATCAAGAGACTTGGTATTGCTCACCTTATGATCAATATTTAGTAAGCTTGCTACTTCTCAATAACGAGTCACTTACCACGTTTAAAGATACCGGGAAGAGCTGGTGAACAGCACTCGAGGTGTGTTTCGGGGGTACTTGTCTAACTATCACATCATTGACGGTTTTGGTTTCTTGTACGACACTAAAGTTGACCAGATAGTCCGCTTTAGCAAGCTGACGCCGTGAGAGCTCGTTCCTAGAAAACGTGGCAAGCCTTTTGACAAGATCAGGGTAGATATCTTCGTCCCAATCATGGATATCCTTGTGGGTCGCTAGATCGTTGGTGATCTCGGAAAGTGTTTTCTGAATACTACTATTGCCGCTATAGTGAAAAATGATGCTTGACATGCTTACTCGACCTGCGACATTGCATCTAGAATGGCCGAAGAATGCCGAAAGGTGCAGACTTCAGTCTAATACTAGAAATCAACTGGTGTACGACAGAAATGCAGAAAACACAGCCTGGTTTTCTAGCTGTTTCTGGCTAGGTACCTAGCTCTCTTTAAGTGCGATACTTTAAATGTATTTGAGATGCTTGGAGATTGCTCATGGAAGCGGAATCGCACGGACGGGACGGGACAGAACGAATCCTGAATGTGGCGGTGTACAGTGAAGGGGCCCCAATTGGGGGTAGCACCAATAAAATTGGTCTTCTTCTGTTTTTCAATGTAACTCTGAGGCTGCTAGGAGCCTGATCTCAAGAGAATTCTAACCGTCCCTCAAAAATGTCGGTGTGCGGTTTTCCATACCTAGCGAAGTCGGCACTGTATCTTACTTTGTGTTGTAGATATCTTCTGCTATCGACAAGTCATAGCTTGGCTCTTGTTGCAATCGCGAGGTTACGAGTGGCATAAGCTGCTAATGATTCCGTTGTAATCAAAACTACGTGCGGCAAGCTGGGCGTGCAAACCATTTCAGGGTCAGGCTCTACCACGGACTATGGAGTACTTAGTCTACTACTTTTTCTTCCTGAAGAAATTGGAGTATAGATCGCATATAGATAGACTAATAACAGCATCTCTCCAAGATAATCCTATGCCAAAGGTTTTTACAATGTGCAAGACAATATTATAAATAGGCTTAGTGATTTCAGGTCCAATTCAGATTGATTTTTAGCATAGCTGGGAAATTTGGGCCTAAAAGAGTGCTCAGGGCAAGTCTAGCATAGTTCAATAATCATTTATTCATAACATAAATCTAAAAGCTGTTTTATGCTTTACTGGATTGTGGCCTTCTCCTATCTTGCCATACCCATCTCCATCTACTGCCTTATTCAACCTTGCCAAATATATCCTCAAGATTGCTGCCAGGATAGCCACAATAGTCATACTTATAGCACACGCACACATGCCACTCGTGTAAAGAGGGGCGTCACTTTCAGGATATAATGTTACTCCTAACAACGGGCCGAATTGCCCAATAGTTTGTAACATGGCAAATCCAGCCCCTTGCTTGCTCTCGGAGTCTTGGTTATTGATAGTCCACGTAATGATAATCGTTATCACGCAAAAGAAGCCTATGGCTGCTGGATAAATTCCGGCGTATCTGAACCATGTACTCCACCCCCGCACACCGGCCAGAGCTATAAAGCTATATCCAGATGCAGACAGAAGACTGTGAAAGATTACAAAGTAAGCGCGGTTTTGCCAGCGATCTGAGAGATATGCGGTTAAGATTACGGCGAAGAATGACAACAGATATGGAGGAGCAGCCAAGGCCTGCGACATTACGACGCTGTGTTTCATTTCGTGTATAATATTGGGAAGGAATGCAGGTAATGAAGAGAATGCCATATTCGCACAGAATAGCATGATTGCTGTGAGCCAACTCTTGGGATCTGTAATGGTTTCTATCATGTGTCGAACATTAAGTCCCTTGGAGGGCTCAGTCGTATGATGATCTTTCCTTAGTCGAAGTCGAGCGACCTTCTTTTCGCGGCGGGTGAGGTAAGTTGCAGTGGATGGCGAGTCTGGTATTATGCGCCATGCCACAACCGCTACAAGAACCGATGGGAATCCCTCCAAGAGAAAAAGTAAACGCCATGGAGCTATAGGACAATATCTTGCTACTTCGATGATTACCCAAGCAAGACTACTGGCGAAAGCTGTGGCTAGAGGCGCTGCTGATATAAAGTATCCCGTTCGAAGAGCGAGTTCTTCACGTTTGAAGAAGAACGAGAGGTAAAATGGAATTCCCGTGAAACCTGCTTCGCCAATCCCAAGGAGAATTCGAAGGACCATAAGGCCAGGAAAAGATGTTACAACAGATTGGAGTGAGGCGACTATTCCCCAGGATAGCACAATTGCAGTGACGTATATATGCGCCGGTATTATCTTCCACAATATGCTCATCCATTCAAAACTGATATAGGCAAAATAGAAGCCTTCTAGCACCCATTCGTATTTCTTGGTGTCAAGGTCGAGGTCGAGATCAAGACCAGCAATTTTGGCATTTCCAATGTCTATATAAATTAGTTTGAAACTATCCGCGGAGAGAGGCCTTACTAGACCTATCCAAGAAGCTCAGCATGTAGAGTAATGCCACGAAAAACACTAGCTTCCTATCAAACTTCTTGACGACCGCACGCTCTTCATCCGGCGTATACAGCTGGTATGAATGCGTTGTTGATACGCTGGCTCTGCGTTCATGCCAACCTCCATAATCGATATCATCCTCCTCCCCGTCCTCCTCTTCATCCTCTAATGCCTTCTCCGAGTCCCTGTCGCGTCGTTGGAGCTTGAAACTTTCGCCAGGCTCACCTGCATTGAAATCTGAGTCGTCAGAATCGTATTGAGGGGTTAGCCTCGGATTTGACGTGGAGCTGGAGTCAGCGCTCGGTGTTTCGTCTGATGTCCTGGGTGGAACGATGTAGCTGGCAGGAGAAGCCATTATGTCGTAGCAGATTCAAACCAAGGGTTTAATTGTACAGAACGGCACTTGTATGTCGTCTCGATCGCTCGAGGACAAGCATTGCTTCCCCGTTGCTCGATGCTCGACGGTGATGTCGTCGCACGCGTCTGCTCTTATTAGATGCGGAGACCCTCTCATGTTACGTAAGAGCATACAGCAGCACGTTGAGCTACATAGACCACGACTAAACCGTTCATTGAATACTTGATTAAATTTCGACCTAATTTCTATTAAACTAATATTATTAACACTAAGCAACTTTTTTGGTGATTTTACAACTAACAAGATAGCTTGATACGACATACTTCTTACAGTTTCATTGTAGTCCCTTGAACAAATGGTCATAGTCATCTACCCCAGGATTGTGGATCCTCGCTAAAAAGGCGGTACCGAAGTACCCCTATTTATGCCAGTCTGATTCGTAGTGGACAAAATACCCCGAACACAAAATGGCACTCAGCTATTATATAACTCTGTCCTATTGAAATTTGACTGTATCTGAGTTCTGACTATTCTAAGCATAGGGTAGGAAGGATTGACACCTATTCTATATCCATTCATATTATAACTTATTTTTAACTTCTAGCAGAGGCATCGTACACGTTTAATGCCTTCCCTTATAAGTTCAGAAGACTAGCTTTCTCCATACATTCAGCTAGCCAGTCCAAATTCATAAATGCAGTTACCTCGCCTGGATCTAAAAGATGAAACTGGAGTCGACTTGAATCTTTGATAGGAATAGAGCGAGCCCTTCCTTCTGTTTATCACTATCCCGTCTCGCCAATAAATGCGCTACATAACATACAGACTCTGTGCAAGCCACCAGCAAGAGCAAGCTCAGTACGTTAGAGTGACAATCTTCCCTTCCCACTCCTCCCCGCTTCCCTCGAAGCACTCTTTGAAAATCCAATTGCCAACATCTTCCCTATCAATTGCGTACCCAACCACATTCTTACCAATCTGCCCATCGTTCGGGTTATCAACTCCAACTCGGACTGACGCAATACCCTTTGCTTTTCCATCAAGCAGCCAACTGGGTCTGACCAGTACCCATTTCCTCCCACTAGCACAAACAAGTTTCTCCATCTTCATCTTATCTTCATGGGGTATTTTGAGCATCCAGTGATAGAGCGGCATCATGGCAATGGGTATATCTCGAACCTTAGTTGAAATGCCAGTGCTACTTATGAGTACCAGTCGTGGCCCCCCTAGCTTTGATTTAATTGCACCGTCCTTGTCCAACTCATCTAGGGCAGTTAGAATGTTTCGGGCAGTGTCCTCGCAGACATTTGGCTGTTCAGATGTAAATCCCAGACCCTTCATTTTCATCGCCATGCCAATCCCGGATAGAATCATATCGACAACTTGTCCATCTGAGATGAGCGCTTGTTTGATAGCTGAAACAGAAGAGATGTCGCCTTGTACTATGTGCAAGTTGTTCGGATATTGGGCTGCAATATCAGACAGCTTGGAAGGAGTGCGGACAAGTACATTAACTTTGTTGCCAGCTGCGAGGGCTTGGTGGAGAACTGCCTTACAGCAACCTCCAATCCCAAATATCGCCAAAGTCTTCTCTTGGGAAACGCTCATTGTGCTTGTTATATAAATAGTGTGTCACTTAAATTATTCAAACAATCAAGTGTAGAATATCTGGTGAAAAAAAGAGTACTATAAGTTATAAAGTTTCGAGATAGCGGAGTATATATAAGTATGAGATGTCAGATAGAATCTACCCATATTTCTTACGTCTGAAGCTTCGATGTGGCTGATAACTACGGCTCATTTCTAACGTGCGTAAGTTTTGTAGGCTCGGGTTAACAATTGATACCTCAACGTTTTAGTGGACGATTGAAGCACAACGCATGTAAGCAACAAGTCTGCAACGCCATCCACGTATTAGCCTCATGCTATTTTCGATTGCAGACTACATATTAAAATCTATTTGTTCGTCTTGGCAAGTGAGCCGTCTAGGTTGCAATTCTTACCATTCACCGCTGAATGAAGCGAATTTCCATTCTCTTGAAGTTTTGAGTTGGAGATTAAGGAGCTGTCATGTTTATGCTTTGACTGGTTACACAGCATCAGAAAATTTCAGCTGAAAAGTAGAACTTATGTCAGAAGGAGATGTTCGGGAAACTTGAAAACTGCGCCTCAACCGTGCCTCTGGATACAGAAAACTCGAAGCGCTCACGTTATACGACCTCAACTTTAATCTCTACTTGTTGTGGTAGTCGTTGCTTCTAGGATATGGCTGCTTGTCATGTTATGATGAGGCTAAAAAGTCCAGGGATATGCCTGTATTCGACACGTTCCACAAGGAAGAAAAGAGCACGGCGATCTTCATATAGATGTTGAGAACAAAATTGCTTCCCAAAGGAATATCTATGTTGTAAGGCTTACAAAAGAAATGTAAACCAAGATAAACTTCTTGGAAGACAAGAGTGGTGACGCAGCCAAGAATAGAAAGTAGAGTGAACGTCCAATTGTTCGCTTTGAGTTACCGAGCAAAGCCGAGAGTATAGAGCCAGTATGCGATATTGTCTATAACTTCCATACATAATGGCTAGGGTAAATGCTCTGCTAGGAAGAACATTGTAGAGAACAGACTCATCTGTAAAGTGGCAACTAGTCAAGTGTGTAGTAATCAGCTAGACTATAGTATTTCACAGTAAGAGTCTTTGCGACAAGGTCATACCTAACAAGTTAATAGCTCTTAAACTTGTTGGCCTAAATCAAGCATCCTGCAGATATTGATGTCTCGCGGAGTCTGAGACGGTGGTTGGCAAAATCGAAATTTCAATATATGCTAGTCACTATTGCTAAAAACAATTATCGTGTTAGCCCGGGCAGTTTCATTAGTTTTAAACAGGTATGTGATCTTTTGCACAAGCTAAATAGCTACTTGCCTAGCATTGGTAATGGCATTGGCATTCTTTGTTCTAAACTATACGAGGCAAATTGATGAACTAGAGCTCCTCATCCGCCTTAGTTGAAAAGAGAAGCACACGTTTCCAAAGGTAAGTGATGTACGATGATTGATACAACTAATTACGGACTGTCAACATCCCAGATGAATAATTAATCCAAATAGTTTGCGATCTTTTACTTAATCAAAATCATCTAAACTTGCAAAGTAATTGCATATGCTGTGTTGTTGCCGTAACCGACGCCATCGTCCCGAATCTCCAGGTTTGACAGGGGCCACATGCCTTCCATGTGTATGCTTGGCAAAACTCAATATATGCTCCTAGTTCAAAGCCAATATTCCCCTCACATTTCCAACTTATCGCTCCCATACATACCTACAGTGCAAATATATCAAAGGGCCGAATAATTTGGCGGCGTATCAACATAATAGACCATATCTGCAGCTGGGCTGAAGCTGACCAATGGCGGCTCAAGATTCAAGTGCAGGAGCTGGCGTTCCAAGTGCAGGAGGTGGTTCGACGTCAAATACCGCAACAAGAGTATCAGTCGAAATGGAGAATCTGACTACGTCGAACAAGACGACCGACACCTCGCAAGGGCAAGGGCTCCTGAACGATGTGTCAATTCCCCATACTTCGCCCATGACCTCCGATTTTCCCGCGACGACGAGTACTGGCGAGAGATTAGGAGAATCGCATCATACGACACCACCAGTCGAGACAGCCGAAACCTCCCCCTCAAGTGAAGCGGCAATCAGCGCAGATACAGAGACCACGCCCGTAGTTGCTGCCGATGGCGGGCCTGTTCTTATCATAACCCTTCTCCTCCCTACTGGCGCACGACATCCATACAAGATCGACGAGAAATACCTTACAAAGCGCAATGTTAATGTGCCGGAAGTGACGGAGAGCGGAAAGAAGGATCCATTCAGCATCAGCGTGTATACTTTGAAGGAGTTGATATTACGGGAGTGGCGTGAGGAATGGGAAGCAGCACCAAGCAGTCCAAGCAGCATAAGACTGATCTACTTTGGGCGATTATTAGACGATAAAACCGCTTTGAAAGGTGAGAACCGCAAGCTCGCGGCATATTTCCTGTGTATCTGCTAACAAATGTGCCTATAGAATGTAGATTCAACGCTGAGGCGGCAAACGTTGTTCATATGACTGTTCGACCTCAAGAAATCGTCGATGAGGAGGAGGCAACAAAAAATAAAGCATCCAGTAGAAATGGGGAGGCCAGTGAGAGTACAGCGGGTTGTCGCTGCGTCATTCTGTAGATTGGAGGTCTCTTCCCTTTCATATCGAGCATAACTGCCCGCATATCCCAAGAGACGTAGTGTCTAGTGGGCTTCCATTACGAAATCAGCGGGTTGGCGTTTAAAGGTCTTATGTGTTGTTTCAGCGGTAATTGCATTTGTCCCATGGGCATGAGTTGGTTGAATATGGATAGTGTATAGTTAGGAGCATAGGACAGGGTAATTGTTTGTCCCTAGCGGTAAACTGGATAGAATCTGAGTTCTTTTCCAGCAATCTCCAAAGACAAGCTCTTTCTCGTTTTTTTGATACCTTGCGAGACATTGAAGTAAATATCTGAGCGCCGACTTCTTAGAGAATGGAATATGGTTGCAAATCGTAATCTCAAATTGATCGTCAAAGAATCTATTCTTGGACGTTGGTTAATCATCCCCATTTAGATATTATTATATTAGCCATATGCATATTTGATATGATGCAGTGTTCAAAAGAACAAGGCTAACGTCTATTTTGGTAGGATTAGCCTACCATTCCCTACATGTTAACTTGGAAACTGCTCTAGACGACCAATGCGTTGCATATACAGGCTGTATAATACAAATTGACAAAGTATGCCTAGCCTGCGTTTGGCTTAATGTGTAAGTCTCAGCTCTGCTCTGTTAGAGAGAGAAAGAGAGAATTTCATATTACCCTTCTAGACTCGTGTCCATGGGGAGTGAGAGTCTATCTTAATACAATGTGCTTGCTTGCTCGCTCGCTTGTTTATTTGTTTGTTTGTTAGTTTGTTTAGTTGCTCCCAGATCCATTGTGTACTACTACCAAGAAATAAACGTTCTATGCATAGCCTGCTAGGCAATCTCTGAGAACTTCTTATTGGGTAGTATAAAGCCATAGCTCTGCTATAGTTAAAACCATATGTCCAATAGATGATCTATCTTTCAATACTTCAAAGAGAAAGAAGACATCTAAAAAGGAGATTTTATGTTAGTGAGAAATAGAAAAAGACTACTTGAGATTTTTTTCGTTTCAAGATTCCTGAACAAAATGCAGGAACAAATACTAGCAAGCCAGTTACATTCATCTCTTACGTACAAATCACCGAGACCTGTAACCTTCGATACCACTGACTTTGAGATCGTAGCCTTAGTCAGATCATGTTTTCTTATAATCTTCATTTGCTGTATAGGAGGTTGAGCAGGACAAATTACCAAATCGAGAATGAAACCGAGGGAAATACAAACTTAGGTCCATTTTGATATCACTTCATATAAAAT
>Ga0247807_10001638_pt1 | contig 12933 bp, 10 predicted proteins | sample UWRJL074202C1_FD_179931 | JGI IMG/M metagenome (GOLD analysis project Ga0247807, IMG submission 179931) | Plant litter microbial communities from Arlington Agricultural Research Station in Wisconsin, United States - UWRJ-L074-202C-1 | ecosystem: Environmental > Terrestrial > Plant litter >...
TGCTCAATTTCATTATAAAGAAGAACAATTAACTCATTTTGCTCATTGATAATTTCAATATCATCATCTGTCAGATGCTCAGCTATTTTAAGATGATGCTTCTCAATATTTTTTTGTCTGTTGACATAGTTCAGAGAGGCATTAACCACACTTCTGTACAAATAAGCTTTTACTGAATTCACATAGAGCAACAGTCTTTTATCTTCCCATATTTTCAGGAACATATCCTGTACAATTTCTTCAGCGACATGCATATTCTTCACATACCGGTCAGATACCAGGATTAACTTTTGAAAATTATTAGAATAAAAAACAGTAAATGCACCTTTGTCATCATCCTCTATAAGATGAAGTAAATCCTCCCCTGTAACTATACTGTCTGTTGTCTTATTAACCTTCATTAAACTCCTTAACCCCCTAAAAATTCCCAGAAAAAGTAATATGCGCCTACGCTTCTAAAATCTAAAATAGCATTTAGCAATCACTCTTGGGCAATAATTATTAATAATATGAGTTATTAAAAAGTTTTATTTGAAAAACCCACTTACTTTTAGTAGAACAAGTATAAGATAATCGGGAAAGTTAAGCAGACTCCTGGTCTGCCAAACAAAAAGGCCATGTTATTTTCATGCTTTTAATTCTTCAAAGAATAAATACAGCAAGAAAACAACATAGCCTTTTAGTGCTTTTTAAGCAAGCAATTTATTTTTGATACTTTCCGAACAAGGCAACAGCCAGGTCCGGGTAATCTGAAATAATTCCATCCACATGAAGCGCTGCCATTTTTTTCAAAGAAGGTTCATCATTTACAGTCCATGGCAATACCTTTACCTTTAGCTGATGAGCTTCGTTTACAAAAGCAGCATCTAACATCAGATAATACGGACTGATGGTATCAGGAGTAAAACCAAGCCTGCTCAGATTAACTGTAAAATTATCTTTATTGGCAACCAGGTAAGAAAGCTTCTGTTCAGGATTTGTTTGATGCAATACAACTAAAGGCCGGGTATCGAATGATTGTATAACAGCTCTTTTAGTAATGCTTTTGCTTTTAAGCACATCCATCACCAGTTTAGCAAAAACTTCCGGTTCCGGATGAGCAGTACCATCCCCTGCTGCTGAACTTTTGATTTCTATATTATAAAATACAGGCTTTAACTTATGGATCTTAACATAAGATTCAACACTATCAATCAATACTGATAATAGCGGTTTTACTGTTTTTATTTTCTGTTGTTTAGGAAATGACACATTTACCTTCGTACCACCATCATAACTTTTAATCAGTTCATAAGGCATTTCATAGAGCAAAAGTGTTTTTTCTTCTTCTTTACTAATCGAAGATCCATCAGGCTTTAGCATAAAATCGGCAGACATAAACAGATCGTGAGAAACAACAACCTGTTTATCCTTAGAAATCACACAATCCAGTTCCAGTGTTCTTACCCCAAGATCTATGGCATGCAGCATCGCAGCAATAGAATTCTCCGGCATAATCCCTCTTCCACCGCGATGTGCCTCCACATCCAGTTTTTGCTGAGACTTTGCTGCTGTAATAGAAAAACAGCAGATCATTACAAATAGATATTTCATATATTATTGATTAAAAACTATAACGAAGTCCAATCTGACATTGATAAGGATTACCTGAAGGCTTAACCACACCAGCACCATTCACTCTGTAAACAAAGTTATTAGTTGTTTTATCAAATCCATCAACAGCAGGTGTAGTTGTTGTTTTAGGAATACCAATCGAGTACAAGGCCTGATTACCAAGCGATTCGTTCACACCCCATTTCTTGTTCAATAAATTGGCTACGTTAAAAATATCACCAGACAATTCTAAAGTATGTGTTTTATACAATTTAAATTTCTTGGTTATCCTCAAATCAAAGATTCCATAAAAACTGTTAATCCCGCCATTTCTTTCTGCCATTTGCCCGGAGTATTTCAGAATATAATCTTTCACACTCTGACTTGCATTTGGATTGTCTAAAACTGCCTGCAAACCAGCGCGCACATTTTGAGCAACCGCCGGATTGTTTCTGTCAAAGATGAAAGCCAGGTCATTACTTGCAACAAAATCACCATTCGTATTACCACCTGATAATAATGTATAACGTGTACCACCAATACCTGAATAGCGAAGACCAACACCAATTCCATGAAAGGTTGGTAAAGTTCCATACACTACAATTTTGTGGCGGAACTGATTATCCGAAGCAGTCATTTTGCTTAAATTACGCGGATCATCTTTTACCGGTAGAGATAAAGTTGCACTATTAGCTACGTTACCATTGTAAGAGGTATTATCCCTGGCATCATTCCAGGTATAACTGAATGAAATTGCGCCATCTTTAAAGTACTGATAGCTACCATCAATGACTACGGCAAACTGATTGACTTTACCCTTACTGTTTAATTCCATTACACGGCCTAATTTGTCACTGATACGGCCCTGCAGCCAATCAGGAGAACTATTCTGAATAGTTCCTGCCGGTACATAAACCCCGCGATTATCTTCATTTGATAAACGGAAATAAGGATTAGCAACCATATTGCGGTCTACATACATATAATTGTGCCTTCCTAAAGTCATGTAACCAGTAATACCCACTTTTAAACGGTCAGTAATAAAGCGGCTATAAGATACATTGGCCTTATAAACCACAGGAACCTGCGCGTCATTTGCATTCGCATTGATCGTCATTAGTTTATTCACACCAGCCTGACCAAACAGATCCTGTCCCGGGGCACTGCCAGGATTTGCACGATAACCAGGAAAATCTGGTCTCGGTACACCTGCCCCTCTTACATCAATCGAAGCCAGGTGATTTCCGTCAAACACCATATTATTGATTGTTGCATAGTTGTTAATGTCTGAAGCGAAAATACCCGCACCAAAACGAATAAAATCCTGATGTTTATCATTCACATCCCAGTTAAACTGGACACGCGGCTGAACCTGAAGCGTAGAAAGTGAATTATCAGTTCTTAAACCCAGTTCATCAAATACCAGCTGATTAAATTTTCCTTTAGGATAGCTGCTGTAATCCAGACGTAAACCTGCCACCATATCCAGTCCTAAAGCAAGTTTCGTTTGCATCTGACCATAAATTGCAGAATTATAAATTCCTTGTTTTACACTAGGATCGGCTAGTAAAGGCACCTCCCTGGTATAACGGTAAGGAGTTCTCGATTCAAAATTATCCAGTGCAGAAGTTCCTGTGTTCGCATCTTCTTTAAAATAAAAACGTCCGTTCAATTCACTTCCATAAGTTGAATGTGCGTTGGTATACATGAAGTCAACTCCAAAAGTATATTTGATTTTATCAGTGTTATAATAAAGGTTATCAACTAATTGATATACATTATTTGTAAAACCTTCCTGAGCAAAACGGTGACCACCCAATTGGATATCAGTAGAGAGTGAACCTTTACCGATGGTAGAAGTAACCCCTTCCACTACTGCACGCGGGATATTTGCCGAAGGCAGCTGATCACCAGGACTACTTAACTGGTAAGTGTATAAATGTTGTGCTTTCAATTCATTGGTTAATCTCGGGCTTATAGAGGTACGCAGGGAAGCCAGCAAACTATTATCAATGTTCTTATCATTACCATAAGATTCATATAAATTGATAGCAGTGTTATCTTCTAATCCTTGCGGGTTTCTGCTGTTCGTATAATTATCACGAACTGTTAACAGGTTTTTCTCGTTGATCTGCCAGTCAATACGTGCAAAAGCAGCATCAGATCCGCGTTTTTTATTGAAAGAACCAAACTGAGGTGTATTGGCTACTCCATATAACCTGCGCGAAATATCAACAAAACGATCCAGCGTAGGTTGATTGATTTTCAATCTCGTTTCATCTGCCGGAGACAGGATATTAGCGATTTGCAATGGACGGGCATCCTTTTCATGATCCCAAACCATAAAGAAGTGCAACTTATCTTTAATAATCGGGCCGCTCAAAGAGAAACCATATTGATAAGTAGAGAAATCAGATTTACGTTTATTTCCATTGATATCATAAGGGCTGGATAACCAGTCTGCACGTCCGTAAGTAAATGCACTACCACTCAATGTATTCGTTCCGGATTTGGTTACCGCGCTGATTGCACCACCACCGCTTCTTCCCTGAGTTACATCATACTGGTTGGTCACGACCTTAAATTCACGTACTGCTTCAATCGAAATCGAATAAGGCGCACCACTTCTGCTTGTTGTTGAACCTGCAGAGGTTGGATTTTTGGCCGTCATCCCGTCAATAGTAAAACCTGTAGATGAACCTAACTGACCTGAAATATTTGTACCCTTACTTAATGGCGAAAGATCAGTCAGCGAGGCAAAATTACGTCCGTTTACCGGAAGCCTGGTAATATCCCTTGCCGAAATCGTTGTAGCTGCTCCCAGAGTTTCAGTCTTGTTCTTCATTCCTGAACCAACGATCTCCACTACAGAAAGATTATTTACAGCATCCTGCATTAAAATATCAATTCTTAAGGCATCCCCCTGATTCAAAGAATAACCTGTTTTTTTCTGTTCACCAAACCCGATATAAGTAGCGGTAACTGTATAAGGAGTTCCCAAAGGAAGTTCTTTAAAAGTATATTCTCCTTTTGCATTGGTCGTTGTTCTGGTCGTAAAACCTGTGGATTCATTCCGGACCTGCACAGATGCACCAGGAATGGTTTTCTTCAGGTCATCGGTTATAATTCCGGAGATAGAAGCTTGTGTTGTTTGCGCAGCTAATTCGTTTTTACAAAAGAAGAAAAGCGATAGCATAAGTAACGTACAGAATAAATTTTTCATCATATATGGTGGTCTTTTTTTTCAGGCAAATTTAAAGACCACCATATTAGCCGCAGAATATGCTTATATTAAGGAATTATACACGCATTAGCAATAAATTACTAAAAAGCGATTGAAGTATGTATCATAAACCGGTTACCTGCTTTAACACTTCCACCTGCCAGGTTTTGTGCCGCAACTGCCTGATAATTTATTCCAAAAGAGAACCTGCTGAGATTTGCTTCCAAACCAGTCAGAACAGCTAAAGAATAACCGCCTGATACATCTGCAGCAAACTTCTTATTTTCTATATCTTTTTGTGAAGTTTCGTACAAAATACCGGCATTTGGTGCAATAGTCATCATTTTTGCTACCCTGATTTTATAGTAAGCCAGTGCATTCATGGTGAATTTATTACCATAACGATAGTCATATTTATTGTTGGTATTGATCTTATAACTGGTATTTATATTCATACCAAAATCCATCAGCCTGACATCATATGTTGCATTCAGCGTAAAATCAGTACTCGCAGTGCCCAGCTGGAAATTGTTCGGAGATTCAGTCAGTACATTCCTGTCCAGCGGCTCATACTTACCACTAGGCACTTTTACCCCCGCACCTATCCACAGCGATTGAACCAGTAATTTGTCACTGACCGTATTCCTGCTGTTGAAAAGATTATAATAACCCATCAGGGCAATGTCCCCCAAACCGTTTTTCCGCCCACTTGTCTCAGCACTTTTCCGTTCGTTAAAATTATAAGGAACAAAATACAGGACTCTGAATTTACTGCCCAGATTCCAGCCGCCCCAAAGTTCTGCAGACTGATAAGTTTCATCAGTAGTCAGATAACTGGTTTTGCCACCGGGCCCCAAATGGGTTCTCAAAGCTTTATGCTGATACCTTAACCCAATAAAACGCTTATTAAATTCTGGTAAAATTCCCAGATAGTAGCTACCTACGCCGCAACCGCAAATATCACAGGCGAAAGTACTCAAGCCACTCAGGCCTATAAAAAGTAGTAAGATATATTTTTTCATTATTATTATTGTTCTGCCAGATCTTTCCGTGTAACGAAATCCTTATCATCCAGCGTTTTTAAGAATTGAGTAATTTTAAGTTTAGCATCCGCTGACAGCGAGATTCCCAGCTGATCATGCTGCTGCAGAAAAGGATCAAGATTTGGCGTTGCTTTTACCTCATTTGAATAATGTTCAAGGACACCGTTCAGCGTCAGAAACCGGCCGTCATGCATATAGGGAGCTGTATAACTCAGGTTCCTCAAACTGGGTACCTTAAATTTATACGCATCTGCAGGATTAAGGGTAGCCATATAACGGCCCTGATCATTGTTGGGGCCAATAGCGATACCATTATTGCGGAAAGATCCATCGGTGAATAAAGGCTCACGATGACAATTACTGCATTTATCCTTAAAAATAATATAGCCAGCCTGTTCATCAGGAGTAAAAACCTGTCCTTCTTCTTTACGCATGACCTTGTCATATTTAGAATTTGCACTTACACACATCAGCATAAACTGGGATAGTGCTTTCATCATCCTGGCATTGGTAATTTCCTCCGTACCAAAAGCCTGATTAAATAAAGCCACATACTTTGGCATCTGCTTTAATTTCATCAGCACATTTTCTATCTTTTCATCCATTTCTACCGGATTGGTAATAGGATTAACAGGCTGTAAATCGAGGTCAAAAACCCCACCATCCCACATAAAGCTTTTATTCCAGGCCAGATTCATCATTGGAGGAGAATTACGGCTGCCTAAACGGTCATCAATCCCATGACTTACATCATGTCCATGCTGTGTAAATGCAGAAGTCTGGATATGACAGGAACCACAGGAGATCGTATGATCTCTTGATAAACGGGGCTCATAAAACAAAGCTCTGCCCAGCAGAAAACCAGCTTCAGTAATCCGGTTATTTTCCAGTTTATAAACAGGGTCAGGAAAATTTGACGGTTTTTGGAAACCCCAAAAATTACTCATCACCTCTCTGATATTTGTTTCTTTCTTACAGGCATAAATAAACAGACTGAAGAAAAACAGGATGACATATAATGTTCTTTTCTTCATCTCCTTAATTTTCGGTGTGGTCATGGTAAAACATGCTGCTGAAATTATTGGCAACATTCACACTGTAATTACTGAACATAACCTGCGGATTAGCAGCAATACTGATATTTGTTCTGGCGTTGAACATTTTCATCACATCCACCAAAAAGTGGACATTACTTTCCCGGCCCCCACGTACACGTGCAATACCCGCAGCCGAAAGATCAACAGTAATGGTTTTAATATTATTAAATGTCGGTGCAGAGTAACCGCCAAAACCACCGATATGGAAACGAAATTTGCGAACTCCCGTCGGGTCAACAGGAGCCTGTTCAGAAGTACCCTCCATTTTGAAGAAAATGTAACCACTGTTCCACCCCCAGTACATTCCGTCATCCATCCCTCCCGTTGGATCAAGTACGCCGGTACGTTTAGCAATATCCATTGTATTTCGCAGGCTATCCACTCCCAAAGTAAAAGTCAGGGTTTTATAGTCACCTTCAGGAACTTTAACCTTACAGAATTGTGTTGTCCCATCACTTTCTTTGACCAGAAAATAACTCTCATCCTGTGGTACTGTAAATTCCCGGTCGTCTTTGGTTTTAACTTTGATATTGCTGATAAAATATTGAAGTAATTGCACTGTAAACTGTTCACCAGAAGCATTCTTGTAAACACCCGTATTGAGCTGCAGATTACGATCACCAGCAATGTTATCAAATTGCAGACTCAGGGTAGCTTTATTTGTTGTCTGAGGTTGTACATCCTCTTTTTTAGAACAGGCAGTTATAACTGTTAATCCAGTTAAAATCAGTATAGTATATTTATATAATGGTTTCATAAAAATCAAATATTTTGGATAATACATAGTCATTGGGGGCAGGCAATTAAGCACACCCTTATTCAAAAGTTATTTTAAATAGAAATAAGAAATTTAATGGTCATGACACAGCATGGCCAGATGTCTTTTTCAGACACCAGCATTTAAAGCCTTAAATAAAAGCTTATACGATTCGGGGTGGATGAAATATGGAAAAAGAACGCTGTAACGTACTTTTAGACAAATATTCAGGATAAGAAATGCTGAGATCAGGAACTCTAAAAACAATAGTCAGCTTTTCATTAGGCAAAACTTCATGGTAACGATTTTTCTGTTCTGAGCGTTCTTGCTGCTTCTCTTTCTCCTGTGTTTGCTTCAGTTTTTTCATCAGATAGCAATGTCCGTTACAATGCATCCATGGCCTGGATTTATTCTCGCAGAGATTTTCTGCAATAAATTTCTGATTAGCACCAAAACTGGCATAAACTATAAACCTTGACAGATTGGCACCTATCAGTGTGACTAATACTACTATAGCGATCAGACGGTTTAACATTTAACTGCAAAGCTAAACATATAATACCCTTCAAGCCTACAAACGAACGCTTTTTTTTGTAATATTGATTTAGAAACCAACTAAAAGCTTCTTACAGTTCGGGCACATGAATGTTATTATCAGACTCAGAGAAAAATATGCAGCCTTATTAAGTGATAAGCAAATACCACTGATGCGATCCAGAGTCAGAATTTTAACCTATGGATTAATTTTAATGCTTGCGCTGCTATCAGTGATTACGGTCAACTCTCTGATTAAAAACGATTATAAAACAGCTATCAGATTATTAATTTCTATAGTTGCACTGTCAGGTGCGCTATATGTTCTGCTTGAAAAAAAAAGGTGGAAACTGGCCGGACACCTTTTTCTATTATCACTATGCAGTATTATCTGGACCAACATCATTATTTACACCTATGGCATTAACCTGGTCACTTTACAGATTTCTTTAATTATTATTTCTGCCAGTTTTTACATTCTGGGAAAAAACTGGGGAATCGTTTATTCACTGATCAATGTAATGCCAATTATCATACATCTGCTACTCACCCATGGTCAGAATGGAAAAATCTCAGTAACCCCGTTACAGCTTAACAATAGTTCATTTATGCTGGCGCTGATTGTCAACTTCGGTATTTTAATTACCATGCACCATGAGTTTTTCAAATCATTTTTCAAAAGTCACGCTAAAGAGAGAGAACTAAATATCCAACTGCAATCTGCCCTCAAAGAAGCTCAGGAAGCTACCAGGCTGAGATCTGATTTTCTATCCTCCATGTCTCACGAATTACGTACACCTTTGCATGCAGTTATAGGTCTGATTAATATCCTGAGTGTAGAAAACCCAAGGAAAGATCAGGAAGAGAATCTTGCTGTTCTGCGCTTTTCGGCCGAAAACCTGCTCGCCCTCATTAACGACACACTGGATTTTAGTAAGATGAATGCAGAACAGGTTATACTGAACAAATCCCCTTTCAATCTGAGTACACTGCTTCAGAATATAATGGCATCTTTCAGGCCAAAAGCAGAACTGAAAAGTATCGATATCAGGTTAAACTTAGATTTTGGTAATTTACCGCTGCACGTTATTGGTGATCAAACCCGTCTTGCTCAGATCTTAAACAATTTAATCTCCAATGCCCTGAAATTCACAGATAATGGCGGAAGGGTAGAAGTTTTAGTAGAAACAAAAACACGCACCGAGGATAATATCCTTTTATTATTTGTCATCAAAGATTCCGGTATAGGCATTCCTAAAAATAAACAGGAGATCATCTTTGAACCATTTTTGCAAGCGAACAATAATATCACGAAACGTTATGGAGGAACCGGTCTGGGCCTTGCTATCGTCAAACGGTTAATCGGCTTGCACCAGAGCAAACTTATCCTGGTCAGTGAAGAGAACACCGGTTCTGTATTCTCTTTTGAAATTAATTACGAACTGGCTGTACCTGTCATTTCACAAGAACCGGAACCAGTAACCAATCCTGCCATATCAACGATCAGTAATCTGAATATCCTGATTGCCGAAGATAATATTATCAATATCATGCTGCTTAAAAAGATACTTGATCAGTGGAACTGCACTTATTCTCTTTCAAAAGATGGAAAGGAAGCGCTCGATATGGTAAAAACAGGAGTATTTGATGTCGTACTGATGGATATCCATATGCCTGTAATGGATGGTTTTGAAGCTTCCAGACATATCAGAGAATTACCCGATGTTAATATTTCTAAAATCAAGATTATTGCGCTAACAGCTTCAAGCGATGTAGATATTCAGCAGTCATTTAGTTATACTTATCTTGATGATTACCTCACCAAACCATTTTCATCTCAACTATTAAAGGAAAAACTCGAAGGAGTAGTCCAGCAGTTATCCGGTAAGTCAACCAGCTAATCCTGAATTAATCCTTCTTTTTTAATCCACCAACATTGATCACAGCCCCCACACTAAAAATAGAATTTCCTGCCGTCATGTATTTTCTGTTTTTTAAGCCTAAATTATAACTGGTCGTGTACTGGAGCTGAACAGCCTTGCTTAAGCGCATCCGTGTAAAGAATACAGGTTCCAAAAAGATATTGTCCTCTTTAGGCTGTCCTATCCCATTAATTAAAAAAGTCCCCATACTCACATGGCTGATGCGTAATGCTGTACCATAATTTAAGGGATAATTATTTCCGAAGAGATGGAAATTTCTATTCTTCTTAGAACTGTAGTTAACCTGCAAAAATGTTTTGCTGTAATTTACTTCCTGAAGTTCTGTACTGATTAATTTACCATCATCATAATCCCTGTAAGTACGATTGGCCGAACCTGTCCCGATACCTGCATAAATTTCTAAAATCCTGTTACGGTCTGGTCCAAAAGTGTTGAAATATCCCATACCTGCTTCGACCTGTTTACGACGGATATCTTTAGACGTACGCTCATCTTTCATTAAAGCCCCTCCAAGTAAAACGCCAATATGATTGGATACTGCATAAGCACCATTAAAATTCGCATCCCCTTTCAGATTGATATGTGCACCTCCGCTAAATTCTCCCTGGGAGCTTAACATGGGTGTATTGGGCACATTGGGCACATACACCGAAGAACAGGATGCAAAAAAAAGAAGCGCAGCAATAAAAACAAATTTCAATGGTTTAAACATTCATCAACAGATTAGGTCTGCGAAAATAACAATTATATTATTGGAGCAGCTGCTAATCCTTCATTCAACTTACATCCATCTGCTTAAATAAGTGTTAAATGCTTCTTTATATTGTTCTCCTACAGTAATACTGAGTGAACCAATATTCAGACTGTTTTTCGTTACAGAATTCACCTTTTCAAGTGATACAATATAAGAGCGGTGGACCCGCATAAATATTTTAGGTGAAAGTTTCTGCTCCAAAACCTTAAGACTGGTTAACGTTAAAATTGGTTTATCCGTATTTTCCAGATATACCTTTACATAATCTTTTAGTCCTTCAATATATAAAATATCCTTAATTGCTACCCTCACAAGGTGATACTCGACCTTTAAAAATATATATTCTTCTTCCTGTTCATGATGATGGAGAAGTGCAGGCTGTACAGGTTTTATTAATTCAGCATAGGCTCTTCCCTTATTCGCTGCAATCAGAAATTCTTCATAATTAAAAGGCTTCAACAGATAATCAAGCGCATCAACCTTATAGCCTTCCAGCGCAAAATTATTAAAAGCTGTGGTAAATATCACTCTTGGACCATTGCTGCCCGGTTGCCGGTCTAAAATCCTGGCCAGCTGGATACCAGTCAGATCAGGCATCTGTATATCCAGAAAAACAAGATCTATTTCCTGTTCATGGATCATTGTCAGTGCTGTTACCCCACTAGAGAAACTGCCCGCAAGATGCAGAAAAGGAGTTTGTTCAATAAAACTGCAAACCAGCCCCAGAGCCAGCGGTTCATCGTCTACTGCTATGCAATTCAGTATCATCAAGTATTAAGGTTAAGTGAACAACAAATTCATTGGTATCTTCAGTTTTACCTGCCGAAAATGTATGCTTTTCCGGATATAATAAATCCAGTCTTCTTTTAGTATTAGTAAGCCCTATACCACCGTAGTTATCGGCAATCTCTGCATTTTCATTAAAAACTGAGTTACTAACCTTCATCTCCAGAGTCTGTTTCTCCATAGTCAGGTAGATAGCAATCTCAGAAGACGCTGTTGAACTGACCCCATGTTTAAAAGCATTTTCAATATAGGGCAGAAACAGCATAGGCGCAATTTGTATATCATTATTGATCAAAGGCCCTTCAAATATCACTTTAGTCGTCTCATTCAGGCGAAGTTTCATCAGCTCAATATAATCGACAATAAAAGATATTTCTTTACTCAATGGTGTACTTCCAGCCTGCGTATCATATAAAAGATAACGCATCATCCTGGATAACTTATGTAATGCATTACGGGATTTTTCCACATCTACATGCGTTAATGCATAAATATTATTCAGCGTATTGAAAAAGAAATGCGGATTGATCTGTGCTTTTAAAAAAGATAACTCTGATCCTATTTTATCTTTTTCCAATGCTTCCCTTAATTGTTTATCTGCCTGCCACTTCTGAATCAGGGTCACACTGGTACTGATTCCGGTAATCAAAAGAATCAGCATAATCAGGAAAATATCAAGTTTATTATTAGGTTTTGGGAGTTTAGTAATCCCTATCTTTTGAAAAGCCTCAATGATTAAGACCTGTAGATTTAACATGCTATCCAGGTATCGCACCATGATTGTTCCTACAATGGCAAAACCAACAATAGAAAGTAAATAACCCAGAGAATTATTCTTCAGTAAAAGTTTGGGCACCAGAACATTACTGTTCAGATAAAATATTATAATCAGGAAAACCAGTTCAAATCCCTGCTTAATCCATAATTGATAGGGTACATCAATATTCCACGTAAGTGGCATGTAAAAAAGTAATATAAAAGCAAAAAGTATCCATAGCAGCATATGGAGAAGAACGGTAATATAAGAACGGCTTTTTACTGCATTCATCTATCAATAAATTAATTACATTTAGTACGCCCAAGGTAATCAACGTATATGAATAGCTGCGAATCTTTCCATCGTTTACAATTAGTTCTTTGTCGGTATGTTTCTGTTAACAGTCGATTATATTTTTCAACCTGCCGAATAAAGCTGCTATTTAT
>Ga0247807_10001642_pt1 | contig 12909 bp, 9 predicted proteins | sample UWRJL074202C1_FD_179931 | JGI IMG/M metagenome (GOLD analysis project Ga0247807, IMG submission 179931) | Plant litter microbial communities from Arlington Agricultural Research Station in Wisconsin, United States - UWRJ-L074-202C-1 | ecosystem: Environmental > Terrestrial > Plant litter >...
CGGCATCACCGGAGCCAACGGTGCGGGCAAGACCACGTTGCTGCGAGCACTGCTGGGTCGCCGGACCCCCGATGCCGGAACGGCGAGCCTGGGCGCGAGCGTGGCCATCGGCGAGATCGACCAGGCCAGGGCCAGCGTCACCGGCGACAGGTCCCTGCTAGCCATCTTCGAGGACCGCCTGCCCGAGGCCTCCGCGGGCGAGATCCGCACCCTCCTGGCCAAGTTCGGCCTCGCCGCCGACCACGTCAACCGGCCCGCCGACGCCCTGTCGCCCGGGGAACGCACCCGCGCGGGCCTGGCCCTGTTGCAGGCGGCCGGGGTCAATCTGCTGGTGCTCGACGAGCCCACCAACCACCTCGACCTCGCCGCGATCGAGCAGCTCGAGGTGGCGCTCGAGTCCTACACGGGCACCCTGCTGCTGGTCACTCACGACCGGCGGATGCTCTCCACCGTGCGACTGGACAGGCACTGGTCTGTCGATGCCGGCCGGGTCACCGAGAGCACGACGGGCGTTGCCGTGCGCAACTGAAGGTGGTGTCATAGACGCGGACGGCGCCGTGGCAGGGGGCAGGCCGGCGCCGGATATTCGTCGTCGATCCGTTGGAGGTAGCCCGATGAACTCCCAGCCTGACCGCACCACCGATTCCACCCACCGTTCCCTGCTCTCCCAGCTGCGCACCAGAATCTCCGGTGAGTTGATCGATCGTTCCGACCCGCGTTATGACGACGCCAGGCGGGTGTGGAACGGCATGATCGACCGGCGCCCGATCGCCGTCGTGCGGGCCGGGTCGGCTGCGGACATTGCCCCGACCCTTGCTCTGGCCGCCACGCAGGGCCTGCCCATAGCGGTGCGCGGTGGCGGCCACAACGTCGCAGGCAACGGCACCGTCGACGACGGGATCGTGCTCGACCTCTCCGGACTGCATGACGTTCAGGTCGATCCGGCCCGCCGCACCGTGCAGGTCCAGGCCGGTGCCACTCTCGCCCACCTCGACGCCGCCACCGCGCCGTACAACCTGGCCGTTCCGGTCGGCGTCGTCTCCGGCACCGGTATCGCCGGGCTCACCCTCGGAGGCGGGGTCGGCTGGTTGACCAGGGCGCACGGACTCACCGTTGACAACCTCATCGCCGCGGAGGTCGTCACCGTCGCCGGGGACACTGTTCAGGCCAGCGAGACCGAGAACCCCGAGCTGTTCTGGGGCCTCCGCGGCGGCGGTGGCAACTTCGGGGTGGTCACGTCGTTCACGTTCAGGGCGCATCCGCTACCGGAACGGCCGTTCACCGGCAATTTCCTCTATGCCAGGGACCGTTGGGCGCAGGCCTTGGCCTCCTACGAGGCGTGGAGCAGGGACGTTCCGGACGAACTCACCTCTATCCTCACGATCCTGGTGCCGCCGGCCGGCATGCAACTCGGCACCGATCCACTGCTGATGCTGGGCTTCGCCTGGGCAGCCACCGACACGGCGCGGGCCGAAGAGCTCGTCGACCGGATGCGTCGCGCCGCGCCACCCACGATCGAGGCCGTCGAACCGGTCAGTTGGAGCGCCTGGCAGTCCTCCGTCGACGCGTTCTTCCCGAAGGGATCGCGGGGGTACTGGAAGAACACCTCCTTCGACAGGCTGGACGACGAGGTCAGGGCGGTGCTGGCGCGCCGGGGCGCCGAACAGTCCTGGGTCGGTACCGGCTTCGACATCCACCACCTGGGTGGCGCATACGCGCGCGTCGCGGAGGACGCCACACCATTCCCGAGTCGAGCGGCCCGGTTCTGGCTGAACATCTACGGTTTCTGGGCCGATCCGGCCGAGGACGCGGCCCGGATGGCCTTCATCCGGGCGTTCGGCGCGGAGATGGAGCCGCTGGGCACCGGCGGCACCTACCTGAACTTCCTCGGCGAGGAACGAGACGCCGACGCGGCGGCCCCGGTCCGACCTGTGTACTCGGAGGCGAAACTGCACAGGCTGGCCACGCTCAAACGCGCCTACGATCCGCAGAATATCCTGAGGCGCAATCACAACGTCCTGCCCGCCGCGGCCTCCGACGACACCGAGTGACGGCATCCGGAATAGGTCAGGGGCGCCGACGGTTGACCCGTAGTATGCGTATGCATACAAACTAACCGGAAGGGCGCACCACACATGGCACCGACACTGGAACTGGGTCTCGACACGTTCGGCGACGTCACCTACGCCGAGGACGGCAGCCTGCTCAGCCACGCCCAGGTGTTGCGCAACGTCGTCGCCGAGGGAGTGCTCGCCGACCAGGTGGGCCTGAGCTTCTTCGGTATCGGCGAGCACCACCGTGAGGACTTCGCGGTATCAGCCCCCGAGGTCGTGCTCGCCGCCATCGCCGGACGCACCAGTGCCATCAAGCTCGGCTCCGCCGTCACAGTTCTCAGCTCAGACGACCCGGTCAGGGTGTTCCAGCGCTTCGCCACCCTCGATGCCGTTTCCAACGGTCGCGCCGAGGTCATCCTGGGCCGCGGATCGTTCACCGAGTCCTTCCCGTTGTTCGGCCTGGAGCTCAGTGACTACGAGCAGCTGTTCGAGGAGAAGCTCGAACTGTTCGCCGAGCTGCTCAAGGAACAGCCGGTCACCTGGGCGGGCAGCACTCGCGGTGCCCTGACCGAGCAGCGCGTGTTCCCGCCCACCGAATCGGGCTCCATCCGCACCTGGATCGGCGTGGGCGGCAGCCCGCAGTCCGTGGTGCGCGCCGCCCACTACGGCCTGCCCCTGATGCTCGCCATCATCGGTGGCGAACCCCTGGCCTTCGCCCAGTTCACCGACCTGTATCACCGCGCACTCGACCAGTTCGGCCAAGACGCGCAGCCCATCGGCGAGCACTCGCCCGGTTACATCGCCGCCACCGACGAACAGGCCCGCGAGGAGATGTGGCCGCACTACCGCGCCATGCAGGACCGCATCGGCCGCGAACGCGGCTGGGGGCCGGCCACGAAGGCCAGGTTCGAGCAGGATGCCGGTCCAGACGGAGCGCTGTTCGTGGGCTCCCCGCACACAGTCGCGACCAAGATCGCCAAGATGGCCACGGGACTCTCACTCTCCCGCTTCGACCTCAAGTACAGCCTCGGCACCCTTTCGCACGAGAAGTTGATGACCAGTATCGAGCTCTACGGCACCGAGGTGGCCCCCCTGGTACACGAACTCATGGCCTGACGGCAATTCCGCGTGCTCCGGACGGGGTAGCGTAAACCAGTGGGCCCGGCTCAGGCAAACCGCCCACGTTCATCCTTTCGCTCTCACCTTCCTCGAGGAGTACACCGTGGAAACCTGGCCCGGATCTGCCTACCCGCTTGGCGCAACCTATGACGGAAGCGGCACCAACTTCGCCCTGTTCAGTGAGGCCGCCGAACGGGTGGAGCTCTGCCTGTTCGACGAGAACGGCGCAGAGACTCCCGTCGAAGTGCGGGAGTCCAGCGCCTTCGTCTGGCACTGCTACCTGCCGGAGGTGCAACCGGGCCAGCGCTACGGGTACCGGGTGCACGGCGAGTACAACCCCAGCGAGGGCAAGCGGGCCAACCCCAACAAGCTGCTGCTCGACCCGTACGCGAAAGCCACCTGCGGCGTCATGGACTGGGACCAGGCCCTGTTCTCCTACAACTTCGGCGACCCGGATTCCCGCAACGACGAGGACTCCGCCCCGCACATGATGCTCGGCGTCGTCGTGAACCCGTTCTTCGACTGGACGGGCGACAGGTCGCCGCGGACGCCGTACAGCGAATCGGTGATCTACGAGGCTCACGTCAAGGGCCTCACCCAACTGCAGACCGAGGTGCCGGAATCCCAGCGCGGCACCTACGCCGCCGTCGCCCACCCGTCGGTCATCGAACACCTGCAGAAACTCGGCGTGACCGCGATCGAGCTGATGCCGGTGCACCAGTTCGTCAACGACTCCACCCTGCAGGACCAGGGCCTCAGTAACTACTGGGGCTACAACACCATCGGCTTCTTCGCCCCGCACAACGCCTATTCCTCCAGCGGAGACCTCGGCCAGCAGGTGCAGGAATTCAAGGGCATGGTCAAGAACCTGCACGCCGCCGGCATCGAGGTCATCCTCGACGTGGTCTACAACCACACTGCCGAGGGCAACCACCTGGGCCCGACCATCTCGTTCAAGGGCATCGACAACGCCGCCTACTACCGGCTGATGGACGATGACGGTCGCTACTACATGGACTACACGGGCACCGGCAACACCCTCAACGTGCGCCATCCGCACTCCCTGCAGCTGATCATGGATTCGCTGCGCTACTGGGCGATCGAGATGCATGTCGACGGGTTCCGATTCGACCTGGCCAGTGCCCTGGCCCGCGACCTGTATGACGTGGACAAGCTGTCCACCTTCTTCGAGCTCGTGCAGCAGGACCCGATCGTCTCCCAGGTCAAGCTGATCGCCGAGCCCTGGGACGTCGGCCCCGGCGGCTACCAGGTCGGCAACTTCCCGCCCCAGTGGACGGAGTGGAACGGCAAGTACCGCGACACCGTGCGCGACTTCTGGCGCGGCGAACCGTCGACGCTCGGTGAATTCGCCTCGCGCATCTCCGGCTCGGCCGACCTGTACGAACACTCCGGCCGTCGCCCGGTGGCGTCGATCAACTTCGTCACCGCGCACGACGGTTTCACCCTGAACGACCTGGTCTCGTACAACGAGAAGCACAACGACGCCAACGGCGAGGACAACAACGACGGCGAGAGCCACAACCGCTCCTGGAACGGCGGCGTCGAAGGCCCCACCGACGATGACGCCGTCCGCACCCTGCGCGGCCGCCAGCAGCGCAACTTCATCGCCACCATGCTGCTCTCCCAGGGCGTGCCGATGATCCTGCACGGTGACGAGCTCGGTCGTACCCAGCAGGGCAACAACAACACCTACGCCCAGGATTCCGAACTGAGCTGGATCCACTGGGACGAGGCAGACCAGCCGCTGGTCGAATTCACCTCCGCTGTCGTGCGGCTGCGCAAGGAACACCCCACCTTCCGGCGCAGCCGGTTCTTCGACGGTCACCCCGGCAAGCGCGGCGAGGGCGACCCCCTGGCCGACATCGTCTGGCTGAACACCGACGGCGAGGAGATGCGGGCGGAGGACTGGGACGAAAGCCGGTCCCGCACCGTCAGCATGTTCCTCAACGGTCAGGGCATCCGGGAGCGCGACTCCCGAGGCCGCGAGGTCACCGACGTCAACTTCATCCTGCTCTTCAATGCGGATGCCGAAGACGTGCCGTTCACGCTGCCCAGCGAGGAATACTCGCCCGCCTGGGAGATCGTGATCGACACCGGGGGAGAGGGCGCGGACTCGCTGCCCCGCCCCGCCGGCGCGATCCACACCGTCAAGGGCCGCTCCCTCGTGGTGCTCCGCGAATACCATGTGCCGGAAGTGGCGCCGGATCACTCCGTCGCAGCGTCACTGGCCAGCCACCCGTCCCCGCCGACGTCGACGATCACCCTGCCGGTGCTGAGCGACCCGTATGCCCCGACCGAAGGAAACTCGTAGCAGAATGAGCATTCCCGTCTCCACCTATCGCCTGCAGATCACTTCCGCCTTCGATTTGGATGCGGCGGCCGAGGTCCTTGACTACGTCACGAGGCTCGGAGCCGACTGGCTCTATCTCTCCCCTCTGCTCAGCGCTGAGGAGGGCTCCGACCACGGCTACGACGTGATCGATCACGGCTCCGTCGACCCCGCCCGCGGTGGCCCGGAGGCGCTCGCCCGGCTGTCGGAGCGGGCGGCCGCCGCAGGACGCGGCATCCTGGTGGACATCGTGCCGAACCATGTCGGTGTCAATACTCCGCACAGCAACGCCTGGTGGTGGGACCTGCTCACGGCTGGGCAGTCCTCGCGCTACGCCGAGGCCTTCGACGTGGACTGGCCAGCCGGCAACGGACGGCTGCTGTTGCCGGTGCTCGGCGACGGCGACGATGACCTGGGCGAGCTCACCATCGTGGGCGACGAACTGCACTACTACGACAACCGTTTCCCGATCGCCCCCGGTACCGCGGACGACGGCGCCCCCGCCGCCGTCGTGCACGGGAGGCAGCACTACGAACTGGTCAACTGGCGCCGGGCGGACGCCGACCTCAACTACCGCCGCTTCTTCGCCGTGAACACCCTCGCGGGCGTGCGCGTGGAGGTGCCCTGGGTCTTCGACGAATCGCACCGGGAGATCCTGCGCTGGGTGCACACCGGTCAGGTGCAGGGCCTGCGGGTCGACCACCCCGACGGTCTCGCCGATCCCGGCGGCTACCTGGACAGGCTGCATGCGGCCATGGGCGGCGGCTACCTGTTGGTGGAGAAGATCCTGGAGGGCCGCGAACAGCTGCCCAGCAGCTGGTCCACCGACGGCACCACCGGCTATGACGCCCTCGCCGATTTCGACAGGGTGCTGGTCGACCCCGCCGGTCAGGACGCCCTGGACGCCCTGGAGGCCGCGCTGCAGTCCGAGCGCACCGGGACGGCCCAGGCAGGGCCCGTCTCCTGGACCGAACTCGTCTACACCGGCAAACGCGCCATCGCCGACGGCATCCTGCAGAGCGAGGTGCGCCGGCTCGCCCGGCTGCTGCCCGAGCTGCCGCACTCGGATGCCGTCATCGACGCCCTCGCCGAGCTGATCGCCTGGTTCCCGGTCTACCGCTCCTACCTGCCGGTCGGCCGGCACGAGCTCGACACCGCCGTGCGGCTGGCCCGGCAGCGCCGCCCCGATCTCGACGCCACCATCACCGCGCTGCTGCCCTCGCTCACCGACCCCGCGCACCCCGCGGCCGTGCGTTTCCAGCAGACCTCGGGGATGGTGATGGCCAAGGGTGTCGAAGACACCGCGTACTACCGCTACAGCCGGCTCACCTCCCTCAACGAGGTCGGTGCGGACCCGAGCGAGTTCGCGGTGTCGGTCGACGAGTTCCACCGCCGCCAGCAGACCCGGCTGGCCGTGGCACCCGCCTCGCAGACCACGCTGTCCACCCACGACACCAAGCGCGGCGAAGACGTGCGGGCCCGCATCTCGGTCCTCGCCGAGGTCCCCGACGAGTGGGCCGGCGCACTCGCCGAGCTGCGTGCGCTCGCCCCGCTCGGCGACGCCCCGTTCGAGAACCTGCTCTGGCAGGCCATCGTGGGTTCCTGGCCCGCCTCCACCGACCGACTGATCGGTTACGCCGAGAAGGCGTCCCGCGAGGCGAACCTCTCCACCACCTGGACCGCGCCGAACGAGGACTTCGAAGACCGGATGCGCGCACTGGTTCGCGACCTCGCCGTCGACGGGCCCCTGGCCCGCACCGTCTCGGCATTCGTGGACAGGGTGAAGCAGGCCGGCTGGAGCAACTCGCTCGCTCTCAAGCTCATCCAGCTCACCGCGCCCGGTGTGCCCGACGTCTACCAGGGCAGCGAACTCTGGGAGATGTCGCTCGTGGACCCGGACAACCGCCGACCGGTCGACTATGCGGTGCGCAGGGACTATCTGGACCGCGTCACCGAGGGCTGGCTGCCCCCGATCGACGAAACTGGCGCCGCCAAGCTCCTGGTCACCACGAGCGCCCTGCGCCTGCGGCGGGACCGTCCGGAGCTGTTCGGCCGGCACGCCCCCGTCGAAGCCTTCGGGCCCGCCGCCGCACACGTGGTGGCGTACGATCGCGGCGGTGCCGTGACCGTGGCCACCCGGCTGCCCGTCGCGCTGGCCCGCAGCGGCTGGGGCGACACCACGATCATGCTCGCCGGGCACGACTGGCAGGACGCGCTCACCGGCGCCCGCTTCGCCGGCGGCCAGGTGCGCCTGGCCGACCTGCTCTCTCGCTACCCGGTCGCGTTGCTGATCCCCGCCGCCGCATCCGCCGCCGCATCCGCCGCTACCGAGGAGGCCACCCCGTGACGACAGCCAACACCGAGGAGACCACCGTCCCGATCGACGTGTGGGCGCCGGCCGCCGAGAGCGTCCGGCTGGCCTCCGGCGACGCCACCGCACCGATGATCCGCGGAGAGTCGGGTTGGTGGCACGGCAGCCTACCCGGTGACCCTGCCGGCGTCGATTACGGCTTCGTCGTCGACGGCGCCGGTCCCTTCCCCGACCCGCGATCCCGCCGCCAACCGAACGGTGTGCACGAGCTGTCCCGCACGTTCGATCCGGCTGCCCATGCCTGGCAAGATTCAGCCTGGACCGGCCGCCAGCTCGCCGGCGCGACCATCTACGAGCTGCACATCGGCACGTTCACCCCCGAGGGCACCCTCGAGGCCGCGGCCGGCCGACTCGACCACCTGGTCGACCTCGGTGTCGACTTCGTCGAGCTGCTGCCGGTGAACGGCTTCAACGGCACGCACAACTGGGGCTACGACGGCGTGCTCTGGTACGCCGTGCACGAGGGCTATGGCGGCCCGGCCGCCTATCAGCGCTTCGTCGACGCCTGCCACGCCGCCGGCATCGGCGTGATCCAGGATGTCGTGCACAACCACCTGGGCCCCAGCGGCAACTACCTGCCCAACTTCGGCCCCTACCTCAGCGACGCCGAAGGCAACACCTGGGGCGCTTCGGTCAACCTGGACGGCCAGGACTCCGACGAGGTGCGCCGGTACATCATCGACAGCGCGCTGATGTGGCTGCGCGATTACCACGTGGACGGCCTGCGCCTGGACGCCGTGCACGCCCTCAAGGATCACTCCGCCGTGCACCTGCTGGAACAGCTCGCCGGCGAGGTCGCGGTGCTGAGCGCTCACGTGGGCCGCCCGCTCACCCTCATCGCCGAGTCCGACCTCAACGACCCCCAGCTGATCACCCCCCGGGAAGCGAACGGCTACGGCCTGGACGCCCAGTGGAGCGACGACTTCCACCACGCCGTGCACGTCGCCCTGACCGGCGAGACTGTGGGCTACTACGCCGACTTCGAGCCGCTGGGCGCCCTGGCGAAGGTGCTCACCCGCGGGTTCTTCCACGACGGCACGCTGTCCACCTTCCGCGGCCGTCACCACGGCCGCCCGATCGACGTCGAACGGATGCCGGCCTGGCGCCTCGTCGTCGCCTCACAGAACCACGACCAGATCGGCAACCGGGCCATCGGGGACAGGCTCAGTGCCCAGCTCGACACCGGCCAGCTGGCCATCGCCGCCGCACTCACCCTGCTCGGCCCGTTCACCCCGATGCTGTTCATGGGCGAGGAATGGGGCGCGCGCACCCCGTGGCAGTTCTTCACCTCACACCCGGAGCCCGAGCTCGGCCTGGCCACGGCCGAGGGCCGCATCGGCGAGTTCGCCCGCATGGGCTGGGACCCGGCTGTGGTCCCCGACCCCCAGGATCCGGCCACCTTCGAACGGTCCAAACTGGACTGGTCCGAGTTGCACCGCCCGGAATCCGGCCGCCTGTTGGCCTTCTACCGCGCCCTGGCCGGCCTCCGCCGAAGCCTGGCCGATCTCACCGATCCGCGGTTCGCACGAGTCGCCGTGGCCTACGACGAACCGGATGGCTGGCTGCGGCTGACCCGCGGCGGGACCGAAATCGTGATCAACCTGTCCAGCAGCGGCCGGTCCATTCCGGTTGCCGGGCAGAGGGTGCACCTGGCCTTCGCGAATAACGCCGATGCCACCCCTCACCTGGGCGAGGGCCGGATCCTGCTGCCCCCGCACGCCGTGGCGGTACTCGGCTAGGAACAGCCGAAAGCACGCCGACCAGCGCCACTGACGACCGAGGAGGACCCATGGGCGAGTTCCTGACACCGGAGACTGCGGCGGCGCTGGCCCGCCTGATTGCGGTGGATGCCGACGGCGGCGCTCGGCCCCTCGAGCGGATGCGAGCCATCCGCGCCGTGCTGCACCATCTGGACGCCGACCCGGCCGCGCTGGCCAGTGTGCGCGACGCCCTCGCCGACGGAGCCGGCTGGCCGCAAATCGCGGATGCCGCGGGCCTGAAGCCGACGGCGGCCAAGTGGCGGTGGCAGGGCACCGATGCCGAGATCGCCGCTCGCCAGGACGCCGGCCGCAAGCGCAGCAGCCGGCCGAGCAGCGTGCCCACCGACCTGCCCGGGCACTCGGTGGCGGAGGCGGCGGGCCTGCTCGGCGTCAGCGTGCAGGCGGTGTATCTGCAGGTGACCCGGGGTAAGCTGATCAGCCGCACCGTCGAGCTGCCGGACGGGCGGAGCTACAAACGAGTCTTCCTACCCGGGGACGCGCTACCCTCGACGACAGCACCGTTTGAGACAGCACCGTCAGAGACAGCACCGTCAGAGACAGCCCTCCCAACGACAGAGCCTTGATTCCTCACCCGAGCGACCGAAACCTACCCACGGAGTGACCATGACCAATCAGAGCTATGACCCGTTCGACCGCACCTTCCCGCTCGACACCTCCACCACCACCGAGCGGCTGCCCATGCCGGGCACCGAACCGGTAACCGACGGCCCCGGCGACACCACCGACGCTGCCACGCCGGCCCCCGCGAAGCCGCGCCGCACCCTGCTCTCCGACCTCCGCACGGGCCCGCCGCAGCGCGCGGCCCTGGTGGTCCTCGTGGGCATCGCCGTCCTGGCGATCGCGTTCATCATCATGATCTTCGTGAATGTCTCCAACGAGAGCATCATCGCGTTGGCCGTCATCGCCACGCCGATCGCGTCTATGGTCGCGGCGTACTACGCCGTCACCCTCAGCATCCAGCAGGTCAAGACCGAACGGGCCGACAAGGAGAAGGCACTGGCCAAGCTTGAGTCTGTTGAGGCCGGCGCCCGCGAAACCGAAGTCTGGGCCTCCCAGATGGAGTCAGGGCTGCGCGTCGCGATGGCCAAGCTCGACGGCGCCGGTGTCTCGACAGTCGCAGTGACCCGGGCGGCCGGCACGCCGGACGACTTCTTCTAACGACGTACGCTCACCCGAGGCCGGCCCGGCCGGCCCGCAGCGACCGCCGCATCGGTGCTTGCCGCACTCGCGCCGGCAGGCGCGGATAGACCAGCCGGACGATACCGATGACCGCCGCGTAGGCGCGTCGCCGGCGCGAGGACCAGGGCAGGTCGAAGAGCGCTCGTTCCCTCGGCTGCAGCAGCCCGGTCGTGACGAGCCGGGCGAGCGGCATGGCCAGGCGCAGCCAGAGTGGGCCAGACGCCGGGTGCAACAGCTGCCTGGCGACGGACCGCGTCGTGTCATCCGTCGAGAGAGCCGCAACCGCCGAGTCCCAGTAGGCAGCGAAGGCCGCACGATCCGCCGGCCAGAGCCCTGGCGGCACCTGCAGGGCCGTGCCCAACACGCCGTAGTCGCGATAGACCGCCTCGGCGTCGGCGTCGGTGAGCGGCCCGTAGATCAGGTCGTGCATGCGGGTTGCGGATTCGTAGAGGGTTGCGGCGACCCAGAGCTGCAGCTCGGGATCGAAGGCGTTGTACGTCGGCGCCCCGGCAGGCTGGTCGCCGGTATCCTGCCGGCCAGACGTTCGGGCGCTGTGCACCGGACGGTGGGCCAGGGACACTCGGCGCACGGCCGCAGCGCGGTCGTCGGGGGTGCCGCAGGTGACCGCGTAGACATACGCCAGGGTTCCGCTCAACCGCTGCAGCGGCCGGGCAGCGAAGTCGCTATGCCGGGCGACTCCGTGACCGACGGCAGGGTTCGCGAGCTGCAACAGGATGGCGCGACCCCCGGCGAGCACCAGAACGCTCTCCGGGGCGAGATCGCGGATGCCCAGAGCGGCACCCGGCGTGGCCTCTGCTGTCATCGTGACTCCTCTCGACAGGAGGAGCCTAGTTGCCTTCCCTCGGCGTTCGTTCCCGGCCGTTCCTGAACCGTTCACATCTATTCTTGCGCTTGTCGGAATATCCTGAGGACGTATGCGATTGCATATACCTGAGGGCGGCGAATCCACCGGCCCACGGACTTGAGGAGCACCATGAGCGACATCGACACCACCACCATCCCCGGCTACAAAGCTGGAACCTGGACCATCGACCCCACCCACAGCGTGGTCGGCTTCAGCATCCGTCACATCATGATCAGCAAGGTGAAGGGCACGTTCGAGAAGTTCGACGCCACCTTCGTCACCACCGAGAACCCCCTCGAGACCAGCGTCACGGCCTCCGCCGTCGTCGCGTCCATCAACACCAATGAGGCCAACCGCGACGGCCACCTGCGCACCGGCGACTTCTTCGACGCCGAGACCTACCCGACCATCGACTTCGTGTCGACCGGCGTGCGCGTCGTCAAGGGCGACTACGTCGTCGACGGCAACCTCACCATCAAGGGCGTCACCAAGCCCGTCAGCTTCGACTTCGAGTTCGGCGGCTTCGGCGGAGACCCCTACGGCAACTACAAGTTCGGCGCCACCGCGTCCGCCCAGATCAACCGCGAAGACTTCGGCCTGACCTACAACGCGGCCCTCGAGACCGGCGGCGTGCTGCTCGGCGAGAAGGTCACCATCACGCTCGAGCTGCAGGGCGCCCTCCAGGCCTAAGCACCTTCGTACGGCGAACGGGGATCCCTCCAGAAGGGGTCCCCGTTTGTGCTGCCCCGCCATGCCGGTCAGGCCACGGCGCCGTCCGGCGTCGGACGGAGCACCCCGGCGCGCCGGAGCAGCAGACTGATCAGCGGGTCGAGGACGAACAGGAGGAACGCCGGGGAACCGACCAGCGTCGCCAGCAGCACCACACCGAATGCCTCGCCGAGGGCGCTGACCGAGTTCACCCGCGCATTGTGAATCGCCGCGTCGGACGCGCCCTGCACGAGCCGCCGCCGTGGCGAACTGGCGTGGAACCATTGCCAGGTGCTGAAAAGCAGGATCAGCAGGAAGTTGAGCGGCAGCAGGGTGCGGCCCAGCAGGAACCGGCCGAACTCGTCATTGAGGCTGGTCGTGAACGGAACCAGGACCACCCAGAGCAGGCGAAAATTGTTCAGCCACACAATGGTGCTGTCGACCCGGGGGATGAACTCGAACTGCCGCACATGGATGACCCA